>Ga0255207_1000028_pt1 | contig 47125 bp, 53 predicted proteins | sample Miss_Miss_RepA_8_2_FD_183043 | JGI IMG/M metagenome (GOLD analysis project Ga0255207, IMG submission 183043) | Freshwater microbial communities from Mississippi River, Louisiana, United States - Miss_Miss_RepA_8d | ecosystem: Environmental > Aquatic > Freshwater > River | place: USA: Louisiana... | reverse complement strand
TAAATGTCCAGACTCAATTGAATATGATAGAGAGACCCATCGACTATTAAAAGATATTCATATGTTTGACGTATTGCGTTCAGATAAGAGTATTTCATCAAATGGTCTAGAGCCTAGAACTCCATTTTTAGATAAGGAGTTTGTTAATTATTATTTGTCTATTCCTATGGAATTCCGTAATCATAATATTACTGGAACTATGGAGAAATTCTTATTAAGAAGTGCTTTTCAAAAGGATAAATTATTACCAGATGAGATCCTTTGGAGAAAGAAAGAGGCATTTAGTGATGGAGTTAGTAATAAAGGTAAGTCACTATTTACTATTCTTCAGGATTTTATTGTGAAGAATTTTATGACAGATAGTGATTTGTGTCCAAGAGAGAAGGAAAAAATGTATTATAAGCATATTTTTGATAAGGAGTTTCCAGAGCAGTCACATTTAGTGCCTTATTATTGGATGCCAAAATATGTATCTGCTGAGGATCCTAGTGCGAGAACATTATCATTATATGATGATAAAAAAGATGATAGTGAATGTGATGTGGAAAATATAACTATTAATATTGGTAAATAAATAATAAGTTATACAATAATTAATAAAAATAATAAATTGTATTATATAATTTATATATAATACAATGAACCAACAAGAACTACATATTTTTCAATCAAATGCATTTACAATTATTACATATTTAACATGGTTTCTTTATTTTGCAATTTTACTAGGATTATCCGCAAATGCCCCACAATATTTAGATAGTCTACAATATTATGTCAAAATATATGTTAGTTTGTTCTTAATATTGCGCTTTAATCCTTTTACATATACTCGTTTTACCGAATTGGACGCACGGATTGCCTTTAGTGCCGGACTATTCTTACTAACAACTACAGCAATTGACCAGATTTTGATAGAATACTTTGAAGATTTAAGAGGTTATATAGATTTTTTTAAATTCTAAATACGATTGCGTACAGTTTTATTTTTAAGTTTTTTATTTTCATTTTGTCTATGTCCTCTATTTTTAGCTGTGCGATTATTTGGCTTCTGATCAAAAAAGGTGTGTAAATGCTGTAATATTTTTTTGGATAACATTATATCTATTTCATGTTCTACATTCATTTTCTCTACATATGTGTAGGCGTACTTGTTCATTCGTTTCAAAATTACATCCTTCATTGATGTAGGGTCCAAAATTTCGACTATATTACTTGCCAAAAATCGGTCCACAATTGTCTCAAATGGTAGATCATATGTGTAAGGTTTAATATGAATATAGTAAACATTGTCATTATTCATTCCTGGATGAAATACATCATCTATAAAACAAATTTGAGTTGTTTCAGGAATTTTAGTACAGCTAATTAGGTCTTCATGTTTTTTCATATGTGATGTTCTTAGTAATTCATAATGCTGTCCATTTACTTTAAATGCGCCAATAATTTGGTCAAATAATATAAATTTAACCTTGTCTTCAAAATAGCCTTTTATATGTTGTGCCCATTCAGGTGGACCTTGATTGTTAGTATAAATCATTAATTTATGACAGTGTTTATCATTTTTTTTCTTTTTTAAATAATTCAATATATTTACAATATTAGGTCTTATAAATTCTGGATACAAGTCTAATAATTTATTAAATAGAACCTGATTGAAAACTGGAATATGTGCTGTTTTAGAAGTTATATTTTTATAATAATATTTTAATGCGTCATAAAACATGCCAAATTCTACAAAATATCCTAATGTTTCATCTAAATCAAATACTACTATTTTAGAACTGCAATTCATACATTATATTATGATATTATAAATTTAAAAATAAAATATTGTACTTATTTATAGAGACAATAATGTCTACTGAACTAACAAATAAAGACTATATAAATATTTTAAAATATTACAAAATGTCTATACCAAAATCTAGAAGACTTTTGAAGAAACAGGCAGAAACTGTTCTGGCTGAAAAACTTTGTAGATGTATTAAGAAAGTAGATGTTCAAATTAAAAATGAGCCTAAATCTATAGGAATATGTACTAAGACATTATTTAATAATCGTGGATATAGTCGTGGTAGTTTTAGTTGTAGAAAAAAGCGAACAGTTAAATTTAGAAGAACTGGTTCAAATAAAACATATAAAATGAAATAATAAATACTAAATAAGAAGTAAATATAAATAGATTTCTATATTTATAATAAATAAATATAGTAATGACTACAAATACAAAATGTTATGATATTATTATTGTTGGTTCAGGGATTGCCGGTCTATATAGTGCTTATAATATACGTAAATTTGCACCACATAAAAGCATTTTGGTATTGGAAAAGTATAAGAAGAAGTGGATTGGTGGACGATTAAACAATGAGGAATTTTATGGTACTACAATTGTTACCGGTGCTGGTATTGGACGCAAAAATAAAGACTATTTACTTCAGGAGCTGCTTAATGATCTTCATATTAAATATACAGATTTCAAAGTAGAAGTTAATTATGCAAATGATGATCCTGTAAATATAAACAAAATATTTGCTTTTCTTAAAAAAGAGTATAATAAAATATACAACAGTAAAACTATACCTAGCGATAAGACATTTAAGCAATTTGCTAAACCATTGTTAGGTGCTAAATTATATCAGAATTTTGTTGAAACTACAGGATATAGTGATTATGAGAATGAAGATGTAGCACAAACTCTTTATAAATATGGCATGGACGATAATACAGATGATTTAATTGGATTATATATACCATGGCACCAATTAATTCAAACATTGGTTCATAAAATTGGTTCCCAGTTTGTTAAAACATCAAATAATGTATCAAGTATAAAAGCTTTAAATAATGGTCAATGTAATTTTGAATTGACTGTAGAAGAAGGACATAAATATTACTGTAATAAAATAATATTGGCAACTACTATTAGTGGATTACAAAAATTACTTCCGCAAATTATGAACAAAACAGATTACAATATTTACAACTATATAAAGGGGCAAACATTTTTACGTTTATATGCTAAATTCCCTAAAGCTTCGGCTGAAATTATGCGCAATTATGTGCCTTCATATACTGTAGTATCTGGTCCTTTACAGAAAATAATACCAATGTCTAAGGAAAAAGGTGTTTATATGATTGCTTATTCGGATAATGAAAATGCGATTATGATGAAAGACCATTTGGAAAATAATGCAAAAAATCGTGACTTCTTTGCTCAATTATTAGAAGAAACACTACATATACCATCTGGAACTCTACAAATTACGGCATTGTTAGATTTTTATTGGCCAATTGGTACACATTATTATACTCCTATTGGAAAGCATGCTAGTAAAAATATAGATACAAGTATGACACGTTCTGAATTTATTTATAAGGCGCAACATCCATTACCAAATGTGTTAGTTGTTGGTGAAGTAGTTGCTGAAAATCAAGGTTGGACTGAAGGCGCATTAGATAGTGTTGTAAAAGCAGTTACTAAGAAATGGATCAATTTATAGTTTATATTTTTTTTATTTTCCTTTTCCGTATTTTACAGGTTTTATACTGCGTTTTCTACCCTTATGAATACCTTTACCAGCAGGAGTTACACTTCGTCTAATTTTAGCTGTTTTATTATGACTACTAGGCTTTGATAAGCGACGAATTGTTTTACTTGCTGGCGATAAATGTCTTTGTCGATATGTGTTAGTTTGACTTTCAAATAACCAATCATTTAATGATTGTTCTGGTAACCCTTTTTGTTCACGTTCTAAACTAAGAGTTTTCCATGCTTCAAATGATGGAATACTTATTCTCTTCTTTTGATATCCAAGTTTTGAAATTGTATTATCATATTCACTTTTCATAATATTAATTTTATCGCGCTCCATTCTTTCTTGTCTTAGTTTCTCAATTAAGTCGGCACTATTTGTTCCAGTTACAAGAGGACTAGCTACTACTTGTGTCCTAGCTTGTCTACGGAGTTGTTCACGTGCTTCCTCTTTTTGTTTTTGTTGTTCCTGATATTTTTGTTTTTGTTCTAGTTCTTTTGAATATTCAGATAATAGTCGTGTTCTAACTGGCTCAGTTATACATCTTTTCTCTACTGGACTTAATTTAGTTGTTCCAGTTCTTAACTCAGACATAAATGTTTTATTTAAATAATCTAACAATTTGTCTCGAAATAAGTTATATTTGCGCTCAGTATCGGGGCTACTTATAAATGCTTCTGATATGTTAGTTGTTTTACCTAATCCATGTGGAAAATTTACTAAAATCTTTTCTAAATAACTATTGTAAAATGCTTCATCTTCGGATGAAATAGAATCATCATCACGTTTTTTTTGTATTATTTGTAAAGCTCTAAAAATATCTTTTTGTTCATTTGCCATTTTTGATACTAATGATTCAGTATTTGACTTTTGTTTAGTAGAAAAGCTTAGTCCGCCTCCATTAACACCTCTATTATATTTTTTTGGCATTATATAATAGTGTCTGAAAATTAAATAAATTATAAGAAAATGTAATTTATTTAATACATAACTGCTTTTTAACAGTCACTACGTTTTAACAGTCACTGCGTTTTAACGTCTGAACCATTGAGACTGAGCACTAAACTCACCATAACTTAATCCAAGAACATTATAGTAAAATGCTTGGGTTGTCTGTCCAGTTGACATGTAGTATTTGTACATACGCATAGTAGAACCAGCACCAGGACTAGATCCGCTGGCAATGAGAGAGCCAAGGGTCTTACTTCCATTGGCGCCTGATATTCTTAAAGTTCTTAAAGTTCCAGCACTTCCGGCCATTTTTATAATCTAACGCAATATTTTATTTTTACATCATTATAAATAATTATTATTGCAATAAATAATATCCATGGTATCCAATTGTTGCCATTCCTAATAATAATAACATTTCAAAGTATTTTCTTGTTGTTTCTAAACTATTATATCCAATATAAACTAACAAAGGTCCGATAATTAAAAAATGAATATAATTAACCCAGGCACTTTTACCTTGTGAAAACTTTGTATAAGCTAAATACATATGGTAAAAAATAATAAGTAATCCAAGTCCTAGTAAAAACGGAAACATCATGCTAGGTATTCCATCTCTTTTAATTCCGACATATAAAAATAATGGACCAACTAACAAAATATGAAATAAATGGATAATTGTATGTTTATCAAAATTCATTTTATAATTATATATTTTATTTTATTTTATTTTATTATATTTTATTTTATTATATTTTATAAAATTATAATATATAATGGCGTTTAAATACTCGAATGTTCAACATAAGAACCATGGAACTAAAAGAAAGACCCATAAGGTTCATATTAGCGGTAATAAAGGATATAAATGTGTAACTCATTATTGCCGTGGAAAAAAGACACATCATTCTAGAAAGCAACTAACAAAATGTGAAGTAGGAATGATAAAGAAAGGAAAATTTATAAAGGGATTATTTAAGGATTGTGAAAAGCGTAGTGACTGAAAGCGTAGTGAGTAGAACTAAATAAATTTATTTATCATCTTCATCGTCTAAATCATCATCTTCATCTTCATCGTCTAAATCATCATCATCTTCATCTAAATTAGAATACTTTACTTGTTTCTTATTTGTAGATATATTATCTTTATTATCCTCATTATCTAAATGATCTAGTGCACTTAATATAATTTGCTCTTGGTTTGTTAGTTTCTGAAATATAATAACATCATCCATTTTAAAATTATAATGTCTATGCATAAAATTCTTACAAGTTATAAATACAGCTTCATCACCTATTTTTATATCACAAACAATACCACAATTATTTAACGGTAAATAATCTGGATCTGTAATTGGTATCCAACGAATAAATCCACCATGTTTTAATTCAGGCAACTCATCTACATATTTATATCCTTTTAGTTTTTTTATGTATTCCATTAGTAATATATTATCTAATTTTAACTCCTTCAAAATACGATAATTCATTTCATTAATTTTCTTAGTAGTAAAGTTCATTATACTCTCATTTTTTGTATTATCTAATGCTTTTTCAAGCTTATCAATATCTAATGATTTTTTGTTAGTTGTATTTGTATTATTTGACATAATTTATATAATAAAATAAGTTTAAATATTTTATTATGTAATATTCTAATATGAATAGACTATCTTATTATCTTTGTTGTTTTCGAAAAAAATCAAAACCTAAGCAAATGTTAGATATTTATTATAATGGACTACATGATAATATATTAGACAAAAATAAAGAAAAAGACGGAAAACCTGCGTCATCATTCAATCGATCTCTTACTTCAATTGATAAAAATTATAGTATGAGTGATGACAGTGATATAACTATTACATTTAATGATATATATAAGAAGTAACCACCCTTCTTTGACCTCCACAGGTAGTCACCTCACCAACTGCCGCCAAATGGACTAGCAAACGCACCACCAGCATTTGCAGCCATTGGTTCAAAACTTTCCATACCAGGTGTTGCTGCGCCAATTAAAGGTGTGTTATCCTGCTGATACATGCTATTAAAATCGGGACTAGATTGCTGGGGTAATGAACTAATTGATGTTGTACCAGCTGAACTTTGCCCCATAGAACTTAATGACTGATTTAAAGCACTCTGGGGTTGTTGTTGAGAAATTGGTTGAGATACTTTTACATTACCTTGCCCCTTTTTCTTCTTTTTAGTATCCTGAGGTCCTTCCCAAAGCTCTATAATACGGTCAACAATAATGCTAACTTTCTCACCTAATTTGGTCTGAAGACTGAGGACAATTACAAGGAATGCTAACACAATATTTGTAACACTAAAGTCACTATATTTTTCGCCACTATGTGTTGGAATAAATGTGATAATTCTATGAATAATCAATATTCCTAAGAACATTACAACAACTTGGGCAATAATTTCTGCTAAAATTTCCGGACTGCCTTTGCTATCATCAGCTTCAGGAACATAGTTTTGAATTAATTTATTCATAATTACAACTGGAACAAGAGCCAAAACTGCATACTGAATAATATTCATCATTTCTGATTTTGACTCTTCATTAAAGTTAAATACGTGTTTAAAAAAACTGGGTTTGCCATTTTGTGACTTTGTTAAATCTTCTAAACTATCCATATTACTTATATAGGGTATAATTAGAAATTAAATTCAATAAAGTCCAAACAATTTAAAGATTATTCTAAATACTAATAAAAATGATAAATACTGAAGAATATCAATACATTAATCTTATTAAGGATATTTTAGAACGTGGTACTTGGGAAGAGGGACGAAACGGCCGAACAAAAAGTATTTTTGGAAGTTCAATGCGTTTCTCTTTGGCAAATGGCCAGATACCCATTTTAACTACTAAGAAGACCGCTTGGAAAACTTGTTTAAAAGAGCTTTTATGGTTTATTCGTGGTGAAACTGATAATAAATTACTACAAGATCAAGGTGTCCATATTTGGGATGGAAATTCAAGTAGAGAATTTTTAGACAGTAGGGGACTGACGCATTATGATGTTAATGAACTTGGACCAATCTATGGATTTCAATGGAGACATTTTAATGCGCCATATATTACTAAGGCTGAGAAGCATATTGCTGAACAATTTGTAGGTGGTGTCGAAGCATATAATAATCATTTTTCGAAAAATAATAAAACAGGCGTAGATCAGTTACAGCAAATTATTGATGCTCTTAAAGATCCTAAACAGCGGACTAGTCGTCGTCTAGTAATGACTGCTTGGAACCCTGAACAACTTAATGATATGGCTTTACCCCCTTGTCATATTTTGTGCCAATTTAATGTACATGATGGTAATAAGCTGTCATGTGCAATGTATCAGAGGTCTAATGACGAAGCCTGTGGGACAAGCTTTAATATCGCATCATATAGTTTTCTTACTCATCTTTTAGCAAAACACTGTGGTCTAGAAGCATATGAGTTTATTTATTTTAAAGGTAATTGTCATATTTATGAAGAGCATATAGATGGATTAAAATTACAAATCACTAGAGATCCTTTTCCTTTTCCAACTGTCTCAATTAAACAAGTAAGAGAAAATATTAATGATTACCAAGTAGATGATTTTGTTGTAGAAAATTATCAACACCATGAACCTATAAAATTTAAAATGGTTGCATAATTTATAATAAAAAGAATTAAATATTATAAGACTTATTTTATAATATTTTGTATAATAATTTATATGATTTATTTATTTTTACTCAATATTTTCCATGGTTATTATATTTTTTAAATATTTTTCAGAGCATGACTCAACTAAAAGTCCATTTGCATAAATACCATAATGACTATTTTCATTATCACTTTGTAGAGCCAAATTATATACAGTATGTTTACCAGATATTTCATAAACTATTGAGTTATCATCTACACATGCTGGTAAATGATACTTATTATCTGTTTTAATAATAGTTCCACTGAATTTTCTAACATTATCTTTTTGTGTTTCAGATACAAAGTTATCTACTAATATGGCATGTCTTCCTGTAATAATTAAATCTTCAGTTAATTCATTATATCCAGATGTTTCTCTAACATACTTGTATAATTGGTCTGGTATTTTATTTTGGTTTAATTCATGGATAATTTCCTTTTTCTTAATTACTGTGATTGGTTTTAATCCATGACCAAATGTTTCAACTAAGTCACCCTTTTTCAAATCTTGAATAGATCTATATCCATTGTTAGTAAGAATTTTTGTTGTATCTTTGAAACAGACAATCGGTTCACTAGTATACATAAATTGGTTATAAATTGTATTTGAATTACTGCTATATAATATATCATTGTATGATCTAATTCTGTATGAAATAACTGATCCATTTGTTAAACCTGTAATAGTTAATGGACTTGTTGTTGTAGCTGGACTATATAATGTGAAATCAGTAAATGTAGAACCACCATTTATACTGTAAGAATAAGCATAATTTGTAATAGTGTTGTCTGATGAAGTTTGAGTAAAATTAATAGTAGCTGTTTGGTTATATGAACTAACACTTGTAATAGTTGGTGTAGAAGGAGGAAAAGAAGGAGTATAAATATTTGAAGTTACTGTATATGGTTCAGATAAATCAACCCAAGAATTTTGCGAATTTTTATATGATAAAAAATGATTTGTTCCATCAAACCAAATAAACCATTCCTGCGCTCCATATTGTTGATCTAAAGATGGAATACTAACTATAGCAGTACCATTATAACTAAAATTTCCATTACCAAATGTATAATCCGCGCCATAATTATTGCTGGTATATGCTAAAAGATTAGTTGGTATTATATCAGCATTATTATAAAAAAAATTAATTAAATTTATAAATTTATATACATATAAATAACCATTAAATATAATAGTATTATTATTATTTGAAATACTAATAGAATATATTGTATTTTCTAAATCAGCAATAGGTGTATTGTTGACTGTTATTAAACCAGTACATTTAGAAAAAGCATCTGTAGATATGCTTGTAAGTGAACTAGGAATAGTAATACTTGCTAAAGAACTACAGTTTTTAAATGCGGCAGAACCAATGCTTGTAATATTTGGACCAATTGTAATACTGGTCATTTTATTTCTGCCATTACATACTCCATCTGGAATTGCTCCTATATAATCAAATGTAAAATGAAGACCTATATTATTTACATTAAAAAAAGCAATACCTAAATTACTTAAATAAGCATTTACAATAATATTTGTTAAACCAGTACATCCAGCAAAAGCATAATTTCCAATACTTGTAACTGAACTAGGAATAGTAATACTTGTTAAACCAGTGCAAACAGTAAAGGCATTAATACCAATACTTGTAATTGAACTAGGAATAGTAACACTTGTTAAACCAGTACAATTATTAAAAGCATTATCACTAATACTTGTAACATTATATTCAACCGTATCAACAGTAAACTTATCTAAAATACTAATAGTACCTGATGCGCTTGATGATGTTATTACAGTTGCTATACCTGAACCTACTGTGTATAAGTAGTTGACATTATTATCTGTATAAGTCGACATTTATAAATATTATAAATATTATAAATATTATAAATATTATAAATATTATAAATATTATAAATATTATAAATATTATAAAAATATAATTATTATTATTAATTTGTTTAAAAACGCGTAAAGTATTTAGAAACAAATTATTATTATTAATTATATTTCTCAATGAGCGCAAATAGAGCAGTACAAGCAGCACAACGCAGACGAGCAGGTGGTCCCGAGCCAGCAGCACCTGGACGTTCTGGTCCTCAACCATCTATTAATTCTTCTCAACTCTTTTCTCAAGGACAACAAGGTCAAATAAGACCCGGTACAAATGGTCGTCTTGCCGGTCAACAAGCACAATTACAACAGCAGCAAATGCAGCAACAAATGCTTAAACAACAAATGGCTGAACCCGCTGATCAAGGATTGGCCAGTATTAATCGTATGACATTAGCACAAGCAATTACACTAATTACTTTACGTTTAGGAAAGGTTGAGACATTCTTGCAAGAAAATGACCGTTCTTCTACCACTGGTGTAGGACTAGATAGTGGTATTATTGATGTTATTATGTCTCGTCTTGAGGCACTTGAGACCCAGTCACAAAGTCAAGTTCAGGTACAAAATAATGGTCCAACCAATTCATTAGAAGTTACAGCATTAAAACAAAGTACTGATGTTCTTAAGAATGCTATTTCTCAAACAAAGTCATCTATTACTATGTTAACTATTGAAAATAAGTATTTAAAACAAGAGGTTGAAGCATTAAAGTCTGAAATATCTGCTTTAAATAGTTTAACAGTGGAAAATAATCAGAAAATTATGAAACTTAGTTTAGCTGTTGATATTGATAATAATGAGATGGCCGAAGAATTAGATGGTAATATAGAGGATTTTGAAAATGGGGGTGAAGATGGAAATAATTCAACTGATATAAATGATAATACTGAGATTGTTGGTACTAATTTGAAAGATCTTATTGAAAAGGAACTTAAACTATAAAAAACATACTTAAAAATATTATATAATTTATAATAGATTTATAATAAATTATATAATGGAATTAGTTGTTGAACCAGATATGTATAATCCGAGTATAAATGAAAATGGTATGTATATTGATAAAGTACCGCCATTTAATTATATAAAGAAAGGACTAGTTTGCCCTTGTGGAACTAGAAAGGACAAAATATATGAAACACATAGTGTATTTGTTAGTCATACAAAGACAAAAGCGCATCAAAAATGGCTTGAAAGTTTGAATTTAAATAGATCTAATTTTTATGTAGAACTTGAAAAGTCAAAAGAAGTGATTTCTAATCAACGGCTTATTATTGCCAAATTAGAAAAGGATTTGAATAATAAGATCATGACAATTGATTATTTGACACAACAGCTACATAAAGCAAATACTGGATCTGGAACTACATCTGGATATGTAAAAGATTTATTAGATTTTGACTAGGAGTTATTATTTATTATAAATCATTATTTTTAAAAACATATTAAACATTTAGTATCATTATTATTAACTATATTTAATAATGAAACTTACAATTGAAAATAAAACTAAGTTAGAAATGTTTGTTGCGTTATTCCAATTGCTTAAGAATTGGGGATCATATTTAAGTCTACAATTTGAACCTAATAAATTATATATTCAGACAATGGATAAGTCACATATTTGCTTATCAAGTATTATTATCAAGGAACCATGGTTTTCTGAATATAATGTATCAGACGCAACTCAGATTACTGTTGATGCATCAAGTTTTGCAATTATGATGGGTTATGCATTAAAGCATAATCGTCTCCAAATTTTATATAATGATACTGGTTCTGATAAATTATATATTAATTGTATCAATAGTGAAAATGAAGGAATAAAGGCAAAGGTTAAGGATAATTTTGACCATTTCTTTGAATTGCCTCTTATGGATGTTGAAAATGAGACACTATTAATACCTGAAGTTGATTATGATGTAGAATTTAGTATGGACGCAAAGAAGTTTGGCGAATTAATTTCAGAATTAATGGTATTTGGGTCAGATTTGAATATTATATGCTCTGAAGATACTTTAGAGCTAAATGCAAGTGGTGATTCAGGCAAACTGAAGATTGATATTCCAATTGATAGTTTAAATGAGTTTGCTATTTCTGAAGGAGAAAAGCTTGATATTTTATTTAGTTTAAACCATATTGGAAAAATGTGTTTATCTTCAAAATTGGGTGCTGAAATTAGCATTGGTATTAGTGCTGAATATCCAATGTCATTAAAATATAATTTAGGCGAAGATAGCTCTGTTGCCTTTTATATAGCACCAAAAATCTCTGATTAACTAATAACTTCGTTATAAGTAATATTTTAAATTATTATTTTTATGTAAATATGTTAGAAATAATAATAGGTTTTTTTGTATTTTGTATCATTTTATTTTTTTATTTACACATCCATTTTCATTTAAAAACTAGTAATGATTTGGAAATATATGAAATAGAGCAAGCATCTAAGGACAAAATGGAAGAAATATGTGACTTAAGGCAACCAGTATTATTTGATTGTGATGAAGATACAGAGAAAATTTCGCAGACAACTAACAAATCATATTTACTTGATAACTATCCCATATTTGAAGTCAAAATTCGTGATGCAAAAGATATTGATGGGCAAGATAATTTATATTTGCCACTACCCCTACATATTGCTTCAAAACTGTTTGCTGAAGATAAAAATGCTGCCTACTTTAGTGAAGGTAATAGTGACTTTTTATTAGAAACTGGGGCGCAAAAAAATATGTCTTACAACGATGAATTTCTGAGACCATTTATGGTGTCGAATTGTAACTATGATGTATTAATGGGGTCTAGTGGAGTTGAGACACCCTTGCGATACGAAATTAACTATAGAAACTACTTTTTGGTAACACAGGGATCTATTAAAGTGAAATTATTTCCACCAAAATGTGGCAAATATTTGTATCCTATTAAGGACTATGAGAACCTTGAGTTTAGATCGCAAGTTAATCCATGGAAACCACAGACACGATTTAGAGCTGATTTTGATAAGGTAAAATGTCTTGAGATTATTTTGACACCGGGTAGGTTCTTATTTATACCTGCTTATTGGTGGTATTCTTTCAAGTTTAACGAAAATACAAGTATTAGCAGTTTTAAATACAGGACTTATATGAATAATATAGCAATTAGTCCACATATTTTTATGTATGCTTTACAAAATCAGAATGTTGAACGTAAAACTGCTAAGCAAATTGATATTAAGAATTTGAATTCTGGTATAAATACTAATATAAAGTCTGATATAAACTCTGATATAAATACTAATATAAACTCTGATATAAATGCTAATATAAGCAATGATGCTAATTTTGAAAATCAAGATAATACAACTAACATCAGTGACATTTTATTAAATAATCAAATACCAGATTCAAATAATTTGCTAACATCTGTATCAACTATGGAAAAAATTGATTAATAATATTATATAAAGGTTTAAAAGCATATTATATAATCTACACTAATTAAAAAATAAATGTTATACAAAATTGTAATTGAAAATCGGAATTATAACAAATGGCAAATATATAATGTGCCAACTTTAGTTCCTGCTTTGCTAGATGGACTAGACCCCTGTGTTCACCATTTGTTCTCAAATGATGTCTTTGACTATGATATAAATACTGGAGCTATATCAATTGTTCATAGTTCAGTTCGAATTGTAGAGAATATACCAGCTGTACTTATATTAGCTGATAATAAGACATATGGTCGGCATCCGGTAAATAATAAATTATTATATAAATGTGTTCCAGATGATGTCCGATTACCAGCATTTCTAGTACCTTATGAACTAAAACATGTCGGATTTTCTAAAGCATTTGTGAACTTGTATGTTACTGTTCAATTTAAAGATTGGACTTCAAAGCATCCAGTAGGTGTATTAAGTCAGGTTATTGGACAAGTTAATATACTTGACTGCTTTTACGAATATCAGCTATATTGCAAAAGTCTAAATACATCTATTCAACGCCTACAAAAAGACACGTCTAAAGCAGTCAAAGAAAAGGATGCGACTAATGATGCCTTTATTGAAGGTATTTGTTTAAATGCATCTATTGAAAGTCGTATTGATTGGCCTATTTTCACTATTGACCCTAAAGGCAGTACTGATTTTGATGATGGCTTCAGTATAAAACGTCTAGATAATGGTAATACTCTTTTGAGCATTTATATCGCAAATGTGACCATATGGCTAGATGCGCTAAACTTATGGCAATCATTTTCTAAACGCATATCTACTATATATTTGCCTGATAAGAAGCGCCCAATGTTGCCAACTATTTTGTCTGACTGTTTGTGCTCATTACAGGCAAATGCGAAGCGGGTTGCATTTGTATTAGATATGGAATTAGAATTAGATAGCGACTATGGTATTAAGATTGTATCTAATAAGTTCTCTAATTGTCTTGTAAAAGTTACTAAGAATTTTATCTATGAAGAACCTGATTTACTAAAGAATAAACATTATACGCATTTATTTGATATTGTGTCGCGTCTTTGCTATAAAACCAAGTATATTAAGAATGTCCGCGACAGTCATGATGTTGTATGTTATTTAATGGTACTAATGAATTATACTTGTGCAAAAGAAATGCTTAAGAAAAATGTCGGTGTATTTCGTTCCGCTTTAATTAAAAAAAACGGCGACAACACCGGAGATTTTATTGATTCTGAATTGTTACCAGATGATGTATCACAATTTATAAAAATATGGAATAGCACTGCTGGACAATATATTGATATTTCCGCAAATACGGATGTAAATATTAATCATGAATTACTTGATTTAGATGCATATATACATATTACATCTCCTATAAGACGTCTAGTTGATCTACTAAATATTATTAAATTTCAGCAAGTATTTGATATACATAAGTTGTCTGATAATGCGCTGTTATTTTATGATAACTGGTTGAAAGAATTGGAATATATTAATACAACAATGCGGGCTATAAGAAAAGTACAGATTGATTGTAATTTATTAAATTTATGCTTTAACAATCCTGATATTTTGGAACCATTATATGATGGATATTGCTTTGATAAATTGGAACGAAATGATGGATTATTTCAATATATTGTATTTATACCGGCAATTAAAATTACATCAAGGGTTACACTGCGTGAAAATTTAGACAACTACGAGAAACGACAATATAAACTGTTTATATTTACCAATGAAGATAAAATGAAAAAAAAAATACGACTGCAGTTAATATAAAAATAATTTATATTAAATCTACTTAAGATTATAGTAGAATATATAGGATATAATGTCTATAAATGTTACTTCTAATTCTAGCAATGCCAATAATACTTCTAATAACGCTAGTACAGAAACTATTACACCTAATTTGGGTCAGATTATGAACAATATTAGTATAAATATAAATCCCAAGACTTCTGAAGAAGGACTTAAAATGCTGAATAATCGTAATGAAAAAATTGCTATATTATTAGCTGGAAGAAAACAATTTGAGAAACAGGTTGGACGACAAATGACTTACTCTGAGATGCGACAGATGTTTGGATAAGACTTGTAAATTTTTATATGAAGTAACACATAAGCTTTTAGATTTTTGGACATTTATTTTTTTATATACATATAATATGGAATTATCAAATAAAGAAGAAACAGAAGTACATGCTAAAATGAGAAAATTAAATTTTAATAAATTTATGAGAATTATAAGAGAAAATATATCTCCAGAAACAGAGAGAAAAGGATTTTTAGAACCATTAATTGAGTATACAATAAAAGTAGCAAAATCGGGAACAGAAAAAAGTTTTTTTAAAAAAACAGGTGAACTAATAGAAATAAATGAGGTCATTAAAAGATATATTCAAAATTGGGGTCCTGAAGGTGCTAAAGCAGTTAAAGATGTTGTTGCTTTTATTATGGAACAACCAGATGAATTTAAAAAAAGATACATTAGCAATTTTACGTATGATTGTATGAATGCTTTTCCTGAAGAAGTTGGTAACTCAAGAAAAAGTTGTCCACCAGGACAATATGAAAGAATATACTTAAATATGGAAGGCGTTTTAGGATCATTTTGTTTGGGAAATGAAACATGTCCTCCACTCTATAAAAAATTATATAGTTGTTTTAGAAAAATTACACGTGATGATATAAATGATTTATTTTTAGAATGGTTTAAAACACAAAATATTGATACAGATAATTTTGATGAAATGTCTAGTAGAGAACAAGAAAATTATATTAATTTAAAAAGTAGAGAGTTTAAAGATTTTGTTACTGGAAGAATAGGTAATGAAGAAAATATAGATGAATATATTACACAACATTTTAGAGGTGCTTATAGTATAGGTAAAGGTAAAAAGAAAAGAAAGACAATAAAAAGAAAGACAATAAAAGGAAAAAAAATAATTAAAAGAAAAAAGAAAACAATAAAGAGAAAATAAAATAATTTTTGACATTTTGAGAAATGCGTTTCATAAGTTATGAAATGTCCAAAGGTGTAAAAACTTGTAAGATTTATATAAAATATTATTATAATATATAAATGTCAAGATTAGGTAGTGTTCTTAATAATGAATTATTAAATAAGTTGCAAAATCCAGAAATAAATATAAATAGTAATATTATTAATCGTTATTTAAAGGCTGGAGCTAATCCAAATATGACATATCAAAATGGTACACATATGATAACACAAGCAATATATAATTTAGGTTTAGCAAAAGCTCAATCTAATAATAATCTTCAGAATAATTGTTTACAAATTATTAAGACACTTATTGATAGTGGAGCTATTTTAGACGAGAATGATGAAGCTAAATTAAACAGTTTAGAGCCAAATTGGAAAGCTATTATAGGATACTCTAGTAATAAAACAAATACAATGTTAGCAAGTGATATAATGACACATGAGATACCTTATGGACAATATGTAGAAGCTGGTACTGAGAAAGATTTGCAACAATATATGGGTAAAGGAGGAAGAAGTCATAAATATAGTCGTAAGCTTAGACGCAAGCTTAGACGTAGTCGTCGCAGTAAACATGGTGGTCGTAGTCGTCGTAAACTTAGTCGCAGGCTTAACAGACGTAAACTTAAAGGAGGCTGAGGTGGTGGTGAGAAAAAACAATTAACTGCTAGTTTACCTAGTTTTATGATTGGTGGCTGAGGATGTGCGACTTCGGTCGCTGTTTAAGATTTTATAATTATAGCTATTTAGTTTCAATGAATGATGCACTATTATTTTTTAAATAAATTTTAGTACTGATAATTTGGACATATTTTATAATATTTTTTATAATACTTTTTATTTATAAAAAATATAGTTTATTTAACAGCATATTTATCTATAACTACAGCTTTTGTTACATTCTTTACAATTTGTTCTATATTATTATGCTGTTCTTCGACTGTACCTCCAGACATTGAGTTCATTACAATTTTATTGTATTTTACGTTTTGTTTAGTTGTTGGATCTTGACACCCGGGATGTTCCTTTACCCATTCATTGATTTGTCGTATATTTTTATTTGCAATTTTTTTGATTGCATTTTTTAGTAAAGGTTTATCATCAGTTTCCTTTATCCATTCATTATTATCTTTAATATAAAGTACTTCTCTTTTTAAATCACTGCAATGTATAGGTCTTAAATAAGTATCAACATTATTTAGGTTTTTAACAAAAATCTTAGAAACACCATCAGGATAATCCATATGAGCAAAATTCTCTAAATCAGACATTTGTATTTTAATAGAGTCGACAAATTCATTTATATTTAATGCATCTTTACATTTCTCATTCAGAAAAAACTGTAAATTAAATGTGTTATTACTATTATTGTTACAATTAGAATTTATCATATTTGTAATATTTGATTTTGATGCTAGCTCCATCATTTGTTTATGTTGCTCCATCATGAATTTTCGTAACTCTTGATTTTCAAGCATTTGAACTTTTAGTATTTCAATAATTTCATTATTAGATGGTGAAAATGGTGGGTTTGGCGTAGAATGTTCCTCAGAATGTTCTTTATTAATATCTGTTTGTTGCTGTGTTATCTGACATTTCTTTTTATGATACCATAAGCTATTGCGTGCTTTATATGTTTTATTGCAAAAGTTACATACATAATTTTCTTGGGTGGAGTTTTTTTGTTCTAAATTGTTCAATTTTGACATATTTTGATGTTTTGCTGTAGAAATATGTCTTAACCATTCATTGTTTTTACAGCAATTAAAGTCACAACTTATACATTTGTATTGATTGGAGTTTTTTGGAGTTTTTTTCATTCTAAAATGTTCTATATTTATAGAACAGAAAAAACTCCTAAAGGTTTTCGGCATAAAATGAAAAAATTAGCATCACATTTTTTTCAAAGTCAAAAATGAAAATAAGAGCATTTAGGTCACAACGTGAAAAAATGGTGTTTTTTGAAAAAGGTTTTGGGTTCTCAAAAATGGACATTTTTAAAAATGTCCAAAATTCGATTCCCTTTTTACTTTTTGGATACACTTTTCTTCATTTTTCAAAATTGGGAAAATATATAAGTTTTTAATTATTATTTATAAAAAATGAATACATAATCAGTTATTATTTAAAATGTATTTTAAATATTATGCTATTATATGTCTGAAATAATTAAAGGTAAGTTGTTTTTAGGGGATATGTTTGACTCAAATAATCAAGTTTTTATAAATAATAAAAATATAACATGTATTATTTGTGTAGCTGAAAGACTGCATATTAATAATATGGGTCCAAATATAAATATTTATAAATATGAATTTAGTGATGATTATGAGTGCAATATTGGTAAGTATTTTGACGAAATATGTGATATTATACATAAAGAACAAATAGTGTTAGTTAATTGTGCTGCTGGTATTAGCAGATCATCAACAATTGTAATAGCATATATAATGAAATATTACAGATATAATTTAAAAACTGTATTTGTTTATATTCGGCGTAAAAGAAGTCAAATATGTCCTAATAAAAACTTTATGCAACATTTATTAGATTTTGAGTTATCATTATTTGGCAAAAATAGTTTAACTTATGATGAATGTATTAAACTATTTTATTATACTTAAAAATTTATTTACTAACTTTACGCCTATGTTTTCTGTGTTTTTTTGTTTTACCACCGGCATACCATGGTGGTATATCTTTTTTTATGGGTTTAATTTCTTGTCCTTTATCTTGTATTAGTTTTTGAGCTAATTTGTTTATATTTTCATGATATTCACTTGTTACTTTATCTAAGTTTTCATGATATGCCTTCATAGATTTATTAAATTCTATTTTTGTATTTTTCAAATCCGCTTTTACAGCATCTATTAGATCTCCTACAACACGAAGATTATGAGCTTGTATATCAAGATTTTCTTTTTGTATATCTATTTTTTTATCTTGATCTCCAATTTTAGAAATAAATGCCTTTATAAAATCTATTAAAGTATAAATAATTGGTAATAAAAATTCTGAAATTAATTTATATAATGTTCCAACTCTATTTACTACATTAGCTTGAACAACACCAGATTGATTGGCAGGAGAATTTATAGTATTAAGCATAGTTTGATAATTTTGAATCATAACTTGTAAAGGCACTGGCATAGGTATATTTGTATTTGTATTTGTATTTGTGTTTGTATTTGTATTTGTATTTGTGTTTGTTTGTTCATTTAGATTTTGAGTTGGCGACTGATTTTCCATTATATATTATAAAAATATTTTATAATATTTTATAATATTTTTATAATTTCTAAATCCACTTTACATGATATTTTCTATGTAATTCTAAAACAAATTTAAGTTTATAAAAGACTAAAATAAATACTACTACTATTTGTTGAAATAGAATTACAATTCCTTCAATATCATATATGCCATTTATATGATACGGAACATCAACATCATATAGGAACTGATTTTTGACGCTAAATAATAAGTAACTATTTATTAGTCTTATTTTATCTTCATAATTGATATCATAATTTATTGATGTATTTAGATTAATTATTATGTATATAAATGCAAAAAATAAAATAGATAAAGAGTTTGAAACTATGGATTGATATAATATTTCTACAATTGTTTCAAATAATTTGTATAACATAGTTTATACTATATATATTTCATTTTATTTTTATTTATCATTTTATTTAGTAATAGTTTCATAAATCTTTGAACAAACTAAATACGGATCCGCATTAGATGCTGGTCTTCGATCTTCTAAGTAACCACGTCTTATACGAATTGACGCGCTTCTGTCACCAATACATTGTCCGCGTTTAAAATTGGAAAAACTAGATGTTTCGCAATTACCAGTTAATCGTAACTCATTATCTTGACCATATACTTCCATATGTTCATCATGTTTGGCTTCTAGTTTTGATATTGCTTTACAAATTTCAGTAGTATCTTGATTTTTACAATATTCATCACGCATTGCCTTTGTTGAAAAATTAGTATGTAATCCAGAACCATTCCATAGTCCATCTTGTATTGGCTTAGGATGCCATACAATATATGCGTTATGATCTTCAGAAATACGTTCTAATATATATCTGGCAATAATAAGATCATCAGCAGCAACAATACCTTTACCAAATACTTGAAATTCCCATTGTCCAGGCGCAACTTCCGCATTAATTCCAGTAATGCCTAGTCCAATTTCAATACATTTTTTATAATGAGATTCTACAATTTGACGACCAAATGCATTTTGGCCACCAACTGAGCAATAATATTGGCCTTGTTTTACAGCCTGTCCAAACCCAAGCGGTTCTTTTGTATAAGCACCATAAATAAAATATTCTTGTTCTAATCCAAACCAAGGTTCAGGACTATATATGTAGTCAATAGTTTTTGTTTCTTCATTATAAGTTCCCTCTACTTTATCACAATCTTTGAATATTTTTTCGGCATTGTATCTATGATTATTAAAAATTGGATTGCCATCGGGAAAAAAAGTGGAGCATAATACCAAAAAGTTATTTCCTGACCTAAAAGGGTCTTTATAAAGAGCACACGGCTTCAAAATGCACTCTGAACTTTCAGTACTACCTTGTTCTGTTGAGCTGCCGTCATAGTCCCAATCAGGAAAATCTGATAGACCAATTGCTTCTTTTCTTATATTTAAAACACGTGATTTACTTCTTAGTTCTCCTTTTCCTCCAATCCATACATATTCAGCAACAACAGTATTTGAGCTAAGACAAAATAACATTATATTATATTTATTATATAACATAATGTTTAAATATGTTTTTTAAACATAAAGTGATTGATTAGTTACAACATATTTAAGTGTTAATTGAGGAATTTGTTTTAGTTTTGATAGAAACTCCATATTACACATTTGTTCGGCAATTTGCTCCATTTCCAAAGAAATATTATTTATTTTTAATAGTGCTTTAACAAATTCACCTAGAAATATTTCTTTTTCTTCACTAAGTCGATGTAATACATCTCTACAATCTTCAATACATTCACATTCAGTCCATTCTTCAACATAATTCAAAAGATCATAATGTAATGTATAGTCGGCACCTGTATTTATACGCAACATTGTCTCTCTTTCTTCATATTCCGAATACATTTTACTTATAGTATAAATTACTTGCTTTAAAACATGGTCATCTGTTCTTGGAGTAAAATCTTGAACACCTTCTTGAACTGAAATATTTGTAAAACAACTAAATAAGGCAATAAGTTGAATTACTGATAAATTAATAATTGTGTCGTCTTCTAGTAAACGAGCAAATACTAAGCAATGAACTTCACGTAAATTAGTTGCCATCTTACCTTTTAATGAAAGCTGTAATTTACTTATAAATGTATCATCATTTATAATTTCTTCATCTAATAAATTTAGTCCAACACTGTCTTCATTTAAACTTTCATTGGTAGTGTTATATTCATCTGATTGTATAAGAAATCCATCTCTTGTAAGCACATGTAATACTTTATTAACATCATTATCCAAATAATTCATAAGTCCTTTATGTTGTCTAATTAACTCATCAAGTTGAATATTTTTTTTACTAATTTTCTGTAATGTTGCCATGTCTTGATCAACATATTTATATTCATCTTTAATTTTCTGTATTTCTTTTTCCATTTCTTTTCGCTTTTTATTAGCATAATTTTCCTTATTATTTTGTACTATACTATAACGTTCAACTACATCTTTTGGTGTTCGTAATGTTTCAACACAACTATTTAATTTATCAACTTCTTCAGTACATTTTTTAATCTCTGATGAAACATGATTTAACTGACCATTTAAATCATCAATTACCATACTTCTCTTTGCAAATCCAACTAAATTAGTATCTCCAATATCAATTAAATTAAGAAGTAAATTGTATGAGATTTTGAACTTAGATGATAGTGTTTGAGGCTTACCATTCATCATTGTTTTATACGCTGTAATACTTGTGTCTCGAAAGAGATTATTTAAATGTATAACATGACCAACTGTGTCTAAACCGAGACGTCCACTACGTCCAGAGCATTGTTGGTACTCATGTGCTTGTAATATTCTCATACTAGAACCATCATGTTTATAAATATCTGTAAATATACAACTACGAACAGGTAAATTTATACCAACACTCATAGTTTCAGTACAAAATAATATCTTAATATATCCTTTAGAAAACAATATTTCTGTCATTTCTCTTAATACAGACATTAGTCCTGCATGATGTATTCCAATTCCTTTTCTTAGTAATTTTATAGTATTTATATATTCAGGTAATTGTAAATATTCCTTATAATTTGGTAACTTTCTAATAATTTGTTCACATTCATAATCAATTGTATAAGGGACTTTTGAGTCAAATTCTAATAAATTTGTAGTCATTTCTTCAGCACAAGCTTCTAATTGTTTTCTCGAAAATACATAACATAATGCAGGTAACATTTCTTTTTCTACTAAATATTCAGCAACTTTATTTAATACTTGTTGTCTTTTTACTCTTACATCATTTTTATTAAATAAATTTAACATTTTATTCATTGTTGAAAAGTTTTGGTCATTAAATACATTATTAGCGTCTTGGATTACAAATGGCTTATCAATAGCACATTTAATTTCTGCCTGTAATGACTTATCTTTGAATATCTTTCCTACACCAGTTGCTGTAATAAAACTATAATGAATTAATGGAACAGGTCTTATATATTTTTTTGCCAAATATACTATTTTATTTTTTTCTTCAGTTTCAATTAAATATCTATTCTCAATCCAAGTTGCAAACTTTTCTGGATTATCTAATGATGCTGATAATCCTATCATTTGAATATGTCTTGGCAATATCATTATTGTTTGTTCCCAGATATGCCCTCTATTTTCATCTCCAATAAAATGTATTTCATCAAATACAACACATCCTAACTCATTTTCAATATCCATTTCAAAAGATGATGTTTTTTTATTATTTTCGTAGCTTTTAAGTTGATATAACTTGTTTAACAGAATTTCAGTTGTCATTATTAAAACATCCGCATTTGGATTAGTTTTAATATCCCCAGTAATTAATCCAATACTAATATTTTCATATTTTTTTGAAAAACTATGAAATTTCTCATTTGAAAGAGCCTTAATTGGACAAGTATATATAACTTTTTTGCCTTTTTCTACAAAATGTTGTATAGAAAACTCTCCTGGTAATGTCTTGCCTGTACCTGTAGGGGCACAGATTAATACATGATGTCCTTCTACAATAGCTTCAATTGCCCATTTTTGAAATATATGTAAAGGAAATTTAAATTTATCAAAATATTCCTTATATTTTTCTTCATTCTCAGCAGTATAATTATTGATGTCGCAAATTTTAACCATTTTTCTTATGTATTATTTTATATTATATTTATGTAGTTTTATTTATTTCAATTTTTAATATGTCCCAACTTTTAATACTTTAGGCGTTAAATATTTAAATATAATATGTCTATATTATAAAATGCCAAAACTTTGTGAATTTGAAATATGTCGTTCAAGAGCAACATATGGTATTAATTGTAATCCAATAAGATGTATTCAACATAAAGAAACACATATGAGACTTTCATCTGGATTTTGTAATTGTGGTAAAAATTTCCCAAATTTTAACTATGAAGGATTACCTGCTAAATTTTGTTCGGAATGTAAATTAGATAATATGATTGATGTTAAACATAAAAAATGTTTATGTGGTAAATCTCAACCAACATATAATTATATAAATTTAATAGCAAAATATTGTATATTATGTAAATTAGATAATATGATTGACGTTAAACATAAATTATGTAAATGTGGAAAGGTGAGGCCTACTTTTAATTATAATGGATTAAATCCAGAATACTGTGCTTCTTGTAAATTAAATGGTATGATTGATATCACAAGTAAAAAGTGTAAATGTGGAAAAACCAGGCCAAATTTTAACTATGAAGGGTTTAAAGCTGAATATTGTGCTTCTTGTAAATTAGATAATATGATTGATGTAAATCATGAAAGATGTATATGTGGTAAATCTCAACCAACATATAATTATATAAATTTAGTAGCAAAATATTGTATATTATGTAAATTAGATAATATGATTGATGTTAAACATAAATTATGTAAATGTGGAAAATCCAGACCTACTTTTAATAATGAAGGATTAAATCCAGAATATTGTGCTTCTTGTAAATTAAATAATATGATAAATGTAGTTGACCAAAAATGTAAATGTGGAAAGGCAACACCTTCATTTAATTATGAAGAATTACAACCAAAATATTGCGCATCTTGTAAATTAGATAATATGATTGATGTAATTAGTAAAAAGTGTAAATGTGGTAAGAGTAGACCAAGTTTTAATTATACTGGATTAATTGAAGCATATTGTTCTAAATGTAAATTAGAAGGTATGATTGATCTAAAGAATTCTAGATGTTATTGTGGAAAGGTAAACCCGTCATTTAATTATGAAGGATTACAACCCAAATATTGCGCTTCTTGTAAAAAACCAGATATGGTAAATATAAAAAATATAAAATGTAAGGCAGATAACTGCCAAATAATTGCTAATAAAAGTTACAAAGGGTATTGTACTAATTGTTTTCAACATTTGTTTCCATTAGACCCACTAACTTTTCAAATTCGTTGTAAAACAAAGGAAATAGCAGTTCGTGACTTTATAAATACCAAATTTGAAGGATTTCAACATGACAAACCATTGTGGTATAATGAAACTGCTTGTGATTGCACTACCAAACGACGAATAGATCATCGTAAATTAATTAATGGAACTCTATTATGTATAGAAACTGATGAAAATCAACACAAACATTATTCAAAGGCAGATGAAGAGGCACGATATCATGATTTATTTATGGCATATGGTGGCAAATTTATATTTATTCGTTTTAATCCTGACAAATATAAGGATAAAAATGGTAAGTCAATTAACCCAATGTTGTTTAATCGTCTAATTATTTTAGAAAAGGAAATAAATAAACAAATTAAAAGGATTGAAAATGATGAAAATAATGAATTATTAGAAGTTATTGAATTATATTATGATAAAAAATAATCCAATTATTAACAAATTTAAACATATCTTTATTTATAATAATAATAACTAACAAATTATATGTTAGCCAATAAATATCAATTATTAGAAAAACTTAGTCAAGGAAGTTTTGGCAAGGTTTTTAAAGCATCAAATATACGTACTGGTGAAATTGTTGCTATAAAAACTGAAGTTAAAACTAAAGAGCAAAAGTCATTAAAAATGGAGGCAAAAATATATCAATATTTAGCAAATAATGATGGATTTCCGCAACTAAAATGGTTTGGATCAACTAACAATGTAAATTTTTTAGTTACTAATTTGTTAGAATGTTCTATAACAAAACTTGTGCAGAAATATGGACGTCTATCAGTAAAGACAGTACTTCTACTTGGTATACAAATGATAGAACGAATACAAACATTACATAATCATTATTTAATACATCGAGATATAAAACCTGATAATTTTATGATTAATATTTCAGATAAAACTAACAAAGTATTTTTAATTGATTTTGGATTTTGTAAAAGATATAATTATGATGGTAAACATATTGAATTTAAACGCACAACTAGTTTAATTGGAACACCAAATTATGTTAGTTTAAATGTTCATAATGGTGCTGAACCTAGTCGTCGAGATGATGTTGAGTCGTGTTTATATGTATTAATATATATGTTATTTGGAAAAATCTTTTCTAGTGAACCATCTGGTGATCCAAAATTAAATCCAATGAAAATTTTGGCTTTAAAGAAAGAACAACTAACAAATATTCCAAGATTTTTAACAATTGCTTTCAATTATGTTAGAACAATTAAATTTGAAGAAGAACCAGATTATCAATATATTATAAGAATATTTTCGGATTTATTGTTAGAACAAAAAAAATTAAATGGTGAACTTAAGCATAAAGAAGATGATGAAGAAGATTATGATCAAGACAATTACAATGATGACAATGATGAAGAAGAAAAAGAAACTTATGAATGGTCTTAAATAAAATAAAAAAAAATAAATTAACTTACATTTAATTTTATACTAATTAAACAATTATACACTTATACATTTATACAAATTATACAAATTAATCAATAATATTATATTTTATTATCATCATCCTCTTCAATAACAAGAATAATATTTTTCTTATTCTTTTTTTTAGATTTAATTGTATCAGAATAACCTACTAATCTTCTTCCTAATTCATTAATAATAGGTGTAGGTAATTCTGTTATTTCAGGTACTTCTGCTCCATAAGTTCGAGGTATTTTAGGAAATAATTTTATATTACAAGGCCAATGAGTTGTCATTCTTTTCTCTTCAAAAGCTTTAATCTTCTTAATAATTTGACTTTCTTTTGCTAATACTCGTGGCATATAACATAAATATGCAACACATCTAAAATTCTGTTTTTTTCGTCCTTTTAATGGTTCTAATCCACAATGTATTGTTCTACTATCCCATAATACCATAGATCCCTTAGGACATTTAATACACTTAGCAACACATCCTTTTTCCTTATAAAACCCTAGTTTTTCATCATCATCCATTTTATACCAGTTACTTGTATCTATTACACCAAACTTTTCCCCAAATTCAGAATGATAGTTATTACTACCTTCATAGAATGTTAATGTCCCATCGCCTTCATTTACATCAAGAGCAGTTACCCAACTTTGCACACATTTAAATTCTTTATCAACAAAACTTTGATCTGAATGATACCATAATTTTCTTCTCCAACCAGTTTTAGTTATTTCTGATGGCATATGAAATGAAGCTCCATCAAAACTTGTTAGTAAATCTTCTTGATTACATTTCCAAATATTTGAAAATACTTCAACACATTTAGGATTTTGTCTTAAATTCCATATAAACTGCGCGTGACCAATAGACCATTGCTGTATTAACATTGAGTGTTTTATAAATAATTTTTTCATATTTACCCAAGATTCCGGATTATTTCTATTAATAGGCGTTTCCCATGTTTGTGAAATAGTCTCTAATGTATCCCACATACCATTAAACATAGCTTCACATTCTTCACTATTTAATACATTTGGTATAATTGCAACTCCATATTTATTTATTGTCTCCATAACATTTTCTTTAGTTGTAACATATTTTTCATATTCATATTCAGGATTCATTTTTTATAAGTAATTTACAAATTTTAAAAAGTTTTTACAAGATATATAATAATAATTAATATGTAAAAATTTATGAAAAATATTTTCAATTTTTTAGATTTTGTATAAAAATGTAAAAATATTTTTACAAATTTACAATCATAAAAACAATCATAAAAAACAATATAAAGACAAATTACATACTATATTATAATAAAATGTCTGATAGTAGCGTTGAGAAGTTCACTGGTCGCGTCAAGTGGTTCAATAATAAGGCGGGTTATGGTTTTGTCACTATAACTGATGGTCCTAAGTCCGGCAGTGATGTCTTTGTCCATCACAGTTCCGTTAAGGTAGTTTCTGAGCAATATAAGTATCTTGTTCAAGGTGAGTATGTTGAGTTTGAGTTGTCGTCTATTGCTAATAGTAAGCACGAGTGCCAGGCAACTAATGTTTCTGGTATTAAGGGCGGAAAGTTGATGTGTGAGACTAGAAATGAGACTAGAACTTTTAAGAAGGATACTGAGACTGCTGAGCCTGTTAAGATGCCCAGATCTAAGAAGGCTCCCGAGGATGATGCTGTAAAGAGTGATGGAGCTTGGACTAATGTTCGCTCATCTAAGCCTCAGAGTAAGAGACCAACTACTGGAGGTCGTGGATCACCTAGAGGCCCTGCAACTGGTGGAAGAGGTAGAGGACAAAAGAGAGACGCTGTTTAAAAGTGAATATATAAAAATATAATCAATAAAAAATACAGATAATTTAATTTTGTTTATAAATTAATAAAATTAAATAACTTAAATGATAATAAAAATAATATAATATGTGTATTTATACTATAATACATGTTTAGTAGTTTAATGAAATCTTGGAACCCTAATTTAGGTTATTTAGAGCCAGGGTTTAAAAAGGATCTTTCTAGTTTTCAAAATGCTATTATAAAAGGAAATACAGATGAAGTAGAAAGATTAATAAATAAATATCAAAATGCCCATGATGCTTATGGAAATGAAATGAAAAGTTTTGATATTGTAAATTATGATTTTAAAGAACGTAGTAATAATGATGGTAGTCCATTATATTTAGCCGTAAGTGGAAAATATAAACCAGAAATTGTTAAAATTTTAATAGAAAATGGAGCAGATGTAAATTGGAAAGATAACTATTATGGTATTTCTATACTAACAAATGCTTGTATACAAACTAATATGATAAAGAAAAATACAGATATTCCAAGATTATTAATTGAAAATGGTGCGGATGTAAATATTCATGACAAATATGGGCGTAGTCCTATTATTTATGTTTGTAGAGAAAATATATCTACATATTATGATTTAGTAAAATTATTACTTGATAATGGCGCTAATGTAAATGATATACAAAAATATAATAATAATAATAAAACTAGTAATAAAAATGATAATAATACATTATTAATTTTAGAATGTAGTAAAAAAGGCTCTGATATAAATATAGATGTAATTAATTTATTGCTAGAAAGAGGTGCTAATATAAATGCTAAAAATAAATTAGGAAAAACCGCTTATGACTTAGCTGGTAGTAATGAAGTTAAACAAGCTATTTTAGCTCATTTTGAAATAGAATTATTAAATGGAATAGAACCAAATATGAATTTTATTTCATCATTATCACCTGAAGAAAGAGATGCAAGAACAGCAATTATATCAAGGTCTCGTAATGTATCTATTCATAAAATATTAAAAGATAAACATATTAATTTAGGTCATGAAACTCTAGAAGAACTAACAAGAAGTTTGTTAAATGAAGGTCTTGGCAAAAAAAAGCGAAAAACTAGAATTAAAAAGACAACTAATCGAAAACGTAAAATAACTAAGCGCAAATAAATTATAACAGCATAATAGCTGTCAATATTTTTGAAAAAATTGAAAAATATAATATATTATAAAACAATATAAAGCTACCTACATAATATAGTATATAAAATAAAATGACCGAGCAAAACGACCAATCATCTCCTGTATTTGAATCATTCAAGACTATTAATGATAGTATTACTTTATTTAAGATGCAAATGAATACTCTTCAACAAAATATTAAGACACTAGAGAAGTTGGTAAAGAAGGAGTATAAAACTGTAAATAAAGTTGTTAAGGCAAGTGCTAAGTCAAAGCCTAAGACTGATAGAGCGCCATCTGGTTTCGCAAAGCCTACTAAGGTAACTAAGGAGTTATGTGAGTTTATGAATAGACCCGAGGGCACTGAGATTGCCCGTACTGAAGTAACCAAGACATTATCTCAGTATATTAAGATCAATAATTTACAGGAGAAGGGTGAAAATTCTAAGAACCGAATTAATCCTGATGCTAAGCTAAAGAGCCTTCTTGGTATTAGTAATGAGGAGACTGAGAACCTCACTTATTTTACTATTCAGAAGTATATGAACAAGCATTTTATTAAGTCTACTACAAACAGTGCTGTAGAGAAGAGCGATACCAACGCATAATTTGAAGTTCATCGTCTTCATAAATAGTTGTAGTATTAGTCTCAATATCTTTTAAATAAGGTAAACATAAGTCACAATCGTAGTCAGACTTAATTTTTGTTATTAGTATACTGTTGCAAAATGGAAAAAGTAAATCATATATTTGTTGACCGCCAATAACAAATATTTTTTTATTTATTTCATCTTTTTGTTCCGGTTTAATTAAAAACTTATTTTTAAAGAAATCCAAAACTGTTGCTTCATCCCAGAAAAAAATATTTTCTAATTGGCTATATTTTGGATTACAAGTGTATTTTTCTGGAGTTCTTGTGATGACAATATTGATACGATTGGGTAGTGGCATTGCGTTTGGTAATGATAACAATGTTTTTGATCCCATAATAATAATATGTCCCGTTGTTTGTGTTCTGAAGAATTTCATATCTGTCTTACTTTTCCATGGTATTTTACCATCTTTTGCAATACCATATTTTTCATCTACAGCAACAATTGCTGTAATTAGATTTTTATCTTCTATTTGTAACATATTTTATATATTAATATTTTACAAATACCTTTTAAATACTAATTCCAAGAGACTAATTTATTTTTATTTAAAATTTTCTTTTGAGTAACCAATAATTGCACAAGCAATTCTTTTTCCAGCATTTCCAGTTTTTAGACTTTCAGGATTATCACCTTTTCCACAGTCATCTTCATCTTCATGAATAATTAGACCACGACCAATAATATTACATTTTGTTCCTCTAAGTTTTATAACATTATCATTAAATGTATATTTAGCTTCTCCTCTAATATTGCTTTTAATATTTCCTAAATCACCAACATGTCTCTCCTTGGCACCAGGACAACCATGATTTTTATTATAAGGATTAAAATGAGCACACATACTAGTACATTTATCAGTTAAATCACCGGCTTCATGAACATGAAAACCATGTAAACCTTTAGATTTTAAACCAGAAATATTTAATTCTATAATAACCTGATTATTTATTAAATCCTCTGTAAATTTAACAGTGCCTTTAATATTATCATTAAAGACCGCAATAGCATAAATAGGTTTATCTGTCATTATATTATATAAATAATAAATAAATACAGAACAAACTAACAAAAATACTATTATAAATATTTTTTCATATATATTATATTTTAAAAATTAATTTATATCTATCATTTTCATTTAGTTTTGTTCTTTTTCCTAAGAAATTAAAATATCTTTCTGATAATTTAAATTCATTTGGTTTCTTGTCTTTTAATACTTCTAATCTTACTTTCATTATCATACCAACTTGCCATATTCTTTTATGTGTATATTTTTCCTCTTTATAAAGTTTTTCTAATTTTTTAATTGTATTTTTAACATCATTTAAATTTGTATATTTAATATGTATTGTGTCTTTTGGATTTTTATCAATATAAACATCAAATGATTTTTTTGGATTATCTGGATTATAGAGAAAACGTCTAGTTTTATTATTATTATTTTTTTTAAGTTTTTGTGTTTTTTTCATTATCATTATATTATATTAATTTATATTTTTTTTATATTTTTATAAAAAGCAAAAAAATTGAAATTATTTTTTCTACCTAAAAACATTTTAATAAGTTTAATAACATAAACCTTTTAAAGAAATTCAATTAATATTTTAAATCAAGAGAAAATGAACAGTCAAGTTAATATGTGTGTGTCTAATAGTCAATTATCAAGAGAGCAGCAACTTATTGCAATTATTATATTTATGGTAGTATTTGGTGTTCTATATTTCTATAATATAGAACATATTATGAATAATCCTGTTTTCTTAGAAAATAAAGAAAAAGAAGACAAAGATGAAGAAGAAGTAGAAGAAGAAGAAAAAAACTGGGATATTTATTTTAAAAAGGATAAACATAAAAAAAAGGATGTTAATAAATGGTATATTCTTCCAGGACATAGAATTAGTAGATATAAGGGTGAATGGAAAGATGGATTAGCACACGGTAAAGGTATTAGAGAAGTATTTGGTTGTTCTGAACATGAGCATACTATTTTTGAAGGTACTTTTATAGAAGGAAAGTTTACTGGATATGGAAAACAAACTTTCGATATAACCAGAGATGAAGAAGAATTTGAACCATATTATGAAGGTGAATTTAAAGATCATAAACAACATGGTATTGGAACATACTATTATGGAAATGGTAGTTATCGTAGAGGAAATTTAGTAGATGGAAGTTTTCAAGGCAAAGGAATTTATTATGATCATGTTACTAATAGAACTTGGGTCGGAAATCATGTTAATGATAAGCGTGGAGATGGTGAATGGTTTGATGGAGAAATTGACTTGAAAGAAACAATAGAGGATAATGTAACTGAGAATGTGCAAGTCAAAATGAGATAAATAAAAATAAAAAATTTATATAACTTTATATTTGTATATGTGTATTTGTATAATTTAAAAATTAATTAATGTATTTTTTATTTGTCATTTTTCCATTTTTTTTTTATATTTTTTCTATTTTCAAAAAAATTGAAAATATTTTTCACAAGAAAATGAAGTTATTAGATATAAAATAACCCCACCAAATTAATAAGGAAAAGCTAAAACTACTATAACAATTACTAAGAAAATGTCTTCTACTAAATATACCTCTTATATCGGATTTGATAATAATAATAGTGCTTACAAGTTTATTAATAATGCACTTAATACTGATTTGGGAAATAATTATGATGATTATAGTTGCGATAACTATGAAATTTCAATGGATGGAAATATGGTTTTTGTAAAGTTCAATGAATTAAATAAAAAACAAATTATAGAAACAATGAATAAGATTTTAAGAGCTTTAAAGATGGATGAAAACTGTTTTAGCGTTATGGATAGTAATGATGAAGAAATAGATGTTTTTGAAAGTGAAGAAGAGACAAAGGAAGAGAAGAAGGAAGAGGTAAAAGAAGAAAATAATGACTGTTCATTTACTAGATTGGGATATACAAAATACCAGGTAAAATTTATCAAGATGATGAAAGATTATATAAATCAAATGACTTCTGAAAAAGAGAAGGTCAATAAGGTTAAGGTAGCAATAAATATGTTTCAATTTGTTATGGCTAATATTGACTTAATGTATACTGATCTTCTCCCAAGTAATAAAGATAAGGTTAATAGTATGATTAAAGGTTTAATTGATAAGGCTGTAGAAGTTAAACAACAAATATTTGCTAGTCAAAATTTACCATCAGATGTATCATCACAGGCTATTCTTGTTCTTGATACCGCACACAAAAATATGATTTCTGTTTATAATGATAATAATAAATAAAAATATAAAATATATAACTTTATATTTGTATATACGCATATTTGTATAATTTAAAAATTAATTAAGTGTTTTTTATTTTTTATTATCATTTTTCATTTCTTTTGCTAATTTTTTAGAAGCAATCCATATTTCAAATAAATTATTAATTCTAGCTTCATATTCTTCATCTGTTTCATTTTTATTCTTTAGATACTCTAATTTTAGATTTCTTATTTGTTGTTTTTTAACAAACTCATTAATTAAATCATAATCAATATCATCTTCTGGTAATGTGTCCATAATATGATTAATTTTTCTTTCTACAGCACTTGATATGCTAATTTCTCCATCCAATTCAAATACACCACTTCTACATTCTGCTATTAAATTGCCAGCTCTATAGTGAATATCCCAATAGTATTTACTTACGCCAAGATAATTAACAATTTTATCGTTATAATCCTTAATACGTTCATAATCTAAGTTTAACCAGTAAATTTTAATTTCATCTTTTGATGATATTAGATGAAAATCTGGTTCAATTATATATATTTCTCCATAATTTGTATCAAAAGGTTCTGTATTTAATACAATATTGCTTCCTAATAAACGATTAATAATCTCACAATGAAGGTCCTTTGTAAAATACAAAGACGAAACAAATTTGAAATCGCTGTTAGGATTACGAGTATAGTTGCAAGGTGAAAACTCCATTTTAATTAAATATTGTTTATTAGGTTTATATTATTTTATAAATTACATTTTTATAAAATAAAAGAGTTCAATTTTTAGACAATAAACATGAAAAAATGTAAAAAAATTGATTTTATCATTTTGATAAAAATTAAATTATAAAAGCTAATCTAATACATATCTAATAATTTTAAAAATAATGAATCCTAGTATTAAAGAGAAAATGAATAATAATTATAATAATTATATCAATTATTTAGTTGATGAGCAACGTAAAAAAAATATTGAAGAGCATAATAGAAAAAGAGAAATATTAAATCAAAAGGAAAGACTTTGTAATTCGTTAAAAACACAAACAGAGGTAGAACCTAAACCTAAATATAAGGAACTTTCTAAGGAACTTATGTTAGTTAGAATAACTGCTGAGCTTGAAACAAATGATCACTGTGGTTATTGTTCTGATGGAGATTGTGAATATAAAAAAAAAATAGTTAAGGTAAATACTATTGTGCCAGAAAGTATCTATAAGCCTAGAATTGATGATGAATTAACAGGACGTTTTTGGGGTGACACTTATAACTGGACAAAACACTTGCCTGTTCCAAATATTAATATATATGGTTCAGATTACTGCAGTTGTAAGGTTATAAATGGTGTAGGTAAGCATAAGTATAAATATACTGTCAAAAGCGTAAAAGTTATAGAAAATAAGATGTATAAGTGTAAAAGTAAAAAAGGATATTTACTTACAAAGGAATGGGGTAGTTATGATGAACAAGGAAATGACCCATATAGACACATAGAAACTCTAGATGAAGCAAAAAAAATAGCAAAACTACATAGCTGTAATATTTATGATTTAGATACAATGAAAATGCTTGCTAGATACCCATAGAATATAATTAATTTATGTTTGTACAATTTAATTTAATTTTAATTTAATTTTTTTATTTGGTTATAAATACATATAAAACATAAAAAACAAATATAATAACAATTTATAAACAATATAATGTCACATTTTAATTTTGATTTTGTTAGATCACCTGAAAAACTTAATTTATTAAACCAAATAAATGATAAACTTAATATTAATAAATACCCAAATAAAAAACTAATATTTGTTTATACTCCACCCAAGGTTGGATCAACATCTATTGTTAGTTCATTACGAATTTTTGGGTCGGCTACATTTAATATTATTCATATTCATGATGAAGAAATGTTAAGAATATTAGGAAATATATCAGGTGTTACTGTAAATGAAATAATACAATTTAATAAGCATTTAGGAAGAGATGTATATGTAATTGATGTATATCGCAGTCCTATTGAACGCAAAATTTCAGCTTATTTTGAGAAGGTAGGTGTATATCATTTTAATACTAGTGATGAAAATATAAATACATACAATGTTAATAAAGTAATAAATCGGTTCAATAAAATATTTCCACATATAGCAAATGGTGATCATTTTATGGATGTTTATAATATTGTTTTACCTCGAAAATTTAATTTTGAACAAAAATATTTAATTATTATAAATAATGGTATTAAATATATTAAATTAAGACTTAAGGATGCTAATATTTGGTCAGATATACTAACAAATATTTTTGGGCAAAAAATTTGTGTGATTAAAGATTATGAAAGTATAAACAAACCAATAAAGGATCTTTATTTAAGGTTTAAATCAAAGTATACTATACCTTCTAATTTTTTATCTGAAATTATGAATTGTAAATATTTAAATTATTATTATTCTCCAAATGAAATACAAGAATATATTAATCAATGGAATAATAAATCAACAATTCCATTTACAGCTTATACTGAAAATGAGTATAAAATGTATGAAGAACTAACAATAGAAAATGCACACTTAGATTATATACAAGTAAATCATTATATAGATGAAGGATGTTTATGTAAAGCATGTTTTATAAAACGCCAAAAAATGTCTTTGGACATATTACATGGAAAACAAATTACTGATCGACTAGTTCATATAGAAGCAAAAAATGAACTTATGACAAAACGCGTAGAAAAAGCAAATAAAATAAATGCATCAATACGACCTGTAATAAAAGGTGGACGAAAAGATTTCAAAGGAGAAATGTCTAATATTGTAAGAAATAAGAGATGATTATAAAAATTGAATAATAAAATATGTCTTTATTATGTAACTAACTAACAAATAAAATGAAAACAGAAAATTTTGTATTTAATAATGTAGAATATGTTATAAATATTGGTCAAAATAAGACTGAAAATTGGGAACTAATTGATTCTTCTGAAGAAACAGATATATGGTTTCATATTGAAGATAATCCATCATGTCATGTAATATTAAAAAATATAAATAGTATTAAAATTCGAGATATACCACAACAGGTTATTAAAAGAAGTGCATATTTGTGTAAAATAAATTCATCATTAAAGATAAGACAAATGTCAAAATGTAATGTAATTTATACACCTATTTTGGAAGTAAAAAAAACAGATATTATAGGGCAGGTATCTGTTATAAAATATAAGACAATTTCGACATAAATAAAAAAGAGGTTAAACCCTCTTTAAATATTTTAAATTAAATTAAATTTTTATACAAGATTATACATTTTATACAAGTTTTATACATTTATACAAGTTATTTAATTATTTTTACCATGAATTATATTTTTCCTCTGCGTCTGCCTCCTCAGCAAGTCTAAGTAATTCCTCTTCATAAGCATCATTTCTTTCTTGCTCTATATCCCAAATATTACTTTTGCTATCATTATTTTCATCATCATCATACAAGTAGTTTCCATTGTCATCATAGCATCTAAATTCAATATAATGCGTAATCTCATTTTTTCCGTGATAAGCTATACAAGGCTTACAATGTTTGCCAGTCTTGTAAACATATGAGTCACAAAGAGAACAATGAGAAGTTGTAGTAACCGTAATTTCATCATCATCATCATTTTTATTATAAAACTGTTCCATTTGACAATATTCTTCATATGTAAATCTTGGTAAATCATCAAGAGATTCTGTAATTTCTTCTTCCGATAAATTTTTGATTCTACGATTGTAATCATTTTCTGACTCATCATTATTTCTAGGATTGTCTTTTTGAATGCGAATTATTTTCTCAGCATAAGTTTCTTCTTTTTTATTGTCTTCACACTCTTCTTCCTCTTCATCTTGTCTCATAGGATCGTGTCTATACCAATTATCACATACTTTGCACTTTGACTTTCTGTAACAATCATAACAAAACACAATAGAGTAATCTTGGCATCGTTCATTACAATATTCCCATCCAAATGGGATATTAGGATTTCCGCAGTGGTGACAAGTTTTCAAATAATCAACAGCCTCAGCAATAGATAAATCATATCTCTTAGCATATTCAATAATTTCTTGTTCGTGTTCATCAAAAGCCTCTCTAGTAGTTTCTTCCTCTTCATTTATTTTTGGTTCTAAGTTTTTATATAATTCTTCTAATTTATTATCAATATTTTCCAAATATTTATTAGTTTCTAGCATAGTAGGATGTATAATATTAATTCTCTCTTGAGGGATATAGTCATCATTGCAACTTCTGTTATTTAAAAATCGTGCCATATTAGTATTTCGTTATTAGTTCGTCGTTAAATAATTAATTATTTTAATGTAGGTGTGTTAAGCCTTAGTAAAATGAAAAATAATGAAAAAATAAATTTCAATTTTTTTGGAAACTTAATAAAAATAGAAAAAATGAAAAATAAAATTTAAATACTAACATTTTCCGTAAAAGTACATTAATAGTATAATTGATAATTTGACTAATAATAAAAAACATTTAATAATCTAATAAATCCCCAAATTAGTAGTTCCGTGTTCCGTCTATTATGATAAATTAGTATATTTTTTTATAGCTTTGCTTAAAACTGATTTCTTGATGACTTCTATACCGGACCCTATAATTTGTTAGTTCATCACCTTTTTAGAACCCAAATAGCAACCTATTATAATGTCACTCATTTCCACTGTTTTGCTACTCATTTCTTGATGACGCTTAATCCGGACTTCTATACCGGACTTCTATACCGGACGCCCCATTTGTTAGTTCATCACCTTTTTAGAACCCAAATAGCAACCTATTATAATGTCACTCATTTCCACTGTTTTGCCACTCATTTCTTGATGAGCCTTATTCCGGACTTCTATACCGGACGCCTAATCCGGACCCCAACCCATTTGTTAGTTCATCACCTTTTTAGAAACCAAATATGAAACCCAAATAGAAGCCAACTATACACAGTATAAAAAATAACACTATTTAATTAATTAAACAAAATCTATATACATTTATGGTATAACTTCAGCTGCTTCATGTTTTTTCCTGATCTGTACATTATCGACATAATTCTCAATAGTTCTTAAATCTTCAACAAAATTACCCATTTCAAATCGATACACAAATACTTCCTTTTTCTGACCAATTCTATGACATCGTGCAATTGCCTGCTCCTCAACAGCCGGGTTCCAATGAGGACTGACAAAATATATCTCACTATAATTTTCTTGTAAATTTAATCCTTCACATCCAGTTTGTATTTGTAAAATTAACACTTCATTTTTCTCTGTCAATATATCATTCCTTTTTGAACCAGAAACGCGCCCATCAAATTTAGCTATTTTGTCTATTCCTCCTTCTCTTAATCGCTGCTCAACAATATCTATTTCTTGCTGAAAATGACAAAATACTATTTTGCCATTTTGATTATCTTTATTTTCCAATATTTTATTAATAACAGCATCCATTTTACTACTATGATTTAATGCTTCTTTATAATTATCTAAACCAATACATTTCATAGTCTTTTCATCATAATTCATATATCTACAAAATTCTTCTAATTGCTGAATAGCATTATTTACAAGACTAGGCAATATACATAATTGTCTAGAACGCATATATATTGGTAACGGTCCCTTATCCCCATATAGTATAGAACATAAATATTTATCATTTTTCATTGGTGGAACTTTGCCGCAACTAAGCCAAGAATGTAACTCTTCTGATAATTCTTTCTCTTTTAGATCTTTCCAAGGCACAATTGTCTTATAATTATACGCATCCGGTATATCAATACCAACTTGTTTTTTAGTCCGCTTTAAAATAAATTTATCCTGTAATAAAGGCAAATTGTCTTGATTTTTGTAAAAATATGGCGGCATATTTAAAATAGAACACAAATTATTGAAATCTCTTCTACTATTTTGAATTGGTGTTCCAGAAACTAGCCAACGTATATCAGCATGCATCATTTTAACACTTTTAGATCGTGTATTATTATTTCTCAAATGGTGCGCCTCATCAAATATAATACGAGACCAATGTATTTTATGTAAATCTGTTATTGAATTAGGAAAATCTTTAATATTTTGTAATGTTTTCTTTGTTATTGTAATTGCTCCATAACTAGTAATTACAATAGGTGCATTTTGTAAATCTTCAAGTGTATATTTTTTTTTATTTGCTCCATAATATATTAGAGGATTGTGTCCAGTTGTCTTCTGTATTTGTTTATTCCATTGCTCTATTAGTATTGGTGGTAAAACAATTAGTGTATTTTTAACATAATTACAAAACATCAATCCAATCATAGTAATTGTCTTTCCAAGCCCCATTTCGTCTGCCACAAATCCGCCTTTAACATATAAATTAGCAGTACTAATTGTGTCTAACTTTTTCTTTGTGTCTTTTTTAGTCTTAATATCTAACAAATTGATTGGAAATAACTCATTCTGTAAACACCATTTGACGCCATCATATTGATATTGCTTTTTATCCATACCACTATGCTCCAAATATTTATCAAACCGTTTCATCCTTTCTTCTATTACCTCTTCATTTATTACCTGTTGATTTGTATTATTATCCATTATCAAATATTCTATTTCTTTTTAAAAAGTGTAGCAGTCTATAATTCTTATTGCTTTTCAAAACTGGCGAAAAAAGAATTTCAATTTTTTCAAAACTATATAAAAATGAAAAAATAGCAGGTCCGGATTAGAAGTCCGGATTAGACCCCGCCATAAAACACTTAATTAATTAAAATTATACAAAATATACAAAATATACAAAATATATAAATTTTTTTATTTTTTTTTTACCATTCCTCATCAATCCAAAGAGCTCTCTTAGCTAAATTTTGTGCCGTATAATCAACTGGAGCAGGTACTGATTCGTATTCATAAGGGTTCTCATCATCATTATCACTATCATCTAAATCATCATATTGAGGAGGCTCTAAATCATACTTACTGATTTCAATGTTTTTAACAGCTACAGGTTGAGGTATATGAGCAACAGCAGCGGCTTTTGAAGCCCAAGTATTAGTAGTCTCTTTCTGTGAAACAACTGGAGCCAAAGTAGGGAAATCTTGTTGATCAATAACATTATTAGTGTCATTATCTTCTTCATCACTATCATCCATTAGGGCATCGAATTTGTTAGTTGATTTTTTGGCAACTGGTACAAAAACAGGCTGCTGAACAGTTGTAATTCTTCTAGCTCTCTCTTTTTCCTTGTTGTTCTGTTTGAGAACTGAGCAATATTTAACAGTGTGTCCGGATTTAAAGCAATATCGACATTGAAGAGCCAACAAAGTAGGGCAAGTAACAGGCGAGTCAGGGTTAGAATTAAGCCTCACAAAGTGAGCAGTATCTGTCTTTCCGGCATCAAAACAGACCTTGCAAAAGGGCTTATTATTATTATTATTGTTATTAGTATTCTTGGTGTAAGACATTTTTTGAGTATAAACTGGTTTCTAGTAATTTAATTTAAATTTAATGGGAAGTTTTTTAAGCTTATTAAAATGATTTTTTCTGAAAAATTAAATTTCAATTTTTTTGAAAACTTAATAAAAATGAAAAATATTGTCCAATTTTAAGAATTATTTGTTAGTTCATTTGATTTTTATGACCAAATTTTAAACAAATAATTTGATAAACTAACAAATAATACAATATTTATTACAATAAAAAATTAAATTAATATTTATATTACTTAAAAATGAAAATTATAAATTTTTTATACATTTAAATAGTTGTATATTTATCACATCCAGCAGCATGCCTTAGCGTATACTTTGTCTTCGACTTCCAATCAAATCCTGTAGTTTTCTCCGACATAACATACATATCTCCATGTTCTAAATCATTTATTGTCATAACATTACTTACCACATTATTATCATGATACCACGCATAACATAATGGAATTGTTGCTCCCAATCTAAACGCAATTACTTTTTTTCTTTCCGTATCACCATGAAACCCAATTCCACACTTTTTAACATCATAATAATAATTTCCTTCAGCTTGTAAATTTGTTCCTTTTTCGCCAATAATTTCGCCTAATTTATATCTAATTTGCTTTAAAAGCGGTACTTCATCAAACGCATATACTGTTCCCATTCCTTCTTCATAATTTGGTTCTTGATGTGCTTCTCCAAAGCATAAATTATGCCTAGCATGCTTATTTACAACTCTTCCATACATAAACGCTTTTGTATCTTTTTCTAATTCATCTTGCTCCTTAAATAACGCATCTTTACCATTTTCATCATCTAATAACGCATTTACGGCATTTTTTACCTTTAATAAATATGCAGGATTATCCTGCTGTAATTTTTCATCTTCTAATAACCAATGTAAATTTATAATAGTACATTTACAACCTTTTGATTCAAACCATATCTTCATCATATTTATATCATTCAAATTAAATCCATTATTTGATAATGTTCCAATCTTTTGCATACCCTTATGATTTTCGGCAACATCACCAAATGTTAAAGAGAAAGTCTTAACGTCACTCATTTTTTGCTAATATTTTTGCTAATATATGTAATTTATATTTATTTGTTCAATATAATATAGTGTTTAACTAATTAAAATGATTTTTTATGAAAAATAAAATTTCAATTTTTTGAAAACTTAATAAAATGACAAATATTTGTTAGTTCATTTGATTTTTTGGACCAAATTTTAAATAAATATTTTGATAAACTAACATATAATACAATATTTGTATGAGATTAGTGGATGCATTTTTTTCATTTTTACTAAGTTTTCAAAAAAATTGAAATTTTATTTTTCATAAAAAATCATTTTAATTAGTTAAACACTATATACATTGAACAAATCAAATTAAGTTAAGCCAAACGATTAAATTTAAGAATGAACAAGTCTGTTATGTCCGCTATCGAGTTATTATCTGCTAAATACAATTTTAATATTGAGGATGCTATTAATGTTTTGAATGAGAATAAGGCAAGATCGAAGTCTAAGTCAAAGGTAGTTGAAGCAAAGAAGGAAGTTGAGGATTTATTTGCTCAGATTGTTAATGATGTTGATGATGTAATAATTAATAATACTGATAATACTGATAATACTGATAATACTGAGGTTGTTATTAAGGATCAGGCTATGATGAATAGTGATGATTATAATAATGATTTACAAATTCTTATCAATAGTATTGAAAAGTATCCTATTACTTTGCCTGAAAAGATGCCTACTGAATATGATGGTATGTCTGTAAAAGATGCTTATTTGATGGCTAGGGTCAAGAAAGAGAAGGAGATGAAGCCAGCTGAGAAGCAACTTATTAGAGCTGTTATCAAGGGTGCGAATAAGTATCAGAAAGAGCTTGAGAAAGAGGCTGAGAAGGCAAAGAAAGATGCTGAGAAGCAGGCATTAGCTGAGCAAAAGAAGGCTGAGAAGGCTGCTTTAGCAGCACAAAAGAAAGCTGCTGATCCTAAGGAAATCGAGAAGCAGAAGAAGGCTGCTGAGAAGGCGGCTGAGAAGGCAAAGAAAGATGCTGAGAAGGCGGCTGCTGCTGAGCTAAAGAAGTTAGAACAAGAAGAAGCTAAGAAAGCAAAGATGGTTGAGAAGGCTAAGAAAGAGATGGAGAAGAAAATGACACCTGAAAATATGAAAAAGGAACAAGAAAAGATGAATAAGGAACTTGAGAAGCAGAAGAAGGCTGCTGAGAAGGAGCTCGAGAAGGAGAAGAAGGAAGCTGAGAAGAAGGCTGCTAAGGAAGCTAAGGAAGCTGAGAAGAAGGCTGCGGCTGAAGCTAAGAAATTAGAGAAGAAGGCACCTAAAGCTAAGGCTGCTAAGGCTGTTGAGCCTAAGGTTGAAGCCAAAGTAGAAGAGGCTCCTGTTAAAGTAACTGTTAAGAGAGTTAAAATTGCAGGACAAGAGTATTTGAAATCTAGTGCTAATATCTTATATAATCCTGAGACCCAAGAGGAAGTTGGTATGTATGATGAGGTAACTAATAGTATTAAGCCTTTACCTGATGATGAAGAGGAGGAATTGTCTGAGGATAATTATGATAATTAAATAATATATATAATCTTGTATTTTGTATAATTTGTATAATTTGTGTATTTTAAATATTAATTAAACAGTGTTTTTTTTTGCTACTCATTTCTATGTTTTTGTCACTCATTTCTTTGTTTTCATTATTCATTTCTTTTTTATTTTTATTTATGAAATCCATATGCTCCATTATATACTACATATAGTATCATATATACTACATATAGTAACATTATATACTACTATATACAGTGTATTTTTTGCTACTCATTTCTACTGTTTTGTCACTCATTTCTTGGATGCTATATAGACTATATACTGGACACCATTTTGTCTATAATTTGACACTGTAACGGACACATATACTGGATCCGGATTAGAAGTACGGTTTAGACTGCGATGACACAGTGATACAGTGCCGGCTATTGGGCAACTATTTTAAAACCATTTTAAAACTATTTTAAAACCATTTTAAAACCATTTTAAAATCCATTATAATAAAGTATTTTGTATTTTATTATAAACAAAATTTGGACAATCAGACTAAGATTAAATTATTTATTTTCTGTGTTTTCTTTTTTTATAAGATTTCCTGGATTTCCTGGATTTTCTAGAAGATTTTCTAGAAGATTTTCTTTTTTTAGATTTTCTACCTCCAATAGGAGTAGCAATAGTACTAGCACTAGCACTAGCATTATCATCAACAGGCACCCCAATACCAGCATTATCATCAACAGGAACCCCAATACCAGCATTAACCGTAATTGTACATTTTTTTAACTCATTAAAAAAATCATAAATGTTAAGGGTGTGAGTATTAATCGCACGTTGCTTCAAAAAATCCGTGTTTAAATGACCACTATTAAACTCAGGAAGAGTTGAAACATAGTTTTTATAATCATCATAAAGACTACTTAGACTCACTCTATCAGCAGTAGCACTGGCTAATTGTTGTCTTAAACCATTTAGTGTAGCAGTATGTCTCTCTTTAGTAGATTGTCTCAATGTAAAAAACGAATTTTTTTTTTCTTCAGTTTCGCTTATTTGAGAATTTAATGATCTTATTTTGTCATCAATATTATAATATCTCCCTTGATAAACTCCATTTGATGCTAAAATACGTTGAGCGTTTACCGCTCTATCATGATAAGTAATATTATTACAAAATTCACAAACTATTTCGTTTGATCTATTAATTTGTTGTTGAATTTGATGACCGAAATTTTGTTCTTCAAAAAAACTCATTTTATATACTATAAATATATATAAAAAATTCTAAAATCTTCTAAAAAACTATATAAACATAAAACAACAAATAATATAATGTTACTAAAAGAACTAGAAAATTTAACAAATATAATTGATGAAATTTCAGAAGATGATATTTCATCAATATTTACAGAAGAGTTTTCACTTGACTAATAATAAAAAAAATAGTACATAATTTTTAAAATTTAATTAAACCAAATTTAATTAATCCAAAATATAATCCAAAATATATTTTTTATTACCACTTGTCATTATCGCAACTGCTAGTCTCCGAAACAGTTTCCCATACAGTATCCCCATAAGCATTATCCAATTCCACTTCTAATTGATCTATTTTATTTTCTAATTCTGCAATTTTAGCCTGCTGCTTTTCAATCTCAGACTTCAATTTATAAATATATCTATCAAATTGATTATCTATATCAACTTTATAACACATAATATATACATATATAAAACAACCAGTAAATACTGTAAGAAACTGTGGCAATTCCTGTCCTTCATCAAATAAATTCCAGAGCATATTAAACGCATATTTAAAAGCCAATACAAAATAATAACATATATGACATATAATATAACTAATTGCTGCTCCAAATATTATATGAATTACACTAATAATACCGATATCCAATCCAGATATTAATTGAACAATAAATTCTTCACCAAAACTTAATTTACTATTTTTTTTATTATTATCATTATTATCATTATTATTATCATTGTCATTATTATCATTGTCATTATTATCATTGTCATTATTAAAAACCAACTCTTTTTCTGTTTCTAATTCAAAATCATATTCTGATATCATATGTTTATTATATTTTTTCTTATTATTAAACATATGATTAATAAATAAATATGTATTGTAAATGTTATTAAATGTATTAGACATTTTTTTAAAGTAATGGATTAAAAGTAATGGATTGAAAGTAATGGATTAAAAGTAATGGATTAAAAGTATATTATACATACATATCAATAAACTATTATTTTTTCAATTTTTTTATATATAAACTAACAATAAAGTAATAATAAACTAACAAATAAAAACTAGAAAATATAAAATTGAAAAACTTTATTTATTTTTGAATAAAATAAAATATTATAAAATAAATTAAAATAAATTAATCAATTATGTTTCAATTACAATCATATAAATCATTAGCACATTTTAAAAATGTGCCACCAATAATAAATCCATCAAAAATATATATTATTACAGATACAAATTATTTGTTAGATCTTGAAAATAAATATGACAGTTTTCTAGAAAAAAATGTAGAGCTACTAGATCTTTATAATATTATAGATGAACTTATAGACATAAGAAATACAATTACACTCCAAATAAGTAGAATAAGACGTAAAAAACAAATGTATAATTATTATTATAATAATGAAAATAAAGAAAATAATAATAATATTAATGAAAATAATAATCTGAAAAAAAATGACTACATATTAACTCAAAATAGTCTTAAAGAATACAAGTGTGGATGCAAAAATATAACATATCAAAATATAAATTATCAAAAACAAAAACAAAAAAACATAAAATCTAATCAAATACCTGTTATACAAAAACAGCAATATTGTGATAAACATTTAAATTTGTTAGAAACTAAGTATATTTTGGAAGAAGAACTAACAAAAATTAAAACAGAATTAGCAAATATAAAAAATAAAGAAAATGAAGTTTATAATAAAATATAAAAACAAAGTTTATAATAAAAAACAAAATTTAAGATGAAGATATAGCCGAATACCATTTAGCACTTGTAATAAAAATATTCCACTTAGCAGTAATAATAAGGATCCATCCAAATAAATAAAATAATAATGATGTCTCCTTAGTAAGTGGTTTCATACTTCTAGGATTAAAATAATAAATAAGCAATATAGCCATACAAATAGTAAATATAAACTCAGAACGCTCATGCCAATATACAAGTTTTTTATCCTTTTCTTGCTTAGAACTACGATCAGGATCATCTTTTTTTATTATATGTGACAAGATAATATGTCCAAAAGCAGTGATAATAAAAACAATCTTAATAAAAATAATAAATAATACTAGTAAATCAATTGGAGAGCCAAAATTCATTATATATATATTATCAAGTAAAAATAAAATAAAATAAAATAAATTAAATAAATAAAATAAATATATACTAATAAGTATAATGAATTTTAATTATAGCCCTACAAATATAAATTTT
>Ga0255207_1000024_pt1 | contig 48887 bp, 43 predicted proteins | sample Miss_Miss_RepA_8_2_FD_183043 | JGI IMG/M metagenome (GOLD analysis project Ga0255207, IMG submission 183043) | Freshwater microbial communities from Mississippi River, Louisiana, United States - Miss_Miss_RepA_8d | ecosystem: Environmental > Aquatic > Freshwater > River | place: USA: Louisiana... | reverse complement strand
CGGCTTTGCCTCACGCCTAATTAGTGCACGCTGGCTACAGATTCATCCGCATCTTGATGATGCTGCGCGAACTCTCGGTGCTTCACCTCTCAAATTGTTCAGAACTCTCACGTTGCCTCTTCTCAGCAAAGCAATTACCAATGCGGCGCTGATTGTGTTTACGCTTTGCTTCACTTCATACGGCGTAGTCCGGGTTCTTGGTGGGCCATCGCGATCAACTCTTGAAACGGAAATCTATTTTCGTGCCATGCAACTTGGCGATGTGTCTGGGGCAATGTTGCTCAGCGCACTGCAATTAGTGATAATTGCTTTGCTCTTTGTCGTAACAACAAAAGCAAGCAGCAAAAAATTCGAGCAATCAACAAGACCAACGATCTCACGGCAAAAGTCTCTACAAACACGCAAGCAAAAAGTGATAGCCGCAACAATTATTTCAATCGCCACATTGTTTGCGATAGTTCCGGTTCTTGCCATCGCGCTCAAATCAATAAACACAAACTCAAGATTTACAACCACTGCTTGGCGCACGGTCTTCACCAGCCCCGAAATCGCCCAATCAATCACAAAGACTCTTATATATGCAGTTATCGCCATGAGTCTGGCCACACTTCTTGGTCTGCTCAGTGCCTGCAGTGTTGCCTACAACAACAACTTTCGCTTCATCTCTGGTCTCACAACACTGCCAATCGTCATCTCAGCCGTCTCAATTGGGCTCGGCATCATCATCACCTTCGACACGCAGCCATTTGACTGGCGGGGTGCTCAACTCATGTTGCCCCTGGCCCACACTCTCGTCGCATTGCCACTTGTTATGCGAATTATCTCGCCCGTACTTCAAGCAATTCCTGATTCGCTTCGCCAGGCGTCAAGTGTGCTCGGTGCATCACCTCGCCAAACTTGGCTCAACATCGACTTCAAAATTATTCGTCGTGCCGCTATCTCGGCGGCTGCAATCTCTGCCACTGTTTCGATTGGCGAATTTGGTGCAAGCAGTTTTCTCGCTCGTCGCGGTGCTGAAACTCTGCCAGTAATGATCTCGCGCCTGCTTTCACGTCCAGGCGATTCGCTACAGTCACAGGCTTTCGCATTGGCGACTCTGCTTGTCATGTTCAGCCTCGCAATGATTTTCGTCGTCGACTCGTTCGCAAAAGACAAATTCATACGAGATTCTCATGCTTGAAATCGACAAGGTCTCGGTAATTTACGATTCGTCTCAACTCTTTGCAAACCTGTCTCTCACGATTCAACACCAAGAGATCGTTGCTCTCACTGGCCCTAGCGGTTCTGGCAAAACAACTTTGTTGCGTTGCATCGCGGGTCTCGAATCAATCAGCACAGGTTCTATCCGTATCAATGGTCAAGACATCACCAACCAGCCGGCCCATTTGCGCAACATCGGCATGGTGTTTCAAGACAACCAACTGTTTCCGCACCTGACCGTTGGTCAAAACATTGCATACTCGTTAAAAATTAAACGTGTTTCTAAAAAAATTACGGATCAAAAAGTGCGCGAAGTTCTGTCTCTCGTTGGGCTGATGCATCTACTCGACCGAACAGTCATCAATCTGTCTGGAGGCGAAGCGAAACGAATAGCCGTTGCACGCGCCTTAATCGCTGAGCCTCAAGTACTGCTGCTCGACGAACCACTAACCGGCTTAGACATAGACCTGCACGGTCGACTGCTCGAAGACCTCAACAAGTTGCTGCGCACTCGCGGCACGACCGTATTGCATGTCACTCACGACAAAGCCGAAGCATCGGCGTTTGCCGATCGAGTTCTCGACTTGCGCCAACTAATCTCATAATTCGTGGCTGAACCCAACTTTCAAGTCGTAAAAATTACGACCGAAGAAACCTACGCTCTGCGCACTGCGGTTCTGCGCGCCGACACACCAACTAGCGACCCAAAATACGCAGAAGATTCGCAGCAAGGCACAGTTCACTATGGCGTCTTCGACCAAGACAAAGTCTTGATCGCAACCTCAACATGGGTCATCAACCCGTGGCAGGACGATCCGTCAGCCAAAGCAATTCAACTGAGAGGTATGGCAGTTGCAACTAGTTATCAAAAGTCAGGGCTCGGCAAAATACTTCTCGATGCAGGGCTAACTCACGCAAAAACACACAACGCCAAATATGTTTGGGCTAAGGCCCGCGATTCGGCGCTCAACTTTTATCTGCGCAATAATTTTGTTTCAGTCGGTGACGGCTTCACTGAGGGCGTCACCCAAATGCCTCATCACTTGGTCGTTCAAAAACTTCTTTAATCATTTATCGCCACCACAGTGCTAAACCGCAGACTCTTACCGGGTTCTGAATTGACAAAAATCTCTAGCAGCCAATCGCCAGCGCGCGGCACAAGCAGTGCCGCCTGAAAGTGATTAGCGCCGACAAGCCGAACATCAATCGGTATTGCTGGTATCTCTTCAGCGACTAGCGAAATTCGTGCCGTTGCTTTTGTTATCGACTGCAACGCACCGCCTGGTGGCGAAAACAAAATGTGCACTTCGACTTCGCCGACTCGCGCAGGAGTCACTCGAACATCAGCGATCACATTTGACTGCACAACTGACGTTTCGAAGGCCGCCGCATTACTAACCGACAAAGGTGGCACCGAAACGAGCACTGCAGTCACAGCCAAAACAGCAACGCCAATCATGCTCTCAGCAATGACAGTTCTTGAGAACTTGACTTCTCTCAAGTCTTGCTGATCAACTTTTTTGGATTTAAACATTTGACGGGCCCGCGTGCCGGCGGCAATCGCAACTATCACTAACAGAACTTTGACGCTCAAGATAACGCCATATGTCGTTGAAAAAATATTTTGAAAACCTTCCATCATTCGCCATGCTTGGGCAATGCCTGTTGCAACCATGATCGGCATCGAGATCGTCGCCGAAAATGAAAACCACGAAATCACATGTGACGACTCACTTTGCCACTTTCGACCCAAAAGAACCAGGGTCACTAACCCTCCCATCCATGCCGACACAGACAAAAAGTGCACGATGTCGGTGCCAATGCTCAACGCTGGAAACTCACGCATCCCAGGGTGCCCAGAAATTGAAAAAGTGGCGAACAATCCGACGACAAAAAAAATCGCCGCCATCCGATAAATCGTTTTATTGTGCAAGATTCGCTGTTTTATCAATATTAAAAACGCAAGCAAAATAACGCCGCGCACAACAAGCCAAGTGCCAAGGCGTGTCTGCAAAACCTCGTCGACAGCACCAAAAAGTTCACCGACACTCATCGCTTGACCCAACGCATATGGCGCCTGCAGTAGCAGTACCAAAGTAGAGCCAATAAATGCAGTGATCCACGAACCAAAAATTATTTTGTCAACGCGCGAATGAATGGCAAATCGAGTTGCAAGCAACATTGCACCAATCATCACCACTACACCCAAAAAACTCAGCCATCGTGCAATACCCATCATCAGCCTCACGGCGAACGGTGCACTGCTTGAAGCCAAAATTTCTTCGCTCAAGCTCTCAAGGTTCAAGCCTTTTGTGCCAATTTGAAAAGCGAAAGCCCCTTGCACGGGGTGACTATCGGCAGACACGACTCGCCAAACAACCAAATAACTTCCTGATTGCAATTCAGGTATTTCAACTCGAACCGATTTGGCATCAATCGCACCGTTCATGTCGACAAATTTTGGCATCGGCAACACGACTAGTTCTGAGTTTGAGTCAAACAATCTGATACTGCCAAATGAAGCCTCAACTGCCTCACCAAAATTGAGCACTATTTCTTTCGGTGATTGTTCCAAAACCGACGAGGCAGGCGGCTCGCTCGATTTCAATCCGGCATGAGCCTCGACTACTTCGCTCGCACCTGCAACGGCGGCGCAAGCGACAATCGTGGCAGCAAAGCCAAACCTAAATAGCTTCCTCACAACGGTTCAGGTTTAGCGAGACCTTCAACTTCAACGCGACCCATCAACCACGCCAACCGTTGCGACGGAGACAACTTTTTTGCAATGTCTGGTAGTTCGGTCATGCCCATCGGCTTGCGACTACGCCACAGCATTATCTGCTGATCCAGTTCAAGTCGCACATACAACGGCGTTAAGTCGTCGTATCCGAAGCCCAAGTTCAAGTCTGCATGATGAATCTCGACTTCGCGCCAACGTAAAAAAACTAACGAAGACATCTCAATGACTCGACCACTCAAATTTCGCCCTTGGCCCTGCCACGCTTTTTCGTTAGCGCTCGCCCACGCGGCTTCAAGACCGTAAATGCTGAGGCGTAGATCCATAACTAGCTCTTCAGCGCTACGCGTCGAACCACTTTCGATATCACCATTGCGTTTTTCAGCGCTCGCATACTGCTCGCCGACTTCGCCACGCACGGCAGCCTGCAACAAATTCACATGACTATCTGCGTTGCGCGCCAAATGGGTCAACACATGTCCACGCGACCAAGCCGGCAAAAGCGAATCTTCTCGACATTGGTCGTCGGTCAAATTTTCGAGTGCGCCAAGCAATCGCTGATGTGCGGCAGCACAACCCGAAACATGCTCATTTAAAGTGTTGGCAAATTTACGCTGATCAGACTCAGACATCTATTACAAACTAGTTGCTGTTCGCCCTTTGCGGAATAACAACTACTGTGCCATCAGCCTCGTGGTGCACTCGGGCAGATACACCATAGAACTCGGCGAGGGTCTCTGATCGTAAAACAGTTTGAGCATCACCCGACGCAACACACGACCCTTGGTGCATCAGCACGAGTCGATCGGCGTACAAACCTGCAAGCGTCAAGTCGTGCATTGCCGAAACAACTGTTAGGCCTTGCTCGCGGCGCAAGTCATCTACTAACTCGAGTGCTTGTTGTTGATGACCAATATCAAGCGCTGCTGTGGGTTCATCAAGCAACAACACTGGTGCTTCTTGCGCCAAAGCGCGTGCAATCACAATTCTTTGACGCTCTCCACCCGACAAAGTGCCGACCATTCGCTTTGCGAACTGAGTCAAATCAAGTCGCATCAAAACTTTCTCAATCACTTGCTTGTCATGTATCGACTCAGAAGCAAAGTGTTTTATGTACGGGTTTCGACCCAACAACACGTACTCATACACCGACATATTTTCTGGCATCAACGGTGTCTGCGGCACAAACGCAATGTGTTTGGCGCGCCACTTTGCAGATGTCGCCGGAATCTCTTTTTGATCAATCGCAACAGAACCTGAATATTTGACCAATCCCGCCGCGGCTCTCAACACTGAAGATTTGCCAGCGCCGTTAGGGCCAATCAAACACAACCACTCACCAGAATGCAAGATGTCATTAAAACCGTTGACCGCAATCACGCCGTCGTAGGCAATCGACAAGTCGCAAAAACCGAGTGTGCTCACGCTTGATTCTTTCGCACTCGCAGCAATAACAAAAAGAAAGGTGCACCAAAAAATGCCGTCACCACACCGATCGGTGTTTCGGCAGGGTCAGCCAAGATGCGACTTGGAATATCGGCCAAAACTAAAAAAATCGCACCACATAAAATGCTCATCGGCAGCACACGCCTATAGCTCGAACCCACAATCAAACGCACCGTGTGCGGCACAATTATTCCAACAAAACCAATCAAACCACTTACTGCGACAGCCGCTGCAGTACCTAATGTGGCTGCCAAAACAACAGTTAGTCGCACCCGACGAATATTCATGCCGAGTGCGGTTGCTTCATCATCACCAACCCGCAATACATCCAACAAGCGACGGTGCATCAACAAAACGCCGCAACTAAACACGACGTACGGCAAAATCAAGCGCACATCTCCCCATGTTGCGCTCGACAGTCGACCCAAAATCCAACTATAAACCTGGCGCACGACATCGTTGTTGCGTTGCAGCACAAAAGTTTGAACCGCTGTTGTCAGCGAGGTCACTGCAATACCCGCCAAAACTAAAGTTGCACTCGATCGTGCTTTACTAAACGTATTGCCGATCATGTATGTCGCAAAAACGGCAACAAGCCCACCAACAAATGCAGCCAACGGCAGCGGGTCGATCAACCAATTTTCGGTTGCTGAGCGACGCAACGTAAAAACAAGTGTCGCGCCTAGTCCAGCGCCGGCGGCAACACCCAACAAATATGGGTCAACCAACGGGTTACGAAATACGCCTTGATAACTTGCGCCAGCAACCGAAAGCATCGCGCCGACCAGCACAGCCAATACAACTCGTGGCATCCGAATCTGCCAAACAATATTCCACTCTTCGGGCGACACACCACTGTCAACCGTGATCAACGGCAAACGGTTTGCTAACTCAATCGGCACTCGCCACCATTGCGGCCCAGCCGGACCAATCATTGTTCCGACCAGAACCGCAATAGTGAGCAGAGCGAAACTCACCAAAGATAAATAAGCAACCCGTGTCCCTGCACGCGGCGCAAAATTATCCGTGGCGCGTAACATTTCGGTTTAGTTACCTGCTGCAACTAAAGCAAGAGCATCACTAATGCTCTTAACAAGTTCAACCACGCGTGGCCCCCAACGTGAAGCAATGTCATCGTCAAGTTGCACGATGTTTTTGTTCACGACAGCATCCATTTTTTGCCATCCTTCGCGAACAGAAACGGTTTCTGGGGTTTGTGCGCAACATTTTGTATCGGCAAGAAAGATCATTGTCGGGTTACTCGACACAATCACTTCGCTCGAAAGTTGCGGATAATCATTGCCTTCTTCAACACCATCCGCAATATTTTCAAGGCCAAACAACTTAAAAATTTGACCGACAAAAGTATTCGATGTCACCGTGTAATAAGTGTTATCGAGTTCGTAAAAATATGTAATCGGCTCACCCATTGCAGTCGCCGACGCAGACGATGCCGCAACCGCAGCATCAATATCTGTTTGCATCTGGCTTGTCAATTGCACGGCAACGTCAAGATGGCCAGTCAAGGCCCCCAGTTGTTCGATCTGTTCGTAAGCCTGTTCGAGACTTGATGCTCCGTTACCGATGTAAACCGGAATATCAAGGGCGTTTAATTGCTCGACAAGGTTGCCCGGGTCATACGAAATCACAACCAGGTCTGGTTCATAGCCGGCGATCGACTCGACGTTGGGCTCGTACCCCGAAAGTTTCGTGCCGAGCGCTACTGCCTCTGCCGGAAAATTCGAATACTCATCAACTGCTACTACTTGGTCGCCAGCACCGATTGCATAAAGCATTTCAGTGTGTGTTGGCGACAGCGAAACAATTCGCATTGGTTGTGCGTCGAGGGTGATTCCACCAGCGGTTACTGGGTAAGCCACTTCGCTAACCGTTGTTTCAACAACAACAGTTGTCTCGGTCGCAGTGTTCGATTCTGAACATGCGGCAAATAATGCTGCCGCACAAATAAAAAGACCGGCAAAGCCGGCCCGAGATAACAATTTCATTTTCATTTCCTCCTGTCCCTCACGCGGGGACTTTTTAGGTTGGTGCTCGACCGAGGCGACCGGACTAATCAAAGACTTCGCAAAATTGCGACTTCAGTGAATTACCGTTGCGGGACAGTGCCGGACTTTCACCGGACTTCGCTGGGTTTTACACATTGCAACTATTGCTGCAACGCCCCGACCCTATCAGAACTATCTAGCCGTTGACGAAACTCGCCAGGCGATTTATTCCTTCACACAAATCATCGTCGCCGAGCGCGAATGAAAATCGCGCATAGCGTGCCAACCCAAACGCCTCGCCCGGCACGAACGCAACTTTGGCGCGATCCAAAATCACATCAGCCAACTCAAGTGTCGTTGCCGAAGTAACACCGCTCAAACTGCGATTCAATAAACCAGAAAAATCTGGAAAGCAATAAAACGCCCCCTGTGGTGCCATGCAATTAACACCAGCGATTTGATTTAGCATCGAGTGCATCAACGCGCCACGACGCGCAAAACTCTCACGCATCATCGCCACAGCCGACAAGTCACCAGACACTGCAGCCAATGCTGCATACTGCGCCACATTCGAAACATTCGAAGTCGTGTGACTCTGAAAATTAATCGCGGCTTTCATCACATCTGGTGGCCCGATCATCCAGCCGACACGCCAGCCTGTCATCGCATAAGTCTTTGCGACACCGTTGACGATTACGCAGCGATCAGCGATCTCAGGCACCACCGTTGGCATCGACGTAAAAACGTGTTTGCCGTACGTTAGGTGCTCATAAATTTCATCAGTTACGACCCAAATGTCATTTGCCGCAGCCCACTTGCCAATCGCAATTGTCTCTTCGCGTGAATAAACAGCACCGCTCGGGTTGTCTGGTGAAACAAACAGCAAAACTTTAGTCTTCGGCGTCTTGGCTCGTTCTAGTTGTTCGACAGTGACTTTAAATTCAGTTTCTTGCGTCGTATCAATCACGACTGGAACTCCACCTGCAAGCGCAATTGCCTCTGGATACGTCGTCCAATATGGTGCTGGGCAAATAACTTCATCACCCGGATCACACAATGCAGCGAACGCAACAAACACTGCGTACTTTCCACCGACGGTCACCAAAACCTGCGATGCCGCACATTCGAAACCCGAATCGCGTTTTGTCTTTACTGCAATCGCCTCACGCAACTGGGGCAAACCCGCCGCAGGCGTATACCGATGTGCTTTCGGGTCGCGCGCCGCCCGCACTGCTGCTTCGACAATATATTCAGGTGTCGGAAAGTCGGGTTCGCCCGCACCAAATCCGATTACGTGCTCGCCTTTTGCCTGCAGCGCCTTGGCTTTCGAGTCAACAGCCAGCGTCGCCGACTCAGCAATTGCCGCAAGTCGTTTTGAAACTCGAGATTTAGGTAGTGAATTCGCAACCACGGCTGCCATGCTTACACAGTGGAAGTAATTTGTCACGGTCATTTTCAGAACTTGCGATGAATATTGAAGATGTGCTCGAAGCCGACTGGGACGCCGTCCCTAACTTGCGCGACCCCGTACTCGTAATCGCGCTTCGTGGATGGTTTGACGCTGCGGGTGCCGCAACCGCCGCGCTCGAGTGGTGCCTTGACGATCGCGCCGTCACAGTCGTCGCCAGCATTGACCCCGACCCATTTTTCGACTTCACCCACGAACGCCCTGAGGTCTATTTCGACGAAGACGACGAACGAAAAATACGTTGGCCCGAAAACGACATCGTCATTGCGCGATTTCCCGAGGGTTCTCGCGATCTAGTCGTTCTTTCCGGTGTTGAGCCGCACACAAATTGGAACATCTTCTCTGAATGCGTCTTGCAAACCGCAAAAAATCTCAACTGCACGGTTGCTGTCACTGTTGGTGCGATCGCCGAGGCGATACCTCACTCACGCACGCCATCTGTGTTTGGCAGCACAACCAACGCAGCGCTCGCCCGTCGACTCAAACTCTCGCGACCCACATATCAAGGCGTCACTGGCATCGTTGGCGTAATGCAAGAGCGCTTCGAACGCGAACAACTCGCGGCAGTTTCGTTGCGTGTGGGCGTGCCGCACTATTTGACCAATGCGCAACACCCAAAATCAAGCGCCGCATTATTGCGCCACCTTGAAATCGTTCTCGGTGTGCCGACACGCCACGCCGAATTGTATGAAGAAATTCAGCGGTGGGAAGAGCTTCATGATGCTGCAGTCGAAGGCGATGCTCAGGTTTCAGAACACCTCGCGCAACTAGAGGCTGACTTTGACGCCCGCACTCAAATCGAAATTCCAAGTGCTGATGATCTTGGCGCCGAATTCGAAAAATTTCTTCGCGAGCAACCCGACCAAGACACCTGAGTTCACCAAAAATTCACTCATTTAACTCTCTCAAAATTTACTGAGAGAGTTATATTTGAAGTGTGACCTCATCAAAACGGCGTGCTCAGGTTTTTGCTGCACTCGGTGACGAACTTCGACTTAAAATTGTCGAAGAGCTCGTATGGTCAGACCGCACACCTGGTGAGCTAATCGAAAAATTCGAAATTCGCTCAGCCCTCCTTGCCCACCATCTTGATGTTCTTGAACTTGCCGGTTTAATTGAGCGCACCGAGTCTCACGCTGATGGTCGCAAACGTTTCGTCAAGCTGACCAAAAATAACAACGATTTGATCAGCACTGCCAACAAAATCAACCAAGTTGTTTTCGTCTGTCGACAAAATTCGGCACGATCTCAGATTGCTGCGGCAATCTGGCGGTCAGTAACTGGTGAAAATGTGGCAAGCGCGGGCACTGAACCAGCTCTTAAGTTGCATCCGCTCACAATTAAGATTGCCGAACAGCATCGACTCAATCTTTCAAACGCCAGGCCCCGAGACCTCGAAAGTCTCAAAATGAAGGGCAAGACCGTAATCACCGTTTGCGATCAATCGCATGACGACCTCGCAAATCCACTTAGCCGCCTTCATTGGTCAATTCCCGATCCTGCTGAACTCGGCACGATGGCAGCCTTCGAAAAAACTTTTCAAGAACTCGTCGAGCGAATTCAACCACTCGTCAAGTAATCAAACACAAAAAAGGAGCACTAATGAGTTTTGTCCAACCAACCGAAGAGCATGAGATTATTGACAGTGCCGTGAATCAACTTTCCCGTAAATACGCCGGAAAGTTTGACGAAAGCGACATACTTCCTGTCGTAAAAGAGTCGTATCAGAGTTTCGCTGACGCAAAGGTCCGTACTTTCATCGCAGTTTTTACTTCAAGATACGCAGACGACCGCCTTCGTGCTCTCGCAAAAAATCGGGGGTTGATCACCGATGCTCCACCATCGGTTCTTTTCGTTTGCGTGCACAATGCGGGCCGCTCACAGATGGCAGCGGGTTGGCTTCGACACTTATCGCGCGGAAAAATCGAGGTTTACTCTGGCGGATCACTCCCCGGAAAAGACCTAAACGAATCTGCAGTCGAAGCAATGCGCGAAGTTGGCATTGACATCGCTAATGAATTTCCGAAGCCGTTCGCTGTCGAAATTGTTCAAGCCGCAGATGTGGTTATCACAATGGGTTGTGGCGACACCTGCCCAATTTTTCCTGGCAAGCGCTATGAAGATTGGGCGCTCGACGACCCTGCAGGCCTCGGCGTTGAAGCAGTTCGACCAATTCGAGATGACATTCGTCGCCGAGTTGAAGAATTAATTTCTGACTTCGCCATCAATTTCAAATAAAAAAGGCCCCGGGCATTGCCCGGGGCCTTTAATTTACTTCTTAATTGACTATCAGCCTGCGCCGCACTTCTTTGCGAGAGCGACACCTGTAGCTGCCGATGCACCAAGCAATGGTGTGTAACCGAGAGCTTCAGCATTCTTTGGACCAAAGTCATTAAGCATCCATTCGAAGAATTGTGCGACGACTTTGTTCTTTGCGTCAGAAGAGGTCTGGCACAATCCGTAAGTTACCGCGCCGAGTGGATATGCAGTCCTGTTTGTTCCCTGCTTCCAGTCGAATGCAATGAGTCCGCGCGAATCTTGAACTCCACCTGCAAGGTGTGAGTTATATCCGGCTGCAGTCGGCGCCACAAAGGCTCCAGCGGCATTGCGAATATTTGCTGCGCGAATACCTTTTGCTGCACGGGTTGGGTCGGTCACATAAGCAACTTCGGCGTAGCCGATTGCACCATTCGTATCAGCAATGTAATTCGCCTGGTTGTTGTTCTGTGGCTGACCAACAAAACGTGAACCAAACTTCGTCACTCCACCCGGCACACATGACTGAAATGCATCATTGATTACCCAGTCTGGGTTCACTGCACCCTTCATGTACTGACAGAAGTTGTTGGTTGTACCCGAAGTATCTGCGCGATAAACAACTTGAATTGCTTTGTCAGGAAGAGTGACTTTGATCTGTTTGAAAGTTGCAATTGTCTTGCCGCCAACTTTGATCGAGAATGTGTCGGTCGACTTAATATTTGAAGTCATGTTGACTTCGGCTTTTGAGGCAACAGTTACCGACTTCAACACTTTCTTTGTTGTGTCGTCGTACCATTCAATTTTTTTGCCTTTGTTTGACTTCAACGTCGCTGGCAACATCGAAACAGTTACTTTCGCCGAAGTTGTTGAAATGTTCTCCCACAAAGCCGTCGCACCCTTTACATCCGACTTTTTCTTTTGATTCGCCCATGTTGGGTTTGTCTTGATGTCGTTTTCAATGCTTGGGTCGTTCCATTTTTCAACAGTTCCACCGAAAATACCGTTGATAGTTCCTGGGCTAAGCGAAAGTGTCGCGCCGCCGAGTTCATCGAGACGATACGCGACCGCAATAGCACCCGCTACGTATGGAATGTATGTCCAGCCGAATGTCGGGAGGTCTGCCGAACCTACGGCCGAGTCAGTACCCGCAAACTTGAACGTGCCTGATTTAAAGTTTTTCTTACCTGTACCCGAACCTGTCGAGGTATAAGTCAAGTTGTGGCCGAATGTTTTATTGAATTCGGCAATTGCCGGAGTCAAAAATTGCACTGGAAACGATGCGCCGCCTCCGGTTACATCTTCTGCTTTTGCAATCGATGCACTCGAAAGAACGCTCGCTGCTGTGATCATCACAGCGACGAAACGCTTTGAACGTTTATTCATGATTTCTCCTTTTGGTTCGATGACTATATTCTTTACGAAACAGTACGAACCCACAATTAACTGGGCGCCACAAACAGAAGACGAATCGGCAACGCAGAGGTAAACAGTAAGTTAACTGTCAGCCGAACTTGCCCTGAACATAGTCAGCAGTTCGCGAGTCAGTCGGGTTGGTGAACATCTTTCGAGTTGAATCGGCTTCAACCAAATAGCCCGGCCCGCCATCTGTCAAGAAAAATGCACAGTAGTCACTGACGCGACTCGCCTGTTGCATGTTGTGCGTAACAATAATTACCGTGATTTTTTCTGCAAGCTCTTTAATGGTTTCTTCAATTCGCAAAGTACTGCCGGGGTCTAACGCCGAACACGGCTCGTCCATCAGCAGCACTTGTGGTTCAACTGCCAAAGACCGAGCAATGCAAAGACGCTGTTGCTGCCCACCCGACAACGAACCGCCAGATGCCTGCAGTCGATCTTTTACTTCTTTCCATAAACCCGCACGCGTCAGACATTGCTCGACAATTTCATCGTGATTCGAGCGTTTTAGATGGGCCAATTTGATTCCGGCTAGAACATTTTCTCGAATCGTCATCGCCGGAAATGGGTTTGGCTTCTGAAAAACCATTCCGACCTTCAATCGAATCATTGCTGGGTCTTCTTCTGGAGCGTATATGTCTGAGCCGTTTAACAAAACCGACCCAGCCATCGCAGCCGACGGAATAAATTCATGCATGCGATTCAAAAGTCGAATGAAAGTTGATTTACCACACCCTGATGGGCCAATCAAACCAGTGACCGTTCGCTCAGGAAATCGAAGCGAAACATTCGACAGCGCATGATGCTTACCGAACCAAGCATGCACACCTTGGGTCTCAAGCCCAATAAATTTACTGGTTTCACCATTTTGCTGATTCGCGCTCTGATTTGTGGTGATCTGAGTCTGTGTCATATTAAGTGTCCTTTGGTTCATTCTTAATTTACTTTCGACGGTTTGCGTTGGCTTTTAGAGCCGACTTGTTTCCCAGTCGACGTGCAATTATGAAAAAGAAGAAGACTAATGCCAACAATACGAGTGATCCCGTCCACGCACGTGCGGTCGAATACTCGGTGCCATACATGAACATTGCGAAGACATATGTTGGTAGCGACGCAACGGTTCCGCCGATTGGGTTCCACACCAATCCGTTGGTGTTCAACGATGTCAAGAGAAGTGGAGCAGTTTCGCCAATCACTCGCGCCACACCAAGAATTGCCGCCGTGCTTAGTCCGGCACGAACTGTTGGTAACACAACCAATAGAGCAGTTCGCCACTGACGTGCACCCAACGCATACCCGGCGCTCCGAATATCGTCAGGAACCAGTTTCAAAACTTCTTCAGCTGTGCGAGAAACAGTTGGCAACATCAACACTGCAAGCGCGAGCCCTCCTGCGAGTCCTGAATACTGGCCCATCGATTTGACCAGCGTTGCAAAAATAAACAGACCCGCAACCACCGACGGCACACCCGCCATCGATTGAACTATAAATCGCACTAAAAACGTAAGACGACCACGAACTTCGGTTAAATAAATGCCGGTGAGAATGCCTAGCGGAAGAGTCACAACAGTTGCAATTGCAACCATGACTAGGGATCCAACAATCGCATGCCCCGCGCCACCGATGTTCAACTCATCGTCTGGGGTTGAAGTGCGCATATCAGAGATGAAGTAACCGGGATAAATCGCTCGATAACCCTTCAAGATCACGGTCACAAATATTGATAACCAAGGCACAAAGGCAAGAACAGCGAGCGAAGTTATTACTACTCGCAAAACTGCATCTCGTCGTTCTTTTGCGCCAAGTTTTGATGCGATACCAATGACCCACGCAAGATTGATCAATAAGAAAGCAACTGCCCAGCCGTCAACGTTGGCAAGTGGTGACAGAATAGTGGCAACAAAAGCGGCAACTGCAAAAGCCAACATGCGACCAAAACCCAGCAGTCGTTTCGAGCGACTGACCGCCCATGGTCGGCGAGGTTCGGCAGTCGTCAACTGGCCAGCATTTGCTACGGTACTCATGCTCTTGGCGTCGTCTTTGCGACGATGCTCGACGCGATCATGTTGACAATCAGTGTGATGACAAACAACACGAGGCCAGATGCGATCAGCGCCGAAATTTCTTTGTCCGTCGCCTCGCCAAACTTTAGAGCGATCATCGATGCAACGTTTCCTCCGGCTGAGTCAAGTATTTCAAAGGAGTATCTAAAAACTAGATTCAACATCAGATAAATCGCAACGGTCTCACCAAGGGCTCGCCCAAGACCCAACATCGCGCCTGCAATCACTCCACTTTTACCGTACGGCAAGACAACCGATCTGATTGCACCCCACTTTGATCCGCCGAGCGCAAAACAAGTATCGATTAAGTCACGCGGTGTTCGAGAGTAAACCTCTCGTGAGACAGAAGTTGTAATCGGCACGACTAAGGCGGCCAAAACGCAACCTGCAACAAATGGACTTCGACCAAAGTTTTCAAATTCAACAGAGAAAATCGGTATGAAAGAAAGTCGATCATTAAGCAACGTCGCCCACCGCACGCCAATGGCAGTGAAGACTTGGATGCCCCAAAGACCAAAAATCAAAGAGGGAATCGCTGCTGCTAGGTCGAGCAACGAGACGAGCACTTTATAAATTGATCGCGGTGCATAAAACTCGATATAAAGTGCGCCACCAATTGAAAGAGGTACGGCAAACAACATGGCAATCAACGCCACAACAAGCGACCCCACGATCATTGGACCAATCGAGAAAACACTCTCATCGACTACTTCTACTGCCCCTTCAACCGCGCCTCCTAGTGGGTCTTCGCCAGCCGAAAACCACTCTGAGCCAGTGATGAAATCCAAACCGAACTGCCTGAAAGTTTCGGTGCTACGCATGACCAAGAACACCGTTATAAACCCGAGCAATAACAAGGAAGTTAAAGCACCACCGGTAACAATGCGTCGAAAAATTCTGTCTGCCCTGCTGTAGACCACCATCATCTGACGGGGTTCAGGTGTTTCGACAATCGTCACGGAGCAATTCTCACATCAAGTGCTTAACCGAGAATTAATCAGAAGTGAACGGCAGGTGAATTATCGGGCCGCTTTAAAGCCCTCGTCTAAGTCGGCCAAAATATCCTCAATCGTTTCAAGACCCACCGATAGACGAATCAATCCTGGAAACACGCCAGTTGAAGCCTGCTCTGCTGGCGTCAACTGACTATGAGTAGTTGAAGCCGGGTGAATTACGAGGCTACGAACATCGCCGATGTTGGCAACATGACTATGCAGTTTGAGGCCAGCAACAAACTTTTGACCAGCCTCGACACCACCTTTGATGTTGAAAGCCAACACTGATCCGTAACCCTTGCCGCGACCGTACCGCTTAGCACGCTCATGCCACTTGCTTGTCGGCAGACCTGCATAAAATACTTCTTCAACCTGCGCGTGCTGCGCCAAATATTCGCCAACTCGTTGTGCATTTGCCCAGTGACGATCCATTCGCAGAGACAACGTTTCAAGACCTTGCAAAAAATTAAATGCGTTGTCAGGTGTTGTCGCCATACCCAAGTCGCGCAACATTTGCACGCGTGCCTTGATGATGTAAGAACCAGCACCCAAGGCTGGCCAATATGCCAAGCCGTGATAACTCGGGTCAGGTTGTGTGAAGTTTGGAAACTTGTCGCCCTTGCCAAAATCGAATGTACCGCCATCAATAATTGCGCCACCGATGCTTGTGCCATGTCCGCCAATAAATTTCGTTAACGAATGCACAACAATGTCTGCACCCCACTCGATTGGCCGAATCAAATATGGTGTCGGCACTGTGTTGTCGACGATCAACGGCAAACCGTTTTCATGGGCAACTTTTGCGATGCCTTCAATGTCAAGCACGTTGTTGCGTGGGTTCGCCAGAACTTCACCGTAAAACGCTTTTGTGTTTGGCTTGATCGCTGCGCGCCACTGATCAAGATTGTCTGGGTCTTCGACAAAACTTACGTCAATGCCCATTTTTGGCAGTGTGTAGTGAAACAAGTTGTAGGTGCCGCCGTACAAACTTGGTGACGCAACAATGTGCGCGCCAGCCTCAGCGAGTGTCAAAATCGCCAACAACTCTGCTGATTGACCCGAACTAACTGCAAGTGCGCCAGGCAGACCAACTGCAGTTGTGATGCCACCTTCGAGTGACGACAGTCGTGCCTCAAGAACACCCTGAGTCGGGTTCATGATGCGGGTATAGATGTTTCCGATCTCGGCAAGTGCAAACAAATTTTGCGCATGCTGCGCATCGCGAAACACATAACTTGTCGTGCGATAGACCGGCACCGCGCGTGCGCCAGTTGCTGAGTCTGGTTCTTGACCAGCATGAATTTGACGAGTTTCAAAGCCCCAATTTGCGTTTGTCATAGGCTCGGCAAACTATCAGGCTAATCCTGACTAAACAACTCGGGTTTCAAGAATTCTCAATTTTTGCTGACTCAAAAGACTCAGCCGCCTGAAATTTCGGAAACCTTTTTCTTTCCCTTTGAAATCCACGGCATCATCGAGCGCAAGTGAGCCCCAACTTTTTCAATTGGATGATTCTTGCCCGCGTTGCGAAGTTCAGAGAAACGCTTACGTCCCGAGTCGCTTTCGGCAATCCACTCCTCAGCAAATTTGCCCGTCTGAATTTCTTCGAGAATTACTTTCATTCGCTTCTTAGTGTCGGCATCAATAATTCGCGGTCCACGAGTTACATCGCCATATTCAGCAGTGTCTGAAATCGAATAACGCATGCCAGCAATGCCCTCTTCGTACATCAAGTCGACAATCAATTTCACTTCGTGTAAACACTCGAAATATGCCATCTCAGGTGCATAACCAGCTTCAACAAGTGTTTCGAAACCAGCCATCACGAGTGAAGTCACGCCGCCACACAACACAACTTGTTCTCCGAACAAGTCAGTTTCTGTTTCTTCCGGAAATGAAGTTTCGATTACTCCGGCACGAGCGCCACCGATTGCTTCGGCATACGAAAGTGCCAAGGCTTTTGCCTTACCTGTCGCATCTTGATGTACGGCAATCAGTGCCGGCACTCCGCCACCTTCAGTGAATGTGCGTCGCACCAAGTGACCTGGGCCCTTTGGCGCAATCATGATTACATCTACACCCTTCGGTGGCGAGATTCGCTCGAAACGAATATTGAAACCGTGTGCAAATGCCAACGCCTTGCCATCAGCGAGGTTCGCCTTAATGTGCTCGTCGTAAATTTTCTTCTGTTCGGTATCTGGCGCAAGAATCATGATCACATCTGCCCACTTGGTGGCTTCAGCAATCGACAAAACTTTCAATCCTGCTGCAGTTGCTTTTGCTGCCGAGGTCGAACCCTCGCGCAAGCCAACGACAACATCAACACCCGACTCTTTGAGATTCAACGCATGCGCGTGACCTTGTGAGCCGTAGCCGATAATCGCAACTTTCTTTGATCGGATAATCGACGGGTCAGCGTCTTTCTCGTAGTAAACATTTGCAGCCATTAACTTGCCTTTCCCTTGGTTTCTTTCACTGCACGAACACGAGCAGTGCGATCTAGTTTTGGCAACGCCACACGACCCGTGCGTTGAGATTCAATGATTCCATATTGTTTCAGTAATTCTGAAAAGTCGTTGAGTTTTTCAGGGCTTCCGTCCAAACTTACGCTTAGCGCTTCTGGGCCAACCCCAAGAATCTTGCCCTCAAAAATATTGACGAGTTCAACGATTTGACCGCGCTGTTCGGCTGTCGCACGCACGGTGGCAACCATCAATTCGCGTTCAACGGAGTTGCGTGGGTCAAGTTCTGATATTCGCACCACGTCTACAAGTTTGAACAATTGCTTGACCATCTGCTCGAGAGTTGCGCTTTCAAGATCGACGACAATCGTGATGCGACTGTAATCTTCTTGCTCTGTCGGCGCTACGGCAAGCGAGAAAATGTTGTAGCCACGACGCGCAAACAGCGAAGCAACTCGTGCCAAAACGCCGGGTCGGTTCTGCACCAACACCGAAAGAACATGGTGATTCGGCTCGCTACCAAAAGGATTAGATGTTGTCATCGCAACAACTCCCTTCGCTTTTCTTGAGATGGTTGCAACATAATCTCGTCGTTGCTACGACCTGCTGCCACCATCGGAAACACCTGCTCGGTCGGTGCAACTCTGAATTCAACAACGACTGGTCGATCATTGATGCTGTTTGCTTTGTCGATTGCCGACTCAACTTCTTCTGGAGCTTCAACTCGAATACCGACACAGCCCATTGACTCAGCCATCTTCACATAATCAGGAACTGACTCTGAGAAGTGCACTTGGCTGTAACGATTGTCGTAGAACATTTCTTGCCATTGACGCACCATACCCAAGTTCGAGTTATTCAAAATGCCAACCTTGATTGGAATCTGCTCAACTGATGCGGTGATCAACTCTTGGGCTGTCATCTGGAAACAACCGTCGCCGTCAATTGCCCAAACTGTTTTGTCTGGACGACCAACTTTTGCGCCAACTGCTGCAGGCACTGAGAAACCCATCGTGCCGAGACCACCAGAGTTAACCCATGTATATGGTTCGTTGAAGTGCCAAAACTGGCTTGACCACATCTGGTGTTGCCCAACGCCAGACACCAAAATTGTGCCTTCAGGTGAAGCATCGCGAAGTTTTTCAAGACAATATTGTGGCTTGAGCGCAGCACCTGGCTCGCTCGGCTCGTAAGCAAGTGGAAAGTTTTCTTTCCAACCGTTTACGCGACTGCGCCACGCAGAGATATCTGCTTGTTTCGTTCCGCCTGCCATCAAATCTCGCAACGCAACAATCATTTCTTCGATCACCAATCGGCAGTCACCGACGATCGGCACGTCAGGCTTGCGCACCTTGCCTTGTTCAGCAGGGTCAATATCGACGTGAATGATCTTTGCGTCTGGCGCAAAAGTCGAAACTTTGCCGGTTACTCGGTCATCGAATCGTGAGCCGAGAGCAATCAACAAATCAGCACGCTGCATCGCAGTAACTGCGGTTGCTGTGCCGTGCATGCCAGGCATACCCAAGCACAACGGATGATTATCAGGAAACGCGCCACGCGCCATCAGCGTCGTAACAACCGGAATGTTCATCAACTCAGCAAGTTCACGCAACGCTTCTGCTGCACGCGCTTTCAACACACCGCCACCGACATAAAGAATCGGCTGTTTCGATTCGAGAATTAACTTCGCCGCTTCTTTGATCATCCGCGGATGACCCTTGGTCGTGGGCTTGTAACCAGGCAAACTGTCGATCACTTCATCGTCTGAAGGCCAGTGCCAAGTCATCATGTTTTGCAAAACGTCTTTAGGCACATCTATCAACACCGGGCCAGGTCGACCAGTTGTAGCAATGTGAAACGCTTGGCGAATCGCTAGAGGCAGATCATCGGCACTCATTACAAGTTCGTTGTGTTTTGTAATGCTTCGTGTGATGCCAACTGTGTCGCACTCTTGAAATGCATCAGTGCCAATTGCGCTCGTCGGCACCTGCCCAGTAATGGCCACCATCGGTATCGAGTCCATGTATGCATCGCACAACGGAGTAACCAAGTTTGTTGCCGCAGGACCACTAGTTACCATCGCTACACCTGGTCGACCAGTTACGTGTGCATAACCTTCGGCCATGTGACCAGCACCCTGCTCGTGCCGAACAAGAATGTGGCGAATAGTCGACTTAATCAACGGGTCATACGCAGGCAAAATGCAGCCACCTGGCAACCCGAACATCACTTCAACTTTTTCTAGCTCCAGACCTTTGATCAGGGCTTCGGCTCCTGTTAGTTGTTGATTCGATTTCATTTTGGTCTCCTGTTGCTCTTACTTCTTAATTTTTCACTGGTTTAAATTTGGGGAATAAAAAAACCTCCCTGGCGGGAGGTTTTCGGCGCACGCTTTAGAGCGCGCGCCTAGAGAATGACGACGACAGAAACGCTAAGAGTGCCTTTTGAATTAAACATCCCTTCCAGTGTGGCAGTACTGTGTTCTATTCGCAACCCAAAATATGAAGATTCTGCAGACCCCCGACGAGCGATTTAACTCGCTTCCCGACTGGCCTTACGAGCCGAAATACACGCTCGTCGAAGCGGCGACTTCAGATTCGGTCAAGCTTCGCATTCATCATGTTGATACTGGTGCAGGCACTTCAGGCGAAACAGTTTTGTGCATGCACGGCGAACCAAGTTGGTCGTTTCTTTATCGAAAAATGATTCCGCGGTTTGTTGCGGCTGGTCACCGTGTCATCGCGCCAGACCTAGTTGGTTTTGGCCGAAGCGACAAACCAAGTGAAACTTCTGACTACACATATGAACGACATGTCGATTGGATGACGCAATGGCTCGTTGCAAATGATCTAAACAATCTCACGCTGGTTTGTCAAGACTGGGGCGGGTTGATTGGTTTGCGTCTTGTTGCTGCGATGCCTGAAAGATTTTCTCGAGTCGTCGCTGCAAACACTTTTTTGAATGTCGGTGATCGCCCACCAAGTGATGCATTCATGGCGTGGCGCAAATACAGCCAAGAGACGCCGGTGTTCAATGTCGGAGCAATCATGCAAGGTGGTTGCAAGATAAAGCCACTCACAGATGAAGTGCGGGCCGCATACGACGCACCGTTTCCTGATGAAAGTTATAAGGCTGGTGCTCGAGCGTTTCCGACACTCGTGCCGATCACACCTGATGATCCATCGTCACAAGCAAATGTTGAAGCATGGAAGTCTTTGCGAAAATTCAATAAACCGTTTCTTACAGCGTTTAGCGACAGCGATCCAGTGACTGCTGGTGGCGAAAAATATTTTCGACGTGAGATACCTGGCTGTGACGGTCAACCACACACGACGATTACCGATGCTGCTCACTTTTTGCAAGAAGACGCTGGCGAAAAATTCGCCGACGTCGTAAATCAATTTATTCGATGATGTTTGTGATCGCTCCGCGATCAGCGCCTTGCGCAAGTTTGGCGAATTTTGCCAAAACTCCGCTCGTATAACGCGGAGGATTTGGTTTCCAACCCTTTTTGCGATTCGCTAACTCGGCTTCAGAAATAAGCAAGTCAAGTTTTAGTGAAGGAACATCAATCAAAATCCTGTCTCCGTCGTTGACAAACGCAATTGGTCCGCCGTTAGTTGCTTCTGGTGCAACATGACCAATACAAAAACCCCAAGTGCCACCGCTAAATCGACCGTCGGTAATCAATGCGCAGTCACTGCCTCGACCTGCACCTTTCATCGCCCCAGTAATCGCCAACATTTCACGCATTCCAGGCCCACCCTTCGGGCCTTCATAACGAATCACAAGCACGGTGCCAGGTTTGATATCACCCGACAAAATTGCAGCCATTGCACCGTCTTCGCCGTCAAAAACTCGTGCCGGACCTTCAAAGTGCATCTGCTCTGCTGAGAGACCTGCAACTTTTACAACCGCGCCATTTGGTGCAAGCGAGCCGCGCAAAATGTTGATTCCGCCTTCGGCGTGAATTGCATTCGACAATGGGTGGATAACTTCTCCATCTGGTGCTGGTGGGTTCAACTCGGCCAAGTTTTCAGCCATCGTTTTTCCAGTCACTGTCATCACATCACCGTGCAACAGACCTGCATCAAGTAAATGTTTCATCACCACAGGCACACCGCCAACTCGATCTATGTCTGTCATGTGATATTTACCGCCAGGCTTCGTGTCGGCGATGTGTGGCACTTTTGCTGCGATGCGATTGAAGTCGTCGAGCGACAATGGCACGCCCGCCTCGTTGGCGATGGCCAACAAATGCAACACCGCATTCGTGCTGCCGCCTAATGCGTTGACGATTGCAATCGCATTTTCAAATGCTTTTTTAGTCATAATGTCACGCGGATAAATTCCGAGACGCAACAAGTTGACAACTGCTGCGCCGGCTCGTTGCGCATCGTCGTCACGTCGCGAGTCAACGGCCGGTGGCGACGCACTGCCCGGCAAACTCATGCCGAGTGCCTCGGCAATACTCGACATCGTGTTTGCGGTGAACATACCGCCGCAAGCTCCTTCGCCTGGGCAAGCTTCACGTTCAATTTCTTCGAGCTCTTGCTGCGACATTTTTCCGGCGGCGCAAGCACCAATTGCTTCGAACACAGTTGTGATGTCAATGTTCTTGCCGTTGTGTACGCCGGGCAGAGTTGATCCGTTATAAACGAAGACACTTGGCAAATTGAGTCGTGCAGCAGCCATCAACATCGCCGGAATGCTCTTATCGCAACCAGCCAAACCGACGAATCCATCAAAACGCTCAGCGTGCATCACTGTTTCAACGCTGTCGCAAATCACTTCACGACTTACAAGCGAAGCACGCATACCTTCGTGGCCCATGCTGATGCCGTCGCTCACAGTTATCGTGCCAAACTCAAGTGCAACACCACCCGCTTCGCGCACACCAATTTTGGCGCGAGCAGCAAGTCGCTTCAACGAGACATTGCAAGGCGTAACTTCATTCCATGAATTAGCAATGGCGACTTGTGGCTTCACCCAGTCGTCATCACCCAAACCAACTGCACGCAACATCGCACGCGATGCCGCCTTTTGATTGCCGTCAGTTACGTCGCGACTGCGCGGTTTTACATTTACTGGCGTGCCGCTATCGCGAACTGTCATAGATTAAGAGACTAGTTGCTTCTCTGCTTTCGGTCTCTTTAGATAAATCGCAAGAACTGGTAACAAGTATGCGAAATATGTGATCACACGTATTCTCTCGGGGTTTGCGTGCCAGCCGAATAGTCCACGCATGAAATCATAAAAAGTTCCACCGGCAGACCAAATGCCAGTTTCAATTGTCCATGCTGATTCAATCAAATAACCAGTTTCTAGACCAAGCAGTTCTCGAAATTCGTGAACGGTCTTGCCAGCAAGACCAGCGGCAAACATCAGCAACAAAACCGCTGTCACGTTGAAGAACGTCTTGAGATTTACACGACTGCCAGCTTTGAAAATAACTACGCCAATAGCTATCGAAACGACCAAACCAATCAGACCGCCAATAACTACTGAAGAACCAGATGCTGTTTCGGTTTTGGCACTCAACAAAAACAAGGCAGTCTCGAGACCCTCTCGTGCAACAGCAACAAAGGCAATCGTCACAAGAGCTCTCTTCGATGACGTTTCAACTTTCTTGCGCAAATCTGCAGTCATGTTTCGCGCGTTGGCTCGCATCCAGAAAATCATTTGTGTCAACACGAGCATTGCAGCTAGGGCCAATGTGCCCTCAACTGCATATTCAACGTTGCCGTTAAGGCCATCGACGAGAACATAAAATGCAATGCCGATAACGAGACACGCGATGGTGGCAGCAATCGTGCCGAGCCACACTGATCTTGATTCATCACTGCGATTTGTCTTTGCCAAATATGTAAGCAAAATTGAAATGACAAGGGATGCTTCAAGTCCTTCGCGAAGTGTGATCAGAAAACTTGAACCCATATTTTTGCCCTTTCGACAACGTGATTTGTTAGGCTAGCCTAACATTTATTAGGTTCACCTAACAACTCAGGATTTTCAGGAATTTCGGCTTATTTTGTGCGTTTTGACTGAAGTATCGCCGTCACTGCCTTACCGTCGGCCTTGCCCTTCGATGACTTCATAATTGCGCCAACCAAAGCCCCAAGTGCCTTTTCTTCACCGGCACAATATTTTTGCCAAGCACCAGGTTCTGCAGCAATCGCGGCGTCGACCATTGCTTCGAGTGCTCCAGTGTCGAGCGCTTCGAACCCGCGCTTTGCGGCCATCGCCACAACATCGCCGCCACCTGCCTCAATCAAATCGGTGAGCAAAGTTTTTGCCTGAGTAGAAGTAACTTTTGCGTCTCGCTCAAGAATTGTCAGCGCTGCTAGATCGCGTGCCGGTACTTTTGGTGTCGGCCCTTGTTCAGCAAATGCTTGTTGCACATAAATCACCGAGCGCCGCGGATCGCCGCCGCAACTTACGACTTCACGAACATATTCATCTTGGCCACGCTCAACGACCACAAAAGCAGACTCACCATCTTTGTCGACACCGCAAAGTTCGGCCAATGCATTGCGACGCGCCGCGGGCAAAACTGGCAGCGCAGCACGAACTTGGTCAATCCAAGATTGCTCGGGCACAAGCGGTACCAAATCTGGCTCTAAGAAATATCTGTAGTCATCAGCGTCTTCTTTTGTCCGCAAAGTTTCTGTGCGACCAGTTGCATCGTCCCAGTGCCGAGTTTCTTGACGCACTGTGCCACCACTTTCAATCAGATCAACCTGACGACGTGCTTCATAATCAATAGCGCGACCGACCGAGCGAATCGAGTTCACATTTTTGATTTCACACCGCGTGCCAAATGGAGTGCCAGCTTTATGTACCGAGACGTTGACGTCGCAGCGCATCGAACCCTCTTCCATTTTTGCATCACTTGCACCAACAGCGAGCAAAATTGCCCGTAACTCTGCAACATATTGACGAGCCTGTTCAGAAGTTCGAATATCGGGTCGCGAAACAATTTCAACAAGTGGCACACCGGCACGGTTGTAGTCAAGTAGCGAATAGTCGCTGCCGTGAATTCGACCCGACGAACCACCAAAGTGAGTCGACTTTCCGGTGTCTTCTTCAAGGTGAGCGCGCTCAACACCAATGCGCACATCGCCAGGCAACATCAAAAAGCCATCAACGTTTAACGGATGGTCGTATTGAGTGATTTGATACGCCTTCGGTAGGTCTGGGTAAAAATAATTTTTGCGATGAAAAGTACACGGTTGAACTTTGCAGTTCAAAGCCAAGCCAATTCGCATTGCCAACTCGACAGCATGCTTGTTGAGAACAGGCAGCGCCCCAGGCAAGCCAAGCGTCACCGGGTCAATATTCGTATTTGGCTCATCGCCAAATCGATTCGTGCTCGCACTGAACATTTTTGTCTTTGTGGCCAACTCGACGTGAACTTCAAGTCCGACAACAAGTTGCCAACCATTCGGCAGTGTTGTGTTATCACTCATGAGGCACGCTCGAGTTCGGCGGCAACTTTAAACATCGTCTGCTCACCCATTGTCGTTGCCAATACTTGAATGCCTACAGGCATCGAATCTGTACCGACGCCAAATGGCACACTCATTGCGGGGTGCCCAGCCAAGTTCGTCGGAATCGTGAAAACGTCGCACAGATACATTGCCAACGGATTATCTGTTTTAGAGCCGAACTTAAAAGCGGTCGAAGGCGAAGTCGGCGTCAAGATCGCATCGACATCTTTATATGCACGTGCAAAATCATCCGAAATGAGGCGACGTACTTTTAGTGCCTTTCCGTAATACGCATCAAAGTATCCCGCCGATAGCGCATACGTGCCGAGCATGATGCGACGCTTAACTTCTTCGCCAAAACCAGATTCGCGAGTGGCTGCGTACATTGCGTTCAGATCTGCTGCATCAACTCGATTTCCGTAGCGCACGCCGTCGTAGCGCGCAAGATTGCTGCTGGCTTCGGCCGGCGCAATCAGATAATAAGCAGTCAAACAATATTGCAGCGACGGCAACTTAACATCAACGATTGTTGCGCCAGCATTGCGCATCGCATCAAACGCTGCTTCAAGTCGTGCGAGCACATCTGGTTCACAACCTTCGGGCAAGTCAGTGACGCGACCAATTCGCATGCCCTTTACACCGTGGTCAAGCACCGAAACCAGCGAAGCAGCAGGTTGCGGAATCGAAGTTGAATCCATCGGATCGTGACCCGAAATGACTTCAAGCAAAGTCGCAGCATCGCGTACATCACTTGTAAACGGACCAATCTGATCGAGGCTGCTAGCAAACGCAACTAATCCGTAACGCGAAACCGTGCCGTAAGTTGGCTTGACGCCAACCACACCACACAACGCCGCTGGTTGACGAATACTGCCACCAGTGTCGCTGCCCAAAGATGCGGCCGCAAAACCAGCACTAACTGCGGCCGCGCTACCACCACTTGATCCACCCGGCACACGCGAAATATCAAGAGGATTTTTCGTCGGGCCAAATGCAGAATTTTCAGTGCTTGAACCCATCGCAAACTCATCGAGGTTTGTCTTGCCAACAATTACCGCGCCAGCGTTGCGCAACTTCGTAACGACGGTGGCGTCATATGGCGGCTTCCAACCTTGCAAAATCTTTGACGAGCAAGTTGTTTCAACACCGCGAGTGCACATGTTGTCTTTAAGTGCAATCGGTACACCTGCCAACGCACCAACTGCTTTACCTGCCTTCACATCTTCGTCAATTTTTGCGGCATCTTTGCGAGCCTGATCTGCGGTTACCAGATTGAAAGCGTGAATCTCTCCTTCGCGCGCTTTGATTCGCGCAAGATGTTCGTCAACAACAGCGGTTGCAGTGGTCGAACCACTGGTAACACCAGCAACAATTTCAACGAGCTTCTGCATGACCTAAACGTCAAACCCAATCGTGGGTGGCACACGAAAGCGACCACTTTCAGCAGCAGGCGCTTGGTCTAAAACTTCTTGACGATCTAGTGATTTGGCTTCGACATCTTCGCGCATCACGTTTTTCAGTGGATACGGCTGCGTCATCGGCTCAACATCCGAAAGATCTAGCGCATCGATATCACGAAAGTGGTCGAGCATGCCTGCCAACTGCGAAGTCATCTTTTCTGCTTGTTCTGGCGTGAGGCTTAACCGCGCAAGTCGCGAAACTTTGACGACTGTTTCTTTCGAAATTGAATCAGACACGCCTTTAATTCTATGAGGCGACCCGCTCTAGATACTCAAGAGATGAAAAATCGTTCCCGTTTCGGGACGCATTTTGGACAGTTTCAAACCTGTATTCGCAAGTTGCTGGCCCGTGTATTCGCCGACATCGCGCGACGTCACAAAGTTTGAATCAAGCACCGCAACGCGATATCGACATTCACTATCAAGGCCGGGCAATCGCAAAAACTCTGCGTCTTCGTCCTGTTTTGTTTCTGTCAACTGCACCAGAGATACGAGTGCTTCATTGCGGTCTTGTGAGTAAACGCCATGACTTATCTGAGATGCGCTTTCACAATCAAATCGCACCGCGTCGCCAGAGTGCAACAAACCCCGAAACTTTTTATGCCAATCAATCGCCTGCTTGATCAACTGCAATTCGCTTTGACTACAAATCGTCAAATCTAATTCGAGCCCCAAGTGTCCGAACACTGCAGAAGTTGCTCGAAACTCTAATGAATGCACTCGACTAGTTGTGTGCGCCTTTTCGGCACCGATATGCGCACCCATCACCTCATTCGGGATAAACATCGATGCTCCACGTTGAATTTTTTGTCGTCGATACGGGTCGATGCAATCGCTTGTCCATACACGATCTGTGCGCCGCAAAATTTCGTGATCAATACGACCACCACCAGACGAACAACTTTCAATCTCAATATGTCGATGCTTTTCTCTCAATTGATCAACCAGCTTGTAAAAAGCCAAAGTTTGTTCGCGTGTTCCAGCGGCGCCACTTTTCAGAGTTGCCTGAACATGAGGTCTATTCATATCCCACTTAATAAATGAAATTTCATTTTCGCTAAGTAACTTGTCAAGTTTTGAAAAGACATATTCGTAAGCGGGTGCGTGCACTAAATTCAACACGAGTTGATTTCGTGATCTCACTGGCTCATAATCTGGCGAGACAAGAGCCCAGTCGGGGTGCATTCGAAACAATTCGCTGTCTTCGCTGATCATTTCGGGCTCAACCCAAATGCCAAAGTCCATGCCGAGTTTTCGCACATGCGAAATTAATGGCGCCAAACCATTCGGATAAATCTCGGGCGAAACCCACCAATCACCCAAACTTGTTTTGTCGTTTCGCCGACCTGCGAACCAACCATCATCCAAAACAAATCGCTCGACACCAACACTGGCGGCTATATCAGCGAGATTTTTCAACTTCTCTTCGTCGTGATCAAAATAAACGGCTTCCCATGTATTCAACAAAACTTTGCGAGATGCAGAGTTGCTTTGCTTTGGCAAATTCGCGCGAACATTGCGGTGAAAATTTAATGAAGCAGGCGTCAAACCATTTTGTGAATATGTCGCAAGAACTTCTGGAGTCGAATATGAACCGCCCGGGTCTAAGCAAACTTCGCCTGCCATCAATAATTCGCCGAGTTGAAGGTATTTTCGCGAGTCTGCAAGTACTTCTGCCAGCAAAACATGATTGCCACTCCAAGCCAGATGAGCGCCCCACACCTCGCCATGCCATTCATTTGCATTCGTCTCGACAGCCCAAACCACCGGCGGATGCTCATGTGATGTGCGGCCAGTGCGATTTTCAGAAGTCCAGGCACCGTGTAAAAAACCTTGGCGATGTATCGCAAATTCACGAGCCCAACTGCCGGTCAGTGTCACCAACTCTTTCGCACGACTTGGTATTGGCAACGTAATGCTGAGCGTGTCGAGCAAATAACGACTGTCACCATGGTTTGTAACACTTGCATTGATCGCCAATACACCCGAGTCACGAAGTTCAAATTGACAACGTAGACCCAATTCCGCTGCGGAGTCTGTGCTTGTGAAGACAAAACCATAATCTGACATCTCAACTTTTGAATGACTAAATCTCGGAGCAAAAAATCTTCCACCGGGACGATGACCAGCGAGCCCCGGTCTAGCAAAACATCCATCGCCGTGTTGTGGTACGACTGCAATCGGTGCAGTCACATCGACTCCACCCGGCTGCTTTGGTAAATAAACTGACTTAAGAATCGAGTCGCGATCGATTGTTTCGAGTTCTCGCCCCCAGTGAGCGACCACCGGTACGCCCGCCGAGACGTCGACAACCACACTTATGCCCGGTCGTCGAAGATGAATCAAGTTTTCGGCCATGGGTATCTAACGCACGGTCACTCGATAAGCAAAGGCAAATTTCCCCGATTTGATTCGATACTTCTCGAGCACATCTGGGCCACAACTCGCCGTTCCCAAGCCACGATGAGCAACATCAAGATGCACAATCAACTCTTGTCGCGGCTTCAGGTCGCACTGATTTTCGGCGACAAACAAATCGTGTGCTGAGAAATTAGTTGCTGAAAAGTGCATCGAAGATGGTTGCAAAATTTCAATCCGCACAATTTTTTTTGACTTTGATGAAGCAAATTCAACCCACCGCATATCGGTACGCAAACCAAACTCTTGTGGCACCAAATACGGCGGCGCATCTGGTTTCGCAGTCCACTCACCCAGTATCGATCCGCTTTTTCGATCGGGATAATTCTCAAATGGACCGCGACCAAACCATGTGATTTTGTCGAAACCATCTTGTAAAGAGAACCGAACTCCAACACGTGGTAAGTCATCGAGAGATTTAGGCACGACAACACGATGAAAGAAGTCGATCTCGCGACCATCGGCACGAACTTCGCGCATCACTTCGTGCTTCACGAGGTCTTCGGCACTCTGACAATCAAGTCCGCGTTCTCGCCAAGTCTGCATCGCTTTGCTTCCGGTGCCCTGCTTTTCGAAGAGTTCTGGCATTAATTTGTATCCGTCATTATCAATAGGTGCTCGCCACAAAAACAATTCGACGGGTGAGACCAACAACTTCTCAAACTCAGAACTTTTGTTTTCAGCGCTGTTAGGTCGAGCAATTTTTAAAACCGCTTTTGGTTTTCGTTTGAGTTCTATTTGATCCCAAGCCACACAGTGATTTCTTGGCGCAAACCAACTATCTTGCTTTAACCGCCAAAAAATATTTAAGTGCACTTCACTCTTTGATGGCGCGACAACGCGACATGGCAAAGCAAAAAGTTTCGAAGACCGTGCATTTACCTTCCAGTTCGGTAGGTTTCCACTCGCTGTCACAACACCGTCAACTAGCAATTCAAAACTTGCAAGATAATTCTCTGTACCGACAAACGATTGTCTGTTCGTCACTAATATTTTGACCTGACTTTTTATTTTCTTGATCTCACTAGTGATTGGTCGATAGACCCACGCAACTTCGTGCATCGCAGGGTGCGGCTCACAATCAGAAGAAACCAGACCATCGGCAACAAAACTGCGGTCATTTGGTTGATCGCCAAAGTCGCCACCAACTGCTAGTCGTGTTTTAGAGTCAGTCAATTTTTGACGTAGGCCATGATCTTTGAACTCCCAGATGAAACCACCTTGCAGGCCGGGCGTATTACTAATGACTTGCCAATAGTCAGCCAGCGATCCATTTGAATTTCCCATCGCGTGGCTGTATTCGCACATGATTAAGGGTCGTGTGCCGAGACCATCATCACCATATTTTTTGATCGCATCAATCGGCACATACATCGGACAAACAATGTCGCTGGCATGCAATCCGCCGTCGACCCAGTTTGATTTTGAAATTCGATTTCTATCACCGTGAAAAATCGCCCCTTCATAGTGCAGAGGTCGCGTGCTATCTGTTCGCCTTATCCATCCTGCAAGTGCGTCATGATTTGCACCATACCCTGTCTCGTTTCCCAGACTCCAAAGAATTATTGACGGATGATTTCGATCGCGTTGAACCATTCGTGCGCCACGTTCGACGAACGCCGATAAATAACGATCGTCGTCACAGATGCTCGTGTTGAATGCATGACCCTCGATATTTGCCTCATCAACGACATACATTCCGAGTTCGTCGCACAAATCGTAAAAAGCGGCGTCGTTTGGGTAGTGCGCACCACGAATCGCCGTAATGTTGTGGCGTCGCATTACTTCTAAATCGCGACGCATATCATCAATCGAAACGGTGCTTCCCTTATCGGGGTCGTGGTCATGTCGATTGACACCAAAGACCCAGATCGGTTGGTCGTTTACAAGAAGTTGGCGGTTTTTCACTTCAACGCGACGAAACCCGACTCGTTGTCGAACGGTTTCTATAACTTCGCCCGAGGGCGCGACTAACTGAGTTTCAACTTGATACAAATTCGGCGCTTCAGCTGACCAAGCCGCACAGTTGTTAACAGTCCATTTGAATCTTGTCTTGTGACCAATAAAAAAATATGGCTGGTCGGCAATGTGTGGCACCGTTTCTAAATATGTTTTGCCAATCGCTTTACCACTCGGTGAAAAAAGACTTGCACGCACAATAAAACCTGGCTTGGGTTCGCCGAAAAAACCGACCTCAGCATCTACCGTCAAGTTGCCAAGTTTCTTTTTGCTGTCGAAATCTGTCTCGCAAATAATGTCAGCGATACAGACAACTTTTCGCGACTCGACATAGACCCCGCGATGTAAACCAGCCATCCACCACTGATCTTGATCTTCTATATAACTCATCGCGCTATATCGCAAAACGACTATCGCCAAAATATTCTCGCCAGTTACGAGAAACTTGCTGATGTCATATTCGCTTGGCAAACGACTGTCGGTGCCATAACCAACGAAGTCGCCGTTTATATAAACAGCGTGAACACTTTCGGCACCGCCAACACAAAGCACCGTTTGCGATTGTTGCCAATCATCGGGCACAACAAAACTACGACGATAGATACCCGTGGCAATTCGATCGGGCAAATCTGGGGGTGAGCCTGCAAACGGCATTTGAATATTCGTGTAATGCGGCAAGTCACCAGTGTCTTGCATCGTCCAATTACCCGGCACAACGATCTTTTTACTCGCCCGCAGTTCGCACAAAACTGCCGAGTCAATTTCGTCTGGGTGTGAAAACAAATCAAACGACCACTCGCCGTCGAGCGACAATCTGTTTTCACGAATAAACGTTGCATGCATTGGCATGCGATTAATTTGATTTATACGCGGGTCGGCCCACGGACGCAACTCACCAATTATTGGCAGCATCACAAAAGTCGCCCATGGCTCAAAAGATACACTGCTTATTCTGTGCGACAAGATCCATGGCTAAACACTTTGGTTCACATTGTTGAGTCGCGACAGAGTCGCCCTAACTTACCGACCGACCAATGCCCATTTTGTATTGGTGGCCTCGAAGCGCCTCAGCCGTACAACATTAAATCTTTCAAAAATCGTTGGCCTGCAATGCCAGACGATCGTTGCGATGTTGTCCTATATACGAGCGAGCACAATTCATCTCTTGCCGAGTTGCCAGTCGACCACGTCAAAGACATCGTCGACTTATGGGCGCTGCGCACATCGTCGCTGATGTCGCGACAAGATGTGCAAAATGTTTTGATTTTTGAAAACCGTGGACGCGAAGTTGGCGCAACAATCGACCACCCTCATTGCCAGATTTATGCATTTGATCATGTTCCGCAGCGAACATCGCAACGACTTTCAAACAAATGGCAACCCGACCCAGATCTAGAGCGCCGATTTATTGAATTCAACGGTTGGGCTGCGTGGGTGATCGCAGCACCGATTTACCCCATCTCTATAGAAATCGCACCGATCACACAAATTGCCAATCTCACTTCGTTGAGCGAACAAGACCGGTTAAGTTTTGCAACAATTTTGAAAAACGTGTTGCAAACTATTGATCAATTATTTGACAGCAAAACTCCATACATGATGTGGATCAACCAAGACGCAAAAAACTCTTCCGAGTCATGGCTCCACGTCGAAGTTGTTTCTCCTTGGCGTGAAAAAAATGTCTCTCGCTATATAGCGGCTGCCGAAGTCGCAACAGGCGAATTTTTTAATCCGATCAACCCAGAAGATCTTGCGAAGAGGCTTCGTTCGCTGCACTCTTAGACCGACCATTCGCAATCACAAGATAAATAATGGCGCAAGCAAAAACAAAGATTGATGTCCACTGATTCAATCTCAGACCTGCAATATTTTTTGCCTCGTCAATGCGCAATGACTCAACAAAGAATCTGAGAAACGTGTATGAAGCGACATACATTGCAAATAATCTTCCGTCTCGAAACCGCCAACGCTTATCGGCTTTGATTAGTCCGATACAAATAAGTAAGCACCCCAACGATTCATACAAAAAAGTCGGGTGAAAAGTCGTACCAGCCGCAAAACCAGCTGCTTGTGCCTTGCCTGCAGAAATTTGTAAAGCCCAAGGCAAATCAGTCGGCTTACCGAACAACTCTTGATTAAACCAATTTCCCCATCTTCCAATTGATTGCGCGAGTGCAAGTGCTGGAGCAACACAGGTCAATCCAACCGCAATCGGAATATTGCGCTGTTTTGCTGCGATCACACCTGCGACAACACCAACTGCAATTCCTCCCCAGATGCCAAGTCCACCCTCCCAAATCTTCACCACATCAAACCATCGGCCACTAAATCGTTCCCAATCGGTTATCACGTGATATGCGCGGGCGCCGACGATACCTAAAGGCACGGCGATCATCGCAATCGAACTTGCATCTTCTGGTTTACCTATCTCGCGCTGTGCGAGTCGTTTTTTAAATAGCCAGACCGCGGCAACTACACCGAGTGCAATCATTAATCCGTATGCATTGAAACGCAATGGACCAATCTCAAGTGAACCAGCAGAGGGGCTCGGCAAACTTGCAAACATCAAACTCAGACTAGTTCTCAGGCTGAATTTGCAGGCGGTTGCCTATCTGCACTTATTGCTGGTCTACTTAATATGTGTCTACCGCCAAGCGACAGGTTGATTCGGCGGCGATTAGTGCGCTTGCGCCAGTTGCTGCTTTGATTCCGATTTGGTTGATCGCAATTGCAATTTTTTGGATACCAGTTTGGATTTTCACTGACGTTTCGTATCCGCTGTTTGCTTTCGCTGCGCTCGCTCTCGGCATTGTGCTGTTTTCAAAGTCGATACAACGAATCTTTCTTGCGCGCCTGTTAAATGCACGCAAGCCATCTCCACAAGAAGCCGCAACTCTTCACAAATCTTGGCGAAGAGTCGCTCAAGCTAATCACGCCAGCACAGAAAGTTTCGTTCTTGCAGTTGTCGATAGCCAAGACATCAACGCATTCGCATCTGGCGGACACCTCGTGGTTGTTTCGTCTTATGCAATCAATCAACTCGATGAAGACGAACTCGCTGGAGTTCTTGCTCACGAACTCAGTCATCACCTCGGCTCGCACACCATCGCGCTGACAATCGCTCAGTGGCTGAGTTTGCCAATTTTGTTACTTGCTCGAATTGGCTTCTTCTTGCAGCGAATCGCCGAAGCCATCTCGAATACATTCGGTTCAAGATTTGCTGCGCTTAAGTTTTTCGGCTTGTTGATCTCGGCGGCACTTACAGTTGTTTCGTCACTTTTTGTTGCAGGCCTGGTAGTGGCGCAAGCCCTTAGCAGTGCTGTAGGCCATGCATCTGAATTTCAAGCCGACCACCGCGCAGTACGCATGGGTTTCGGCAATGAATTGCTTACCGCTTTAAAACGCGTTAGCGATGACACTGAGATTGGTGATCGCCAAGCCTCTAACAACCTTGTTGTGGCTTCACATCCACCGGCACGAGAAAGAATCGCCCAATTGCAGATTTTGCTTAGAACCGAAGATCCATTTAGATGAAGATAGCCCTCGCAACATTCAAAACTTCTTCGATCGCACGCAAAATTGCGGCTCTGGTATCTGGCCTACTTGTTGGCTTCAGTTTGCCACCATGGGGATGGTGGCCGCTATCGATTGTCGGCATCGCAATATTTTTTGCCATTTGCAATCTGTCGCAAAACAATCGAGAGAGTTTCTCACTCGGAACTTTATTTTCAATCGCCTGGCTCAGCCTCGGCATGATGTGGATGTGGTGGTTAACTGCACCTGGGTACATATTGACGGTCATCTTGTTTTCTGTTTTGCATGGCATCGCCGCCGTCATTGCAAATAAATTTGGCAATACTTCGATAGCGCGCCCAATCGCGCACAGTTTGGCTGAAGTTTTGAGATTCTCTCTGCCATTTGGCGGGGTTCCACTCGCCACGTTGCCGATAGCGATGTCGCAATCAACATTTGCTGATCTCGTTTCGATTGGTGGCCCAATTTTGACTACTTGGTTTGTTTTACAAGTAGCGGCCATAGTTACCGCATATTTCAATCGCCGAGAATCGCGAGCAAACGTGCTTCAACTTTTCGCCGTGATATCCGCATTGCAAGTATTCGCGTTAGTAGTGCCGTCACCTAAACCAACCGGCGACACTCTAAGAATTGCAATTGTGCAAGGTGGTGGTCCACAAGGTGTATTGGCGATTAATGCATCAGCCCGTGATGCTTTTGACCGACACTTACGAGTGACGCAAACTTTGCAACCAACTGACGAACTCGACGCTGTTCTTTGGCCCGAAAACGTAATTGACGTTGTCGACTTCAAGTCGAGCAAAGAGTTCGACGAAATTGTTGGTGAAGCCCAACGACTAAATACTGATTTCATCGTTGGCATTACCGAAGACGCTGGCCCAAACCTATTTACCAACGCTCAAGTCGTGGTTAAGCCGTCAGGTGAAATTACATCTCGATACGACAAAGTTCGCCGTGTTCCTTTTGGTGAATACGTACCGAGTGGCTTACGCAGCTTTCTCAGCGCGATCGGTGCGCCAATGAATCGAATTCCGAGCGATGCGGTTGCAGGCAAAGAACCGGCAATGATCCAGATTGGTGCGACAAATGCTGCAGTCGTGATCTCTTGGGAAGCATTTTTTGCCGGGCGCGCAAACAGTGGCGTCGAATCAGGCGGAGAAGTTTTGTTGAACCCCACCAACGGCTCAAGTTACACGGGTACTGTTCTGCAAACTCAACAACTTGCCACCAACTCACTTCGCGCTCGAGAGACAGGAAGATGGACACTTCAAGCAGCAACAACGGGCTTTAGCGCAGTTATTTCTCCACACGGAGAGATAACTGACCGCCTCAACATTGGTGACGCAAAGACATTGATTGTTGATGTGCCGTTGCACACTGGCAGAACTATTTATTCTCTAATCGGCGATGCGCCAATCATTTTCGCGCTTCTAGTCGTACTGACTGCAATTCAAGCAAAACACAAACGAGCGAGAGCGAGAACAGAAAAATGACAAATTCTGAAATTGTTCTCGCAAGTAAAAACATTCGTTGCACAATTGATCCGAAACATGGTGGTCGAGTTTCATCACTAATCGCATTTGGTCGTGAACTCTTAATAACTCGCAACGGCGAGACGAACCTTCAAAAATGGGGCTCATATCCGATGGTGCCATATGCAGGTCGAGTGCGAAACGGCAAATTCAATTTCGAATCAAAAAGTCATCAACTTGAAATTAATATGGCGCCACACGCGATTCACGGCACGGTATTAGACCGCGCATTCAGTGTCACCGACTTATCGCCAACAAGTGCGACAATGAAAATTGACCTTGGCGTGCGGTTCGCTTTTAGTGGTGAAGTGACTCAAATAATCACAGTTGACGATGATGCGATCAACTTCGAACTTGCTCTTTCAACATCAGAACAAAAAATGCCCGGTCAAGTTGGTTGGCATCCTTGGTTTGCTCGACCATGTCGCATCGAAGTCGATTTTGAAAAAATGTATGTTCGCGATTCGGTTGGTATTCCGACGGGAGAAACAGTCTCACCGCCGCCACCTCCGTACGACGATTGCTTCACGGGTTCGCGAAAACAGCCCCGAATTATTTTTGATGAATCAATAACAGTGACCATTGACAGTGATTGCTCGCACTGGGTCGTCTACGACGAAACATCTCACGCAATTTGTGTCGAGCCGCAGTCTGGCCCACCAGATGGTTTCAACTTTGAACAATTCGTCATTGAACCATCAAAGCCACTCACGAGATTCATGAGACTTTCGATTTCTAAATAACTCTTTACAAATTCGCTACAGAAGAGTCTCGAATTCGTCACGGTAGGATTTCCTGATGACTAAACCGTTTGATATCAACGGTCCGATACGAATTGCGTATCTCACGTATCGTGGCAAGCCTCATGTAGGCGGTCAAGGTGTTTACTCACGCCATTTAACCAAAGCGCTGGTCGACCTCGGTCACCATGTTGAAGTTTTTAGCGGTCAACCGTATCCAATCATCGACTCGCGCATTCAATTGCACAAATTACCCAGCCTCGACATATTCAACGATCAACACCCAGGCAGATTTCCTGCATATTGGGAGTTAAACACTTGGCCAAACTTTGTCGAAGCCGCGCTATTTCTCAAAGGCACATTTGGCGAACCACTCTCATTCAGTATGCGCGCCCACCGAGTTTTGCGCGACCGTATAAACGACTTTGACCTAGTCCATGACAACCAATGTCTGGGCACATCAATACTAAAAATCGAAAAAATCATCCCAACAATTGTCACTTTGCACCACCCAATCACCAAAGATCGCACTCTCGAAATGGCCCACACACCAACTTGGTGGAAGCGTCGCGCAATCGGTCGTTGGTATTCATTTGTTTGGATGCAAGGCCGTGTCGCCAGCAAAATGCCACGTGTCGTCGTTGTCAGCGAAAACTCAATCAACGACATACACACCGACATGGGGGTGTCAAAAGATCGCATGAGATTGGTGCCCGTCGGTGTCGACCCAGATTTGTTCAAACCGATTCCATCAATTCAGCGAAAACCCGGCCATTTAATTACAACCGCATCTGCTGACGTCGCTCTCAAAGGTCTTTCATTTTTGCTCGAGGCTCTGGCAAAACTTCGCACCGAACGCGATGTGCATCTAACCATCATCGGCAAACCGCGTGCTGGCGCAAGTGCAGATCTAATCGAATCTCTTGGCCTTCAAGACTGCATCAGTTATGTCTCTGGCGTCACAGATGAACAAATCGTTGAACTCTATGCATCGTGTGAGCTCGCAGTCGTGCCGAGTCTTTACGAAGGTTTCAGTTTGCCTGCAATCGAAGCAATGAGCACGGGCATTTGCCTAGTCGCGACAACTGGCGGTGCCTTGCCTGAAGTTACCGGTCGCGATGGCGAAACAGTTCTTTCGTGCCCGCCAGCCGATGCCGACGCATTAGCCGTCGCAATTCGTCGTGGTCTCGACGACAAAGTATTGCGTGAAAAAATTGGCCTCGCTGGTCGACAACGTGTTGCCGAACGCTGGAGTTGGCGTCACTGTGCTCAGCTAACAGTCGACCAATATCGAGAAGTGCTCTCGATGCCGCACAACATAGCCAAGCTTGCAAAACGAGACGGTAAATAATGCTGACAATCAGATTTGATCGCCTCAACTTAAAGCCTGGTGATCTCTTTCTTGACGCCGGCACGGGTTTTGGACGACATGCCTTTGAAGCCGCACGTCGTGGGGCAAAAGTCGTCGCCCTTGACTACGCAGAACAAGAAGTAAAAAGCACACGCGCAACATTTGCCGCAATGTACGAAGCAGGTGAACTCAAAGCCGAGTCGTTCACAGGCGTGGTGCGAGGCGATGCAACTCGCCTGCCGTTCGACGACTCAACGTTTGACTGCATCGTCACATCAGAGGTTCTCGAACACATTCATGACGACACTTCTGCGATCAACGAATTTGTTCGAGTACTTCGACCTGGAGGCACCCTCGCTGCGACAGTGCCTTCTTGGTTTCCAGAAAAAATTAACTGGGCGTTATCAGATGAATATCACGCACCGTTTGTCGAAGGCGGTCATGTTCGTATCTACCGCGGAAGCGAATTGCGATCAAAAATTTCGCAAGCGGGTCTTACTGTTGACGCAACACACAAAGCGCACGGGCTTCACTCACCATATTGGTGGTTGCGCTGCGCTGTTGGTCCACAGCGCGAAGATCACAAAGCCGTCGCAATGTACAAAAAATTTCTCGAGTGGGACATAATCTCAGCGCCAACCATCACTCGCGCTCTCGACAAAGCGTTGAGTCCGGTAATCGGCAAGAGCTATGTCGTTTACGCAACAAAGCCAAAGAGTTCACTCGTTGGGACAAAATCATGAACCTGCAGCAAAAATCTTTGGCGACAAAACGAGTTCTGACTCATTCGCAACTTTTGCAAACTGCAAATTCGATAGCAAACCTGCAACACAAATCAGGAATGATCCCCTGGTTTGAAAATGGGCATTGCGACCCATGGAATCATGTCGAAACTGCGATGGCTCTCGACGTAATGGGCCTGCACGAAAATGCCTACCTTGCGTATAGATGGCTCAAAAATACGCAACGCGCAGATGGCGCTTGGTCGAACTACTACAACTTTGACGAAAGCGTAAAAGACTTCAAACTCGACAGCAATGTTTGCGCGTACGTCGGTACCGGACTCTGGCATCACTGGCTTTGCAACCACGACATTGAAGCCCTCGAAGAATTTTGGCCAATGCTAGAAAACGCAATGAATTGGGTCCTGCGAATGCGACTAGCAAACGGAACAATTCTTTGGGCACGCGAAGAAGACGACAAACCTTGGGACTACGCGCTACTAACAGGCTGTTCATCAATACGACATGCACTGATCTGCGCGGCAAGCGTTGCCGACATCCTCAAAACGCCGAAACCCGAATGGTACGAAGCGGCAGCAAAAATTGACTCCGCAATTCGCAATACACCCAAGGTTTTTGAACCAAAAGATCGTTGGGCAATGGACTGGTACTACCCAGTTTTGAGTGGTTCGCTAACTGGCGCAGCAGCAAAATCTCGACTTGAAGAGCAATTTGAAACTTTTGTAATGCAAGACCATGGTGTGCGTTGCGTTAGCGACGAACCTTGGATAACTGCCTCAGAGACTGCCGAATGCTCGATGGCATATTCGGCCATCGGTGATATCGATACCGCTCAATTCTTATTGAACACGACTTCACATCACCGCACGAAAGACGGCTCTTACTTGACCGGTTTGGTTTACCCCGACAAAATCGTGTTTCCAGCGAACGAAACCTCTGCCTACACGGGTGCAGCGATCATCTTGGCCGCAGATTCTCTTTATTCAATTTCGTCAGGGTCTCGAATCTTTAGATACGACGAGACGATTGAAATCTAAATAGATTTAGTTTTCTAATTTTTTCTTTGTAATACGCGCAAAGAGCCTGCAGACAAAACTTCTACGAATTTGCCGGACTCAAGCGCGGGTCGGTAAATAAAGTCGTGCGGCGCTTGTCCACCGTCGCGTGGGTCAACAAAAACATCGTGAATTGCTAGATATCCCGATTTCGCAACTTTCGGAACCCACCCTGCATAATCAATTTGCGTCGGCAATTTGCCGTGGCCGCCATCAATAAAACAAAAAGCAATTTCAAAAGCAAATTGGCGACTTGCCAATTGCGACTCAGCAATAATTGGCACGACTACGTCGCCGAGTTGAGCCTGTTTCATAGTTTGAATAAATGTTGGCAGAGTATTTAGGCGACGGGTTTGAGCATCAACCAAAGATTCATCGAACCACTCCCAACCTTGTTGGTTTTCTTCACTGCCTGAGTGGTGGTCAACCGTAAACAAAACTGTTTTTTTGTTTTTTGCGGCTGCACCTAACCAAACCGTCGAACGCCCACAATAAGTTCCGACTTCAACCATCGGCAGTCCCGGCAGCTCATCACACGCCAAACAGGCGGCAGCGTACAAAGCATCGCCTTCATCTTCAGGCATGAATCCTTTAGTCGCAAGCGCAACTGCTTTCAAAGCAATATCAATTTTCTTCACGCCGATTCACTTACTTTGATTGCATCCAAAAAGCATTTTTGCCAGATTTGTTTCCAGTCTGTCGAGAAATTTGCAAACTGCAATATAAAATTTCGACGTGCGATCTGAACTTCCTCGCTAAGCCACCAAGAATCAACATCACCCTCAACAGCATTTGCCTTTTCGGCTGCACTTAGACCAGAGATGTGTAGAACACCAACTTTGACTAAGTCTTCAAGCAGCGGCTTTGCATCTGATCTAAAACGATATGCATCAACGTCATAGAAACAAATGGTCGGAATATTATTGCCGAGTGTTTCAAGCCACGAAGTGCCCAAATAATTATGAAAAACAATTCGACTACTCGAATATTGCGAGAAAATATTCTGAGAATTATCAAAAATTGCACTGCTATTCGCTCTTAAAATTGCATTTTTCTGCTGAGCACCATATTCACCAGGAAACAATCGAATACGCAACTCTGTGACACTTTCTCGCGTGCGAACGAAGTCAGCAGTTTGGTCATACATGGTCTGCAAAGTGCCCGGCAACGGAAAATACTGCAGTCGATAGATCTGCTGAGGCTGATCAAAACAGATCAATGAGTCAAAAAGCTGCTCTTGCACTTGAAGACTTGAGGTAACGGGTGGCAATGCTCTTGTGTTGGTGTTGCCTCGGCTCCAGCCCCATGTGTAGTAAAAATCTGAGACGCGCGATTCGTAGATCTCACCAACATGAGTTTCGTCCAGACCGTACCAACCACCGTGCTGGTGATAGTGCAGCTTTGTTCCTTGTTCGCACCACTCAGCGACAAGTACTTTAAACGCAAAGTGAGTCCATAAAGACTGAGCAGAGTAAACGTGCGCAAATCGTTTTGGCCTTGCACTTTTTACTTTTGCTTTGAACTCAGCGAAACCCTCGAGCGCACAAACTGGGATAAATGCCGAAAGCACAGCGTTCGCTGTTTCTGCCAAATTTGCTCCTCCTGAAACATTGGCGAGGTGCTGATGGCGCCACTGCGAATCAACTTTTGTTTGAACAACAAGCGAAAAATCTAAATCGTCTTGTTTCGCCCACTTTCGCCACGAAAACATCGCCGAAACCCATGGGCTAGGCGTACTGCCTGAAAATGGTTTGACAAATAGCACCTTTGGATTACTGCCAATTGAGGCAAATTTCAACAGAACTGCATAAATTTTGTTGCGCCTACTCAGCGTCGCTGAGTTTTTAACTTCGATATCACTATCTGAAATCTTTACCGCATCAACACTCGAAAAAGAAAGACATCTCAAAACTGCCAGCATTTGATTTGGCAGAGTTTGATGCGCGGCGAAAAATTCGGCGGTGTCACTCGCCGGCAAAATCGTAATTGAAGTATTTACCTCAGTTTGATCCTGTCCGCTGTTTACACCATGTGCATATTGTTGCGTTGCTACATAAACAAGATGCAAAAAACGTTCAACCCAGTCGCCAAGAATTATGTCGTAATAACGCGCTGAATAACTGACGCCGTGATATTCATCTAACAACTGCTTGACATTTGCTAATACCAATGCTCGAGCAGAGCCAATTTCGTCTAGACCCTCGCTGACGCGTTGAGCATTCCAGACGATCGTCACTCGCTAAATCTTATCTGCGTTAAGAATTAATCAAGTTCTACGGCGTATAGATGCAAGAATAGAACTATGCAATCTGCGCTTGATGATCTTGTGGCTCTCTTAGATCTTGAAATTATTGAAGTAAACATTTTTCGGGGCGTCTCACCACAAGAAAACCGTCAACGAGTTTTTGGTGGACAAGTCGCCGGTCAAGCACTTGTTGCAGCCGCGCGAACAGTCGACGACAAGTCACGACATGTTCATTCGCTTCACGCCTACTTTCTAAGACCAGGCGACCCAACAATTCCGATTCTCTACGAAGTTGACCGCATCCGTGACGGCAAGAGTTTTACGACTCGCCGTGTGATCGCAATTCAGCACGGAAAGGCGATCTTTAATCTGCAAGCCAGTTTTCAAATTTCCGAACCAGGACTCGACCACTTCATCGAAATGCCCAAAGATCTGCCTCGTCCAGAAACACTGCCAGACTTCAAAACCCGTATGGAGCCATTCAAAGAACAAATTGGAGAATGGTTCACGCGTCCAAGACCAATTGACTTGCGTTATATCGATGCCGACCCACTAACCCGAAAAAATCTCAAGAGCCCGGGGCAAAAACTTTGGATGCGTGCAGACGGAAAACTCCCCGACGACCCGGTGTTGCATGCGTGCATTGTTACTTATGCCAGCGATATGTCGTTGCTCGACACGACGTTGCTTCCACATGGGCGATCATGGACGGAACAAAACATTCAAATGGCAAGCCTCGACCATGTGATGTGGTTTCATCGGCCATTTAGAGCAGACGACTGGCTTCTTTACGATCAAACTGCAATCTCAACTTCAAACGCCAGAGGTATCGCCAGTGGTTATATTTTTTCGCCAAACGGCGAACTAGTGGTCACTGTCGTTCAAGAAGGACTAACGCGTCTCGTTGAACAATAAGTTTTAGCGACGAGAGTCCATAAACAAGCCACGCAAGGCTGCATAGTTTTCGATGCAATGGCCAGCACCAAGCACAACTGCTTCGAGCGGCTCGTTTGACATATTTACCGGCACACGAGTTTCGTTTGAAATTCGCTCAGCCATACCGCGCAACAGCGAACCTCCGCCGACCAAATACATTCCGCGCTTGAGAAAGTCTTGCGACAACTCAGGTGGCGCAACACCAAGACAACGGACGACAGAATCAACCATTTGAGTTACTACTGGGTCAATCGCTTCCCGAATTTCTTTTGATGTCAAGATAACTGTCTTCGGCAAACCAGTTACAAGATCACGGCCACGAACTTCGGCCTCTGAGTCACCAGGCATCGGCATCGCACTGCCAATCGACTTCTTAATCTCTTCTGCGGTGCGCTCGCCGATTGCAATGCCATGCTTGCGGCGCACAAACGACTGAATCTCGGTGTCAATATCAAAACTGCCGACTCGCACTGCCTCAAGAGCGACGATGCCACCAAGACTTATCACTGCTGTCTCTGTTGTGCCACCTCCAATATCAATCACCATGTTGCCGACAGGTTCGTCAATTGGCAGATTCGCACCAATAGCAGCCGCAACTGGTTGCTCTAATAACTGTGCGTCTGCCGCACCCGCTCGACGCGTTGCGTCGGTGACTGCACGTCGTTCTACTTCGGTGATCGCCGAAGGTACACAGATCAAAACTTTCGGTCGCGAAAACTTAGATACACCAGCACGTTGCAACAACAACCGAATCATTTTTTCTGTGACTTCGAAGTCGGTGATCGCTCCGCCTCGAAGTGGTCGCACAGCAACGATGTAACCAGGCGTACGACCAATCATCTGCCAGGCCTCTTCGCCGGTTGCTAAGACTTCGCCACTTCGTCGATTCACCGCGATTACAGATGGTTCGTTGATAACGATGCCCCGACCCTGCATATAAACAAGTGTGTTTGCGGTACCAAGATCGATTGCAAGGTCGCGTGCCATTGACTAGCCCCTCGTCTGTCGCTGTTTGGCTTCTCGCAACTGACTTCGCAGGTGCTCGCGCGACTCATCTGACAGAGCATCAAGGTGTCGATGAAACGCAGCCATGCCCTCGTTAGACGAACTTGACCGATCTTGAGTTAGCACTAACAGCGCCAAGCTCACACCTGAAACGATCGAAACGGCGGCGAAAAATACCGCAAGTGTTGATACGGCAAAAATAATCACAACGTTGAACTCTTCACTTTGCGAGCATCAGAAATTTCGTGGCTATTCGTGCCCCAATCACTTCCGTCTTTCCAGTGTTCTTGTTTCCAAATTGGCACGCTAATTTTTAAAGCATCGATCGCATATCTTGCTGCGGCAAACGCCTCAGGTCGATGTGGTGACGAAACGACAACCAAAACAGACGACTCGGTCAGTTCTAGTTTGCCCACACGGTGAATCAGAGCGATTCGCCCAAGATCACTCCATCGCAAGCGCATCTCATTGGCGATTATCTCAAGCTTTGGCACGACTTGATCTTCGTAAGCCTCGTAAGTAAGCGACTTAACATCGGTGCGACCTTCAGCGTTGTCACGCACAATTCCTGAAAAAACTACGACTGCACCGCACGATTCGATAGCTGCCCAATTGTAAACAGAGCCGACATCAAGAACTTCACTCGTCAACTCAAGTCGAGTGTCGACTTCAACTTTGTTGTGCGATGATGACATCGAAATAAGTGTATCTCTGCCTGCGAACTGAGCCATTCGCCACTGTTCAAGAACTGATGAATTCAATTTTGGTCTGCCTATCATCTGTTTATGCCTCAAGATCCCAATGACTTCTCAGCATCGGGGATTCCATTTTTTGAGCAAATTGCCAAAGCGATGTCGAGTGCCGGCCCAGTGCAATGGGATATGGCGCGACAATTTGCAATGATGACCGCGACAAACTCAAATGCCGAGCCAAATGTTGAACCCACCTCACGAATTGCAATACAACAACTTGCTGCTGTCGCCGATTTGCATGTTCGAGATGTAACCGGGTTATCAACAAGCGATACGACTCAGCCTCCTGCAATTGACGTGGTAACGCGCTCAACTTGGGTACACCACACAATTGAGGCATTCAAATTTTACTTTTCGGACTTCACAGGCAATTCAGCATCAGCCAATAGCCCAGAGAGTCTCGAACTTGAGTCAAACGGCATGGATGCGATGATGTCGAACCTCACAAAGATGATGGCGCCAGCAATGCTTGGAATGTCGGTCGGTTCAATGATCGGGCAACTCTCACTTCGAACATTTGGTCAGTACGACTTGCCACTTCCACGCGAGCCCAAGTCGCAACTTTTATTTGTCGCACGCAACAGCGAAGAGTTCGCAAAAGACTGGAGCATCAAAGTTGACGACATGCAAATGTGGCTGTTGATTCAAGAGTTGACATTTCACGCACTCTTTCGCATCAACTTTGTGCGTGATGCCGTTACCAACCTGGTTAAGCAACACGTTGCAGGCTTTCATCCAAATCCAAACGCACTCGGACAACGCCTCACCAATATTGATGTCACCGATACTGACCCAGCGGCAATGATGCAAAAACTCTTGGGAGACCCAACTCTTCTGCTCGGCAACGAACGTTCAGCAAAACAACAAGCATTAGCCCCAAAACTTGACGCAATAATTTGCGTAATAATTTGCTACGTCGATCATGTTGTAGACACTGTCGCCAACCGAATTCTTGGGAATGGTGCTCAAATTTCTGAGGCTTTTCGACGAAGGAGAGTCGAGTCAAGTTCTCAAGATCAGTATGTTGAGCAACTTTTTGGCATCTATTTAACCGATGATCAAGTCGATCGTGGCGAAAAATTTATCGCCGGCGTCATCGAACGGGCAGGCGAAACTGGGCTGACGCGCCTTTGGACTCGCGACGGAAATCTGCCCACACCAAACGAAATAGCCGCCCCTGGCTTGTGGATCGAACGTATAAATCTTTAACGCGATCGTTTTACGAAAAAGTAAACCGACCCAGTCAGGCAAACAACTCCGACGACCGCAAAGCCAATTGCTCCGGGCAAATTCAGAATCACGGCAACAAGACCTAAGCCCACCCACGCGAGTTGATTCAAAGTTTCGAAACGAACAAACGCGCGTGCTCGATTCGCATCTGGCGCTTCGCGCTGTACCACCGATTCAAACGCAAGTCGTCCTATTGAACCCATTCCATTCGTTACAGAAATCAAAATAATTCCAGCAGTGATTCCCCCAACAACTCCGGCGTAAATACCAATTAACCCAATGACCAAAAAAGCAAACAGCATCATCGCCCGCTCAGACATTTGACGTCGTAAAAAAGGCGCAATCAAATTGCCGATCATTATTGCCAGCGAAGACAAACCAAGTGCTAGCCCAAACCACGCTGTTCCCGCTCGCTCATCACGCAACCAGAAGGCAACGTGAAAGAATAAAAAACCAATCATCCCACGCAGAAGCATCATCGAAAAAGCGATTCTTCGAACTTGCAAACCTCGCAACTCTTCGATTTCTATTTTCTCGGCTTCGTTCGGCGTTGTTGCAACATGACGAGGCAACCGCAAACTTGCAAGTCCAGCAAGACCAAACATCGCCGCTGACATCACAAGTGTTGCCCTTGAATCGACCAATTGCAGCAAACCTGCAGGAACGGCTGCAGCGAAACCCATTACACCCGATAGCAAACCCAGCTTGGAGTTCGCAGAAACCAACTCATCATCATTCTTCACGAGCGTCGGCACTATTGCGGTTTTACTAACGCTGTAGGTGCGCGCTAACACAAGAGAGACAAATGCCAAAGCAAAAAGTGAATTCGATTCAAGTCGAGTAATCATCAAGACCACAGTTACGCAACGTAAAAGCGCGACTATGAAAACAGTTATTCGTCTGCCACCCGGAATTCTGTCGATGACTGGTCCAATAAACGGTGCGACGATTGCAAATGGTGCCAGACTCATCGCCAAAAACAACAGCACGCGACTTCGAGCGGCATCAGGGCTTATCGATAAAAACAGCGAGTCTGCTAAAGCAATTGCGAAAGCTGCCTCACCACATGCAATGAGCGAGTGCACACGACCAAGGCGACGCAGCGGCGACGCAGGGGCAAGACCTGACTTTGAAAGAGCTATGCGCCTATTTTCTCGTATTTATAGCCAAGCCCACGGATGGTCACGACCAACTGCGGGTCAGCTGGATCTTTTTCAACCTTTGCGCGCAACCTCTTGATATGAACATCAAGGGTTTTGGTATCGCCAAAGTAATCAGTGCCCCAAACCCGATCGATAAGCGTCTCTCTGGTCATCACTCGACCAGCGTTTGCCATCAACATATATAGCAACTCGAACTCTTTTAGTGGCAATTTTGTTACCTCGCCACGAATAGTCACTACGTGTTGTTCTGGGTCAATCGACACCGCCCCAATTGCAACTGTGCCGACACCTGTCAAGTCGCTGTCAGATTTCGACAACTCACCTCGGCGAAGTGCGGCGCGCAATCGCGCAACCAGTTCACGAAGGCGATATGGCTTGACAATATAGTCATCTGCACCAACTTCAAGGCCGACAACAGTATCGATCTCTGAACCTTTCGCTGAAACCATAATTATCGGAACAGAACTCTTCTTACGAATTTCGCGACACACATCTGTGCCACTTACTTTTGGAAGCATCACGTCTAAAAGAACCGCATCGGGTTTCACAGCATCGAACACCGCTAATGCTTCTGCGCCATCACGGGCTACTTCGATTCGAAAGCCTTCACGCTTCAAACCAACTTGAAGTGCCTCGATAAATGATTCTTCGTCGTCGACCACCAAAATTGTCGGAAGCGAATTACTGATACTCATGCCATTGCTCGCGTTTCGTCTGAGAATACTTCTTTGGTTTTTCTAATCACGCGCGGTAAACGAACCATGAAAGTTGAGCCAGTGCCTTCTTCGGACCGCACATCTATCGAACCGCCATGTTCTAGAACAATGTGTCGCACGATCGACAAACCCAAACCGGTGCCACCTGTCGCCCGACTTCGCGCTTTGTCAACTCGATAGAAACGCTCAAAAATTCGCTTCTGGTCACGCTCGGCGATACCAATGCCGTGATCAGTAACGGTCACTACGACTTCATCACCTTGATTCATTCCTTCGACCAGAACTACGCCACCGGCCTCGCTGTATTTGATCGCATTATCGACGAGATTTGAAAATACCGAAACTAGTTGGGCTCGATCGCCCCGCACCAACAGTTCTGCCGATCCAGTTAGTGACAAACCCAAACCTTGACGCTTGGCCGCATGTTGGTTGGTGCCAACAACCTCAACTAGAACCGAGCCAAGATCGACTTCGGACCACTCTTCGGTTCCGCCGAATTCAACTCT
>Ga0255207_1000023_pt1 | contig 48891 bp, 73 predicted proteins | sample Miss_Miss_RepA_8_2_FD_183043 | JGI IMG/M metagenome (GOLD analysis project Ga0255207, IMG submission 183043) | Freshwater microbial communities from Mississippi River, Louisiana, United States - Miss_Miss_RepA_8d | ecosystem: Environmental > Aquatic > Freshwater > River | place: USA: Louisiana... | reverse complement strand
CGAAACGAAAAAGCCCCGCTGGGCGAACCATGCAGGGCTTGGAATTGGTGCACTACGCGAACGGCTGTGCTGCCGGTTGACTTCTCGACTCGCGCTGTGAGCCAACAGACCTAGTTAGCTCGCGTCAATCTCTTGAGCCTAGCACCGACGCGGCATCCTCCAATCGGATGCCAACGCCTTGTGCCAACGCTCACGTTACGCTTTTATAGCACTGTCGTTTTGTACAGTCAAGCGGTTTTGTTCTTCTCGATGAACTCTCTGATCTTTGCCTTGATCGCCTCGTGCAAATGCTTCGGAGCGAAGATGCCCCGCACCTCGTCGGACTGCTCGGCCTTCTTCTTGGCTCTGTAGTCGGCTTGGCGTTGGGCGTTGGTCTTGGCGGTCATGATGTCATTGTCACGCGTAACTGCGAGCCTCGCACCGCGCAGCCAGGTCAACAAGCCAATGCGCCAGTTCAGGAGGGGTGTGCTCACGCTCGGCCTTGGAAATCTCGGGCTTCTTGTTGCCCAGCGAGGCGCGGCCACAGTCGCCGATGACGTGTGTGGGCTCGGTCATGACCATCGGCATGTCTGGAACATCTCGGGGCTCGCAGCCGACCACATAGAGCAGCGTCCGCTTGCTGGCGCGATGACCCCACCAGTGCTGGTCGATGGGCAAGGTGAAGCCTCCAAACTGGTCGCGCTTGCCGGGTGCTGGCAACTTCTGGTCGGCCCACAAGCCAGACGCCAAAGGATGCTCAAGCACGCCACCAAAGGCACGGACCAGACCAACAGCCAAGCGGGCAAGGTTGCGCTCATCGGGGCGCACGTTGGCGCGCCACGCGAACACACCCCAGCCGCGGCAAGGCGGATGCGCCACGACAGGCCAAGGCCCGTCATAGGTGCGAGCATCGCGCTCCATGTCGTACACCTCGACATCGGACAGCGTCTTGTAATGGCTGTCTGCGCGGGCAAAAAGGACGGCAACGGTCATTTCATGCCATCCAGAAAGGCGACAGCCTCGGGGCCGTCGAGCCACTCGCTCACAGGCGACACGGTGGAAGCGCCCTTTGCGTCATACGTCACGCGGGTCACTTGCACCTTACCCGCCTTGGCTTGCGTCGCAATGGTTTTGTCTGCGGCGCGCTCACGGGCTGCGAGAGTTGCCTTTTGCAGAGCGGCCATCAGTTGCAGTGCGTTCATGTCGTTCTCCGGTGCGTTGCGCGATGGGTGAATAATGCCATCGTTACGCGTAACGGTCAAGCGGTTTCCGGAACTTTCTTCGCCACGTTCTTCATCATCGTCCGCCCCTGGTGGATCAACTCCAACAGGTCGCGCTTGTTGACCCCGAGGGCAAAGCACACCTTCGTGGGGCTGCCCGGCTTGACGTAGAACCACTGAATGGCGATCCGTTGTGGCTCGGGAATGTCCTTCATGGCCTTTTGGATGGCTACTGCGTCAACGGTGTCGGAGTAGCTGGCGGCTGGTGTCGCCTCGAAATAGCCATTTCGGTACTGCCTGAACATCGGGTGGACGTTGCCGGAGTTGGAGCCCTTGCACCACCTAGCCCAATTCTCTAAACGCTGGTGGATGGCTTCGTGCTCTGGTTTGATGGTGTTGAAGTCGATGCCGTTTGTCATTCGCGTCCTTTCAGCAGTTCCTTGGCTTTGGCTCGGTAGGTGTCTCGGATGGCTTTCAGGTCGTCGGCTGAGTAGTGGCGCGGAGCCTGATCTGCCTCCAGTGCTTCAACAGCCTCCAAGCCAATGCGAGCAATCAGGTTGATTCGGTAGTCAACGACGTTGCCGGCCTTGTACTGGTTGTCGTGCTTTGATTGGGCGTGACAGTTGCGCTCATCAAACCTGAGGTGAGGGGCAGCCCCCACGCTTCGGTAGTGACCTGCATCAACCGCGTTACCCGACCAGTCAAGCGGCCTGCCGCTGGAAATGCATGGGTGGCCGGCCGCTTGGTCGCGCGCCCTGATGTACTTGTTGAACTCTCGTTGTGCATCTTTCATCCAGTCAGATCGGGTCTTGAGGCGCTCGCGTGTTTCGCGGTCTTTGCGCCTTTGCTCTTGGTTGCGCTTGGTTTCTTCTTTCTCTCGCTTGTCTCTGACCAGTTTTGAGGCGCAGGCGGGGCCACAGACTGAGTGCATGGAGTTGCGAGGGATGAAGTAGTTGCAGCAGTCTTTGACCTTGCATTTGCGGGGCTTAGGCTCTTTTTTGTGCATCCCACCACTCCAAATAAGCCGCCTTGAGCGCATCGGTAGCCCTCTCGCCGTGCTTGCGCTGCACCGTTTCAAGGTAGGCGCGGCGGTCTTGGCTTCCGGGTGTTCGCTTGAGGTTCGCGAGATGCAGCGGCAGCACTTCCAGAAACATCCGGTGCTGGCACTCGGGGCAACTTGCGTGATACAGGCCAGAGTTTTCGTGCTCGGCGGCGTAGGTGCAGGCTTCACAGGTCATGCGTGCTCCTCCATCCACTCAGGAGCCGAGAACCGCACGCCCTGCTCTGCGCCCCATGCGTGGACATACTCGATCAGCTCGGCGCACTCTTTGATGGTCAGGTTCGACGTGCGGCGAAACACAACGTCTACCCCGTGACCGTCGATTGCCGGGAGAATCTCGACAGACTCACCACGGGCGCGGAGCCATCCAGCGGTTAGAAGGCGCTTCCATGTGTCAACGTCGCGCACCTTCCCCGCCCACTGCACTTGGTGAGCAATGTCAGACAAGCAGGCGTGCAACTTGGCGTTCTGGCTGCTGTTTCGCGTGGCTTGTCGGACAACCACCTCCATGCGATGGCCTGCGACGCTCCACGGCTTGCACCAGGCCGAAGCACGCTCCAACACCTTCGGCAGTTCCTGCGCCGTGTGGACTGTTGCGGTGAAGGTCATGCGGCCTCCAACTCACGCACGGTCGGCGTTTCGTCTTCTAGGTCGCCTGGGCGGATGGGTCGGAGGCGAGCGTCTTCAATTGGCGCAGCCATCAAAAATCGCGGGTGAAAATTGTCTGCCTGGAGCGGTGATCCGACGCTTCTTATCAGCCAACACGGGCCATCTGAGTACCAAACACGCCCCCCGAAATATGGGTCGATGCCCAAGAACTCTACGACTTCGACCAACTTTCCAAGGTTTGCTTTGCTGCTCACAATCACAGCCAAATCACCAGGTTTGCAGTTCATGCAGCCTCCAAAACCTTGACGCCCTTGCCCTCGCGCAGGACTTGGACGAGTCGCTTGTGTGTCTTCGTCTCGCACACGTAGTAATCGCGGTGGGTGACGGTCGAAAGCACATCAGCCCACAGGTCAGCAAAGCCGCGCAGGTCTTCCAGCTCGGTCGGGTACAGCGCCCGCTTGCCTTCCTTGGCTCGGTCAAGGATGTTGACGATCACGGTTTGCATGGACTCGATGTAGTCCCGCGCCCCGGTCATCACTTGCGGCATCTGGTTGAACTGCTCAAGCATGTTCAAGGCGTCGAAGATGGCCGACCAATGCTCTTTCGTTCCTGCTCCCTTGGAGATGAAAGAGACAGCCTCACGAACGGGGGCGACGCGGGCGGCTTGGTCCGACTTGCTCAGGTAGGCGACGCCTTGAATGGCAAGCTGAAGCGTCACCGGCTTGGCTTGCCAGCGTGGGCGGTACTTCTTGCGTGGTTTGGTCATTGCTTGTCCTCCTGCCTCATGAACTGCCAGCGGACAAGTGAATCAATGGCCTCCTGCACGTCCTTCGCCATGTCTTTGTGCCCACGCTCACCAGCCACAAGCAGTTTTTTCACTGCGTGCTGAATGGCTGGGTCAACCACACCAAACAACTCAAGCACCCGATAAACGTCCACAGCCTGGTAGCGGGACACGTCTTTGAAGTAGTGGTTGTGGCTCATGCTTCCACCTTCCGCCCGTCAATGAACCGCTTGGACGCCGATCCAGTTGCTCCGACATGACGGAGCAGGTGGCCGAACGGCCCGAAGTCCACAATTGGCTGCGACTTTTCAGCACGCCACGCACGCTGCTGGATGCGGATAAGCTCCCGGTTCTTCTCTCGCCATTCCGCGTCGCGCTCCTTTTTCGTGCGCTTGATCTTCGGAGCATCAGGAGCCGGTCCGACTGCGTACACAGCAACCGGGCCATATCCTTCGATCAAGTTCCACGACGAGATGCGCACAACCTTCGTGCCGTGCTTCTTGCGTGTGTCGGAGATGAAGCCGCGAACCTGCGAATAACTCAGGCCGGTTTCGTGCGCAATCTCCATCGCGGTCATGGGAACCAATCGGATGGCTGCAATGACTGCCTCGCGGGTCGGTGAAGTCCTGCCCGTCTTGCCCGCAAACATCGGGTCAGGCTTCTGGTGCTTTGCCTTTGCCGCGTAAATCGGGGCTCGTCGCCCGGTCGTTGCAACATCCCCAACAATCGACACCATGCCGCGATCAATCAACCTGTTCAGGTTGCTGATGACGCACGACTCGGTGACGCCAAGCGCATCACCAATCTGGCGGCGCGTCATCGGCTTCTCACCGATGGCCCACAGAATCAGGCGCTGCGCGTACAAAAGTTCTGCCGTCTTCTTCTCGTTCATCTCTCACCCCTCCAAATCGCCGCTACGGTCCGACTTCAGTTGATGGATGAGGTTCATCAAGGTCATTTTTGCCAGCACCCCATCTGAGTCATCCATGAGCAAGGCAACCGAAACAGCGTCTTGCAGGCGTTCCAGCAATTCAAACTTCAGGTCTTCGTTTTCCATAACTCACTCCAAATCGCCAGTGATGCGAAGCGCCCAGGTAATGCGGTCTTCGCTGATGTTCATTCCTGCGCGGGCGTCGTCCAAGATTCGGTGCGCCATTGCTCGCAGGTCTTCGTTGTGTGCTTCGCGGGGGAATAGGCTCATGCCTTGCTCCCGGTGTTGAGCAGGCCAAGCGCCTGCTTGTAGGTTTGGCGCTGCGCCAAGGTCACGCGCTGACCCCTGAAGGTGCCGTCACGGGCGTCCGACTCGGCAAGTTCTCGCAACGTGTCCAGCGGATCACCGCGACGCTGAAGCAAAGCCTCTCGGGCCTTTTGCATGGCCTTCTCGATTGCGTCCGCGTTGGCCTTCGGAGCCGACAGCTTCAGAAGCCCGTCTTCTGGTGCTCGACCGCACAGCGCCTTGAAGTCATCCACCATCGGGGCCTTGTTTCCAAGGTGATCCAAGGCGTACTTGATGGCATCGGGCCTGTTTTGCATGCCCGCCAATTCATCGGCCCAATCCGCCTTCACGATGTCGATTTCAACGCCTTCCCAGCGGCTCAGGAAGTCGCGCCCAAATCGGGCAGTCAGCTTGGCGAAGATCCGGTCAATCCATGCCGATGGCAATGGCTCGTGTTGGACTTGCTTCAATCGTTTGCTGTTCATCTGCTGCTACCTCCCACGGCTCGCGTGGTCGTTGTCCTGGCGCTTTGGCTGCGACGATGTGGGCGAGTGACCCGGCTGCTTGCTCGACCCTCTGCCGCATGTGGGCGGCGTATGGCGTCTCCTTGCTGGACGCTGAAGGCGGGGCGTGCGCTCGTTGGGCGATGTCGCTGCTGCACCACTTGCGCCACGTCGCGAACCAGTCGGCTTTCCGCGCCTTCTGCCCCGACTCCGACAGCCAGTGATCGCGGAACTTCTCGGCCTCTGTCCTGACGATTTCCGGCGTCCATGCCGGGAACTTCTCAAGCGCCCATTCACCCCACGCTCTCGGCAGGAACCAATCTTCAGCAAGCCTTGAGCCCTTGGGTGCCTTGGGTGCGGGAGCGCACTGCGCGACCTCTCCCACGTCAGTGGGAGATGAATCAGTGAATCGGTGAATCAGTGAATCAGGGGGATTTCCACCGTCTTCGCACTGTGAGTTAACCGTTAACGCACCGTGTTCACCCTGTGCGGGCAACGTGGATGCACGTTCGGTGTGGTGCGGAGACTGATGCTTTGCCCAATTGGTGATCTGGATGAGCTTCTGTCCTTCAACCTCATAGCGGATGACAAACCCGGCCTTATGAAGTTGACCCAGCATCAAGTCGCAATCGACCGCATCAGCCGGGAACAGTTCCATCTTAATCTTCTTGGGTCGATCCTCTAGGCGACCCTCACGATCAGCAATGACCCACAAGCCCGCAAACAACAGCCGGGTTTCATAGGGCAATTCCACCAACTCGGGGTTGGTGAAGAAGCCTGGCTTGATGTTGCGCGAACGTGCCACGCCTTACCCCCTGACGATGCGCCATGTCGGCTTGAGGCTGTAGTTGCTGCTCACAGCTTCAGCGGTTCCGGCTTTGGTGATGAGGCCATCCGATGCAGCCTTGCGGGTCAGGCCACCAAACCAGCGGTCATCCTTGGCAGCAGGGATTCGGTCGGCGATGGCGGCGCGGATCTGCTCGATCAGGAAGGGCTTACGCTGGCGCTTGATGGCGCGAACGAAAGCGGGGTAAGCGGCGGCGAGCCATTCGGCTTTGGTCAGCTTGGTGTCTTGCATGGTGGGCCTCACTTCACAAGCTGGGCAAACTCCTTCAGGAGCCAGACCTTAGGTGCGAACCAGACCAAGAAGAAGTCACCGATTGAGAAGCAGAAAGCCATAGCAGGGAAGATCGCGGTGAATCCGCCACCAATCCACGACACTCCTTCGCTCTCCTTCTCGTATGCCTTGGAAAAGTAAAGCAGCGCTGCAATGACTGCGGCAGACCCGAACACGGCGAATGTCGAAGACACTCGCCCGTACACCACGTAGCTCTGCGCGATATCCGGCAACTGATCCATCGCGAAGTCAGCGGCCTTGCCTGTCGCGGCTTGGATGCTGGTCAGAATCTCGACCAGCTTCGATTGCAGTTCTTCTTGCATCTCACGCTCCTTACATGGTCAGAAGTAGCCCAGGATTGCGCCCAGTGGGGCGACGAAGATGCCGACGCAACGGAGGATGAACATGGCGGTGATCGGGTCGCTGACTGCGGCCACGATGTCGAAGATGTTCATGACCCAGCCAGCGATGCCAGCGAAGACGATGGCGACAAGAACCAATGCGGGGCCGGTGGAAAGGGTGCTGCGCTTCATTTCAATCTCCTTACATGGTTGAAGGCCGGAGGCTCATGGTTTTCTGAGTGACCGGCAGGGGTTGTGCATGGCGGGCCATGCGTTCGGCGGCGGTGCCGCTGTCGAAGACGTTGCTTGGCCTTGGGTGACTTCGACGCCTTGACTTCTTCGGTCTTGATGACCGGTGTGTAGTTGCTGGAAAAGGCGTTCATGCGGCTTTCCTCAGTTCATTGAGTTCACGCTCAAGCTCGGCGATGCGAGCCTTGGCGGGATCGCGGACAACGAGGTCACACCCCATCTGATCGGCCAGCCACTGCAACGGGGCCAGCGATCCGGTGATGCGCATGAAGCGCACGAGGCGCGAGCCGTAAAGGCCAGCCGTCCCCTTAAGCACCTTGCTCATGTAGCCGTGCGAGATGTGCAGGCTGTCCGCCACCTCGTAGTCATCCATGCCGCAGGTCTGCGAGGCAAAGCGAATAGCGCCCGTCTCGTTGGCTTTGGCGATGAAGTCAGCCGGGGCCAGTTGAGGGGCCCGGACTTCAGCGAGGAAGGGCATCTCCCTCTGAATCTGTCCATTGCTTTCCATTGCTTTCCTCTGGTTTCCTATCGCTTCAGGTCAAAAAAAACGCCCAATGGAGTCATCGCGAACGAAACGCAGGGAGGACTCAATGAGCAATGAAGAATGGGCAGACGCAGCGGTCCACGCCTTACTTGTGCGCTGCATGACGCGAGCGGCAGAGGTGCTGGTGTGGCTCGATGAGTTGGATTCGTGGGAATGAAAGAAGCCGGGCGTCATTTGCCAAACCTCTCAGGGACGAACCCAGAATGAAGTGCAGCTTTTGCCGACAAATAGGCGCTATGTGCCTCTTCAGCAGTGTCAAAGGTGCCGATGTAGCGGGACTTGCGCTTGATGCTTATCCAGGCGCAGAACCTGTTGCCGCTCTTGGCTACACCCATGACGCCAAGTTTGTTGTTCGCCAGCGCGGCGGCTTTGTTCTGACTGTTCTCGGAGTGACTGACCTCGCGCAAATTCGCAAGCCGGTTGTCCGCTCTATTCCCATTGATGTGGTCGATGACGTCAACAGGCTCACGCCCGTAAGTCAAAAACCACGCCAAACGGTGGCACCTAATCCGCATGCCTTTAAACGTGCACTTTCTGTAGCCTCGCCCATCAGGGGTGCCAACAACGGCACCAGCCTTGGCCCTCGGGGCGTGAGACACCTTCCACTTGATGACGCCCGTCTCCGGGTCGTAATCAAACGCCTCACGAAGCTCTTGAACGAAAGATTCAGTGAACTTAGTCATCGGTCAACGAATAAAAAAGCCGCAGACATGAACAGGCACCGCAACCACGTTGGGCAGTTGGGAAGGCTGACCGTGTGCGATACACGCAGCGGAGCCACTCGGGTTCATGGCGGCGAAATTGGCGGCCCGATCCTTCGGCTTACGATGGCGGCTCTCACCCCAACCATCAGCAAAGGAACGGACCATGAAAACATTCCTCGTCAATGCGGCGAACCTTGGTGTCATGGACATCAAAGACCCCACAGGGCGGGTTCGCCACTTGATCGACCTGAACCTGACAGGTCAATACGGACCAGGGAAACCAGCCGAACAGTTACGGGTTCGACTCCATCCAGAACAAGCGGCTCTGCTGTTAAAAGCTCTGCAGGAGGAACCCGCCATACCCAGCTATCAGCAGCAGGGGCCGGCTCACTGAAGATCAGGCGATCTGCCATCTCACGCCTCCTCAAGAACAGAGGGGGCGCCCTTGCGGCCGACGAGTTCGGGCCACATGACGTGCCAGTCGTTGGGGCGCAGCGTCCAGCGGTACACTTTCCGGTGTTTTCCGAAAAGCCGGCCAGACTCCCGCTCAAGGTTCACTGCCAAGAGATAGCCGCAATCGCGATAGCCGTACCCAACATTGCGAAGCTGTCCAAGGCATGTGCCGCAGGCTTCGGCTAGCTTTTCCTGCTGATCCCGAGGTATGGAATTCAGCAGATCCGTCAGTTGTTTGATCGGGGTGTTCGTCATAGGTGTACAGACTACAGCATGTCGTGTACTTTGTAAACACCCCGACGTGTACATTTTGTGCGCTACTCAGCGCATGAGTGAGGACGCATTGATCCGACTAGAGAACCTCTTGAGCTACGCCCGCAAGAAAGGCTGGCGTGACAAGGTTTTGGCTGAGAAGATCGGGCGATCCCCGCAACAAATCAGCGACATGAAGAACGGTCGCAGAGGGTTTGGCGAGGACATAGCCCGCGACATTGAGCAAAAGCTGGGGCTTCCGCGCTACTGGCTAGATGTCCCGCACGATGGCGACGACAGCCAGGCCGACCGCATGGCAAAGGCGGATGCGCAGACAGACGCCGACATCGCGGAGGTTGATCGATCAAAGTTTGGCCCTATGGCGGTTCATCTAGCCATGTCGCTTGACGCCATCAAGAACCCAGCAGACCAGGCCAAAGCCTTTGCCGCTGCTGTTTTGGCGATACAGCAAGCCATCGGCCATTCGGGCGATGCGGACAAAACCGGGCAATGAGAAGGGTCAAACGCGGCCCATTTGGACGAAAGCGTCCAGTCATCAACTTGTGACCTAGTTGACAGCCTAGGTGGGTGGCATGTGGAATCCTTGACAGGAGGAAAGCATGTCAGCAGTAGTTGAGACTTCACCTGTAGTTGAACCCGCCAAGCGTGCAGAGCATCCGCTGCCGCAGAAGATTGCCCCAGCAATGGTCTTGTTCCAGCCATGGGCACTGAAGGCAATGTCCATCATTCGGGTGCAAGAGGCGCGGAGGATTGAGCGTGAATCGATTCGTTGAAATCAGCATCCAGGTCGTTCTAGCTCTAGCTTGGTTCTGTGGGCTCATGGCTGGCCTGTTCTCTGACGACATCGGGAACCGAGTCGTGGGGATGCTGCTCTGGATCGGTCTTGGCGTCGGCTACAGGCTTCACGAGATCCAGAAGAACACGGCCGCAAAGCAGGGCTAGAGACAGCCCCCACAAGCAAAAGCCACCCTTTAGGTGGCTTTTTTTGCGCCCTAACAACTGAGCCCCCGCAAATAAGTACACCTTGCAGTGTTTTTCTGCTTGCGTTCCTGTTCACTGTGTGGTGTACTTATACCCATCGCAGCAAACAAGCGAAGGGGTAGAAATGGGGCGCAATGAATTGGACATGGTGACGAAGGCTGAGGACAGCTTTGCTCACTTCCGCGAAGCAATCGCAGAGCGCCTGAATGGCGCATATCAAATGCTTTACGCCGAGTTCGTCGGCTGCTGGATGAAGTCGCCGACTTCGCTTGTGCAGACGCCGGGTTTCGCCGAGAACGGCCAGACCGTCGCGTGGGTTGTCTCTGACCACTTCGCAGGCAAAAACGGTGATGCAGACGAGATCGAAATGCTTTCGATCATCGCTGATGTCGCCCGCGGCAAGGACGCCAAAGAACGCGCCTTGGCCCTCATCGACCGCATCGCTCGTGCTCATGCCGAGTTCCATGCTGAAGACGCGATTTGAGGCACGCCATGAGCCGCTACGAAGAACGCGAAGCCGAGAGCTTCTACACGATCCGCGTGATTGACCTTGAAACGGGTCAGCCAATCGAAACGACTTGGGCCAAGTCCCGCCGCCACTGCGATCTGCGCGTGTCCGCTCTGCGCGAGCGTTACGACAGCCCGGACGCTTACCGAATCGAGGTCGAGGAATGAGCGCAACCCTGATCGCCTTCCTTCTCATTTGCTTTGCTGGCGGCGTCTATGTGCTGCTCGAAGCAACCGCCGGGCGCGTGCTGTCGCCTGACCCTGAACACGAAGACTGGCCCGCATGAACCTCATCACCTACGAAGGACTCGCCATGATCGACACAGACAACGTCGTGCAGTTCCAGCATCGCAACGATTTGCACCGGCACTTTGCGCCTGGCGTGATCGAAGGCCACAAAGCCCCGATGACCACGCTCGAAAAGGTGCTTGTGGTGCTGATCTACGCCGCCTCCGTCTTCATCGTTTTCTCGCTGATCGGCTGGGGCTACGAAGAGTTCAAGCACATCGACTGGCACTCGGTCGGCCAACTGCTGGGGGGCATTCGATGAGCAATGCACTGACCACACTCACGACCAAGCTGGCAACGCGCTTCAGCATGGGCGACGGCATGGAGCTTGTCGGCACTCTGAAGCAAACGGTGTTCAAGGGCCAAGTCACTGACGCCCAACTGACCGCCCTGCTGCTGGTTGCCGACCAATACGCGCTGAACCCTTGGACGAAGGAAATCTACGCCTTCCCCGACAAAAACAACGGGATCATTCCTGTTGTCGGCGTCGATGGCTGGTCACGGATCATCAACAGCCACCCGGCTTTCGATGGCATGTCGTTCAAGCAGGATGACGAGTCCTGCACCTGCGTGATGTACCGCAAAGACCGCAACCACCCGGTTGAGGTCACCGAGTACATGAGCGAGTGCAAGCGGTCAAACGTCGGCCCGTGGATGAGCCACCCGCGCCGCATGTTGCGACACAAGGCCATGATTCAGTGCGCCCGCCTGGCGTTCGGCTTCTCCGGCATCTACGACCAAGACGAGGCCGAGCGGATCGCTGAATCTGAGGTGACGCCGCAAAGCATCCGGGCCGCACGCAACCCGAACCAAGCTGCCGAGCAGAACGCGCCCGATGGTCTGGCCGAGTTTGAAGCCCAACACCTGCCACCGATGCAGGAGGCCGCAAAGAACGGCCCTGATGCCCTGTCTGCTGCCTTCCAAGCGCTCCCCAAGGGCGCGCACAAAGCCGCCTTCTGGCAGAAGCATCAAGCCGATCTGAAGGCCGCAGCAAATCAAGCAGTCGTGATCGACGCAAGCGAGGTCAAGCAATGAGCAACGTCATCCAAGGTTCGCCCGAGTGGTTCGCTCAACGTGTCGGCAAGTTGACGGCTTCGCGCCTGGCTGACGTGCTTGCCAAGGTCAAGGTCGGAGAAGCAGCCAGCCGCGCCAACTACCGCGCCGAACTTGTGGCCGAACGTCTGACCGGCAAGGCTGCCGAAGGCTTCACCAACGCCGCGATGAAGTGGGGCACCGAGTGTGAGCCGCTGGCCCGCGCCGCCTACGAAGCCGAGTTTGGTCTGCTGGTGACTGAGGTCGGCATGGTTCCTCACCCGACCATTCCCATGTCTGGCGCTTCGCCTGATGGCCTAGTGTCAACGGATGGACTCATCGAAATCAAGTGCCCCGAAACCAAGTCGCACATTGACACGCTGTTGAGCAAGTCCGCCCCCGCCAAGTACATCCCGCAGATGCAATGGCAGATGGCCTGCACGGGCCGCGCTTGGTGCGACTTCGTGAGCTTCGACCCTCGGATGCCCGCTGACCTTCAGATGTTCGTCTGTCGCGTCCTGCGCGATGACGACCTGATCCGTGCCTATGAGGCCGAAGCCGTCACCTTCCTGGCTGAAGTCGAAGCAACGGTCACGCAACTGACGGCACTTCGCGCCGCCTAACCCCCCAGCACCAAGGGTGCCCACCAGACAGACCAGACAGGAGAGATAGATGAGCCACACCGAACAGATGCGCGAGGCGCTGGACCGAATGGACGCCTTGCTGGACAGTGGGACGGGCCTGCTTGCCGTGCCTGCTGGTTCTGCAACCCACGCGGCAGCAGTGGCCGACATGCGAACCATCCGAGCCGCCCTCACCGCCCCTGCGGCAGAGGTGCCGGAGGCGATGGGGGATGAGCCGGCGTTGCCCTCTCCTTGGAAGGCAAAGGAGCTGGCCTCCAACCAAGGGGTGTTCACCGCCAGCCAACTCCGCGCCTACGCCAAGCAATACGCTCAGTGGCAATCCGCCCGCCTGCGTGCTGCGGCTGTGCCGGATGGGCGGGAGGTGGTGCGGGATGCGGAAATTCTGCGCTACGTGATGGACTGGAACACGAAGGACTTTGCAATCTGCAAGCGTGTTGGCGCAACCGGGCAATGCTGGGAGCCGATCAAAACGACCGGGCCGATTGAAGCCGCCATGTCCGCCCAGGCGGGGAATGGGGGTGCAGCGTGAAGATCGAACTGAACACCGACGACATCAAGCCAGTCTCGAAAGCGAAGCTGCCCGATCCAGACGCTGACCAGCTCGCCGCGACCATGTTCAACATGCGCCAAGCCGCGCGGATGACCCAGGCTGAGGTTGCTGCCGTGCTCGGCTTGGAGCGCACCAGCGTGACCAACTACGAGTCGGGCAGATATCGCGTCGAGTTGCGACATCTGACGAAGCTGGCAGCACACCTCGGATTGGAAGTGGTCATCACGCTGAAGCCCGCGCAGCAAGCGACAACCAGCGGATGGATTGCAGACGCTGGGAGCGAGCCAGCGCGGCTGGATTGGTCTGACGCACCCGCCGCCCAGGCCGAGCGCGAGAGGGGGGAGTGATGTTCACCATCGGCACCCGCATCCACTCCAGCCCACTTTGCGTGAAGGTCGATGTGACATGGAACGTCGAGCGCCATCCCATCAGCAAGCGCCGTCGTAACTGGCGCGTTGTTCGACACGAGGCCCGCACTCCATGCGCCTACAAGCTGGCTGACGGCAGTGTCGTCATGCACCCCGACCTGTACGCGCAGCTTCAGCGCGCCACCCACCCCACCAAGGACACACCATGACCACCGAAAACCAACTGCTGCGCGAGGCAGTTTTCACCGTGCTGGAGGGGTTCACCATTCCGCACGACGTTAGGACAATCCTCGAAACGGCTTATTACGCCGCCCTCACCCAGCCCGCCCAGCCCGCAGAGGGTGGGGAGGCTTACGAAGCGATATACGCCGCGTGGAAGGGTTGCGGATTGGACATCGTGCAAGGGACGGACTGGCGTCGATTCGTTGGGATGCTTCCGCCCCTCTACACCACCCCACCCGCCAGCCAGGAGCAGGCCCCGGCGTACACCTACGCGAGCACGCAAGCCACGATGTGCGCAAGCTGCGGCGCGCACAAGCACACGCCGCTGCGCATCGACGCAATGGGCGGGTATGTCTGCCTGACGTGCATCGATCGAAAGCTGGGCTCATTGCTTGGCGAGTTTGGCTACCCCGAGCCCGACGAAGACAGCCAGGAGCAGGCGCAGGAGCCCAGCGGCGGGGAGGTGGTGGCGTGGCGTGACCCATCAAACTCTGATCCGGGACAAGGCTGCACTTACGACAAAGCTGTTCACGAGAAGTGGCCGCACATCTACCGTCAGCCCCTCACCATCGCCACCCCCAAGCCTCAGAGCAGCGGCGGGGAGGTGTGGATTCAGCCCGACCACTTGCAGAAGGCGCGGGTGGCCCCGTTCCTGTGCCGCGTGTCGCCGACTCAGGACGCGCCCGACTTCGTGCCCCTCACCCTCGCCACCCCCAAGCCGGAGCCGATGACGTGGCAGCCGATTGAGACTGCGCCTGAGAAAACGGGCGGGCTGGTTGTCGTCCGGTGGCTGGACAGCGACGGAGCGGTGTGCCACGACCTTGACCACACGGAAGACGGCTGCTGGATGCGATGGCACGACCACGCCGAACACGTCGAAGTCATCGGCGGTCACGGCGTCAGCTACACGCCTCCGTACACGCAATGGCTGCCACTGTCGCCTACCGGAAACCACGGCATCACCAAGGAGCAAGCATGAGCAGCGAAGCGTTGAGGCTGGCGGATGAGTTGGACGACTACGCACGCGGCGACGAGTACCAGCGGACAACAGAGCAAGCCGCATCCCTCCTGCGCACCCAAGCCGCACGCATCGCCGAGCTTGAGGCAGAGATTGCGGACTTGCACACGACCATGATGGCCGCAGCAGTCGAAATCCACGCGCATTGGGACGCCCACTGCGACGCCGAAGGCTACGGCCCCGCCAACCTCATGCACCGGCTTGAGCGGGGCATCGCATCACAGTACGGCTATGACGCCAAGACGCTGCAACGAGTCGAAGCCGAGCGCGACCAACTGCTCGCAGAGGTGGAGAGGTTGCGCAAGCCGTTGACGGATGACCCGTTGCAAGTCGCTGCCGCCCTGCGCCGCTTGGTTGTGTCGCACGCCCACGAGTTCGGCGACACGTTCTATTTCGGACACGTCGCCAGCGCTCTTGAGTTGTGCCCGGCTTGCCATGGCGTCGCATATGACGATGACATCAAAGAGTGCGGCGCATGTCACGGCTCAGGCAAGCGCGCCATCGAAGCAGCAAAGGACGCCCCATGAAATTCACCCCAGAGCAAGTTATCGAGATGGCGATTGAATCCCGCCTGAACGATAGGTTGCGCCTCGACTCTGAGGCGGGCCGAATCTTGAGCGTGCAGTGCCTTGAACGCTTCGCCACCCTCGCCGCAGACAGGGCGCTTGAGGCGGCGGCTCATGCGTCGAACGCACAAATCGAACGATGGGTGGATGACCGCGCACGATACGCAGCCAGCGAGTGCGAGGCCGCCATCCGCGCCATGAAGGAGCACCAATGACACCAGCCCAATTCAAGAACCTTCGCAGTCTCGTTGACCAGCGTGTGGTAGTGGAGTGGGTCAAGCCTGAACACGATTGGCCGCACTTCACATTGCTAGACGTTGACAAAGAAACCGCGACGATCTTCCTTCGCGGAGAGACATTCCCGGACGGGTCAGCCCGGCACGATGGGGGTTCGTTCTGGGCTGATTGGAGCGACGTGAAGTCAATCAAGGAGTTGAACCATGACCACCGAAAACCAACTGCTGCGCGAGGCGCTGGAAGAGGCTATGAGAATCCTTGACAGGGTTGAATTTGCCATGGTCATAGAAGATAGGATTGTCGGCGCTGACTTGATTCGTTTGCGACATCTTGCCCGCGCCGCCCTCACCCAGCGCCCCGCAGCGCAGACCGAGGGGGAGGCTCCCTACGGCTACTGCCCGGAGTGTGGCGCCCCTGGTGTTATGCGCGAACGTCGGCCCAATGGTGACGACAGTTGCAGCAACGGGCACCGATACCCAAGCCGAACTGCCCGCGCCTCCCTGCCCGCCCCCCAGCAGGCCACGCCAGCGACACCCGAAGACATGAAGGTCTACGGCGGGATCGCGGCGGGCTACTTCGCTGACACCCAGCAGACCACGCCATCGTCAGCGGACAGAACACTCGCTGACTACTTTCTTAACCCCAGCCTCAGCACGGTTCTATCCTTTGATGAGGATGAAGCCCAGCAGGCCACGCCTGAGCCGGTGGGGGAGGTGGAAGACGATGAGGTGTTCCTGCCAAGGCGTTTGGCTGCAACTCAGAAGTTGAAGCAACTCGGATACCGCTACAACGTCGGGCAGGGCCAATGGTTGCCCGACACCCGCCCCGCTCGTGTCGAGACTGAGCCGGTGGGGGAGCCCGCGGCCTACCGCGAGAAACTGACAGGCCGACTGTGCGAGCCAGATGACACGCACCGCCGCAAGTTCCCGATGTGCTACGAACCGCTGTTCACCCGCCCCGCGCCGGGCGTGCCTGAGGGGTTCGCGCTGGTGCCGGCGGAGCCGACTCAGGAAATGCTTGACGCATTGAATTCCAGTGTCTCACTGCCGAACTGCTACCGCGCCATGCTCGCCGCCCAGGCGAAGGGGGAAAAGGCATGACAGCCCTGATCGACTTGGTGGCGCTGTTCTTTGCCATCTCAATCATCTATTCGTTTTCGGGGAGCCTGCCTGTTGCTCTTGGTGCCGGTGCGCTTGTTGGCTTGTACGGCTTCTGGTGCTTCTATGACGGAATTACAAGCGGGAGGAAGCATGACTGACCGCAACGAGGCGATTAGGTTGGCTGAGTGGATTGAAGATGACATGTCTTGTCAGGGAGATGCAGAGGTGGCAGCCATGCTTCGCCAGCAGGCAGAGCGGATCGCGGAGCTTGAGGGGGAGTGCGACAAGTTGACCCAGGGCATCGCTCAAGGACTGGACAGCCAAACCCTGCTTACCGACATTGCCTTGCGCGACGGCGGTTTGTACGCTGGCATTGAAGGCGGCGCGGCTGGCCTTCTCGCTGCGGGCTTTGCCGAGCAGTTTGTCGAGGCTGGTGGAATCAACTATGTCGAAGTGTCATTTACCCACCCGAAGACCGGCCCATTGGTCGTGACGCTTCAACGCACTCAGGGCAAGACCCCGCACAAACTCCGCGTCGAAGCAGAAGCCGAGCGCGACCAGCTACGGGCAGAGGTGGAGAGGCTGAAGCCAAACGCGGAGCGATGGGAATACGCACTGAACAGCGAAGAGTTTGCTGTGTGCGAGTGGGGCACGGTTTTCGGCGAGCCGTGCTGGGTTCCCATCTCGGAAGAAAGCGCCATCGACGCCGCCCGCACAACCCACAAGGAAACGGAATGAGCACACCGACGAGAGAGCAAGTCGAAGCACTGGACGCAGCAGCGGCATTGGCCGTCTGCGAAAAGTTCGGCTTTGAGCCGTCGAACGCGCCTTACATCAAGCGCAGCCCTGAATACGCTATGGCCCTAGTAACCCTCGCCATGTCAGCAGGCCGCGACCAAGGGCTCAGGGAGGCGAAGGAGGTGTGTGAGGCTATCGACCCTCGCGCATCCAGTAACCCGGCAATGCTTTGCGCCATGAAAATCGAGCAACTGAGGGGGGAGTGATGAGAACCGTAACCCGCGCCGACATCGCGCAAATCACCGGCTACTCGGCCAAGTATGTGCGCGACAACCTCACCAAGCGCCCCGACTTTCCCAAGCCGGTCATTCGCCTCAGCACTCAAAACGTGCGATGGCTTGAAGCGGATGTCATGAAGTGGATGAAGGAAGTCACCCAAGCCGCCTAGCGATGTCTTCAGCACTCTCCCGGTAGTAGTGCGCCATCAGGATTTTCAAGTCTCGATGGCCACTGATCCGGGCGAGCGTCAGGACATCAACCTTGCGACTAAACCGAGTCAAGGCATCAGCCCGAGCATCATGGAAATGCAGGTCTTGAATCAGCGTGTTGGCCTTGGCCTTGCGAAACAGGGCGTCAAGGCTTGCGCTGGTCACCGTGAAAATCCGGTCGGCCATGACGGGGCGCAGCAGTCGGACGGACTGCTTGGACAGCGGAACCTCTCGCGGCTTGCCGGTGATGTGCTGGGTCTTGTGACTGACGCGGGCGACAGCCTTATCCAGATCAACGCAATCCGCCCCAAGCTGCAAGACCTCGCCCGCACGCATTCCGGTGCGAAGCGACACAAGGAAGGCAAGCGCCGTTTCCTGCATCTTTGTGGCGGGTTTCTGGCCCGTCCTGTACCCGAGCCACCGGCAAAGCGTTTTGACCTCGCTGGGCTTGATCTGGCGCGTTCTAGGCGGATTGTCGCCAGGCGCTTTCATTCCCTCAAACGGATTGCCGCCGCACCACTGCCATTCCTTCCACGCCAGGCGGAACAGATTGGACAGGGTGTTGACCGTGCGTTGAACAGATCCGGGGGTGACTTGCTTCAGACGGGCGTCACGCCACTCAACAAGATCGGCGGTCTTGACATCGGTCAGTTGCTTGGCCGCGATGTGTGGGAAGTCGCGAACGAAGGCGTCAAGGCGGGCGACCTCGTGGCGCTCACCTTTCTTCTGAGAAGACACATCCCGCTTGTAACGTTCGATGGCATCGGCAAATGTCTTGCGGGGGTACGTTGCTTTTGTGTCATCGAGAATTTCGGACTCGATGGCCTGAGCCCACAAGATGGCCTCTGTTTTGGTCTTGAACGTGCCCGACTTGCGCACGCCTTGGCGCTCAACCTGCGCCCGCCATTTGTCCCCGTTCTTGCTGATGTAAGCCACGCTGCCTCCTGTGCGGGATTGCGTGCGGGATTTTTGCGGGAGCCCGCACGGCGTCGTGGGGGATTGTGGGGGCGTTTGCGGGATTCCTGCTGCCCGTGTTTGTGGTGTTTACCTACGGGAAAAGGTGCTGTAAGGTGTTACAGCGTGGTGCCCCAGGTCGGACTCGAACGAGGGCCAAAATCAACGGGTTACAAGTGTCGCGGGGGATTTCTGCGGGATTCGCCCGGACGGCTAGCCGCAATGGTAGCCCATCCAGTGTTTAGACTGAGAGAGAAGGAGAAGAGATGAGCGAGCCGCATCACCTGTTTGATCTGGTCCACCGAGAGCCGGACAACGCGCACGACATGGAGGCGAAGCCCGAGTCGTGGTCGGTGCTGAAGTGGCTGGAAGAGCGCGGTGTTATGTCCATCTACAAGGCAGACTCAGGCTTTGAGGCGCAAGAGGCTTGCGACCGCTACTTCAAGGCCCCGCTGACCCGCGAGCACCTCCTGCAACTGGCCGAAGAACTCAAGCAACTTGCGGAGGGCGCATGACCACCCACACCGACCGAATCAGGCAGATGGCGCAGGAGGCGGGGCTCATTGACCGAGTCGTCTTCTACAACGAAGGGACTCTTGCCCGCTTCGCCCAGCTTGTCGCGGAGGATTGCGCGAGGATCGCCGACGAAAGCGAGCCGCGCCGAGGCGTTGGCGATGAGATCAGATACGAGTACAGCCTGAAGGATTGACTCAGCGTTGGGGCTGGATGAAAATACAGTGCCTTCACGCATGGCGATTGCATCGCAGGGGCCGCGAGAGACTGGACAATGTTAGGAAGCCCCTACCCGAAGTCTCAGTAGTCGCCATGCTTGAGGGAATGCCCAGTGGTGATGGGCGGCGACGTTGGCTCTGCGGGTGGCTCGGAAAAGCCAACAGGATACCCGCACAGGTTCGATTCCTGGTCGCTTTCCAAAGCCGGGATCACCTCCGGCCCCTCAGCCTTCACGCATGGCCGCGCCGAAATGTCACAGACTCCCTGACTGGCCGGTAGGCGGTGCAACGCGGTCAGCCGTGAGGGTTAAGCCACATCGCGCAGTGTGGCCGGATTGCGGGATCGCGGTCGCCCTCAACTCACTCTCCACCCCATCACATCCCGAAGGTGCTCCGGCGCTTCCTTGCGATTTCTCTCAAGCCGGATGACGTGGGCAAGCAGGAGCGCGAGCTTTTCGTAGCCCTCTCTTGACAAATACGTCAAGCCGAAGGGGATGGCTAGGCGCTCGGCTTCTTCGGGTGTCATGTTCGCTGTTCGCGAATCCCCGAACGTGGCTAGATCATCGCCACATCGCATCGGTGACGCTCGATTTCACCGTACTGCTTATGGTGGACGATACAGCGCATGTCGCGCCCTGCCCTGTAGCCGTGGCCCATCGCGTAGGCGTCAGCGGCTGCAAGGGTGCGGAAGGTTTCGACGGTCACGCCTGCAAGCTCTTTGACGCTTGAATGGTGGACGTGTCCGCAGTACCAATAGCGGTGTTGGGTCTGCCCCCAATCCTGCGCACGGTCGCAAGCCATGACGCCTAAAAGCTGCTCAGGTTTCGTTGTATCGCCATGCGATGCGCCGAGAAGCACCTTGCCGAAGCGATAGAACCAGTGTTTCGCAGGGGAAAGGTCAACCTCTACCCGAGGCTCCTTGTCGAAGTAGGCGGCGATTGAGAACGCCAGCGCCCACACAGCATGAGGATCATGGTTACCTGAAACGAATCGGACGACAACCTTTTCATGCTTCTGGAGCGCCCGATAGATGGCGTGGCGGAATGTCTCAATCCCGACCTTGAGTACGTGGACGTAACGTGAATCAACGTCCAACTGATGTTTGTGCGCCGGGGTCTGGTTGCTCTGGTCGTCGGCGTGGAACACGTCGCCAAGCGGCAAGATTAGCGCGGTCTTCGCAGGCGGCGCAGCATCGACAAGCCGGTCAACGGCTCCGATGGTCAGGCGTCTGGCTTCGTTCAGGTCGAAAGACTCCCCGCACTCCTTACCCCAAACGTAGAGGCCAAAGTGAGGATCACCGAGCGGGTAGACAGCCAACAGATCATCATGCGTCTGCTTTGGCTTCGGCATGGGTTTGGCAAGCCCCCGCACCTCATCAGCAAGTGCGCCGATGGCCTCCTGCATGAGCGAGAACCGGGCGGACTCGTCAACAGCCGACTTGACCCACTGCCCCCGAGGCTTGCCGTCCTGGTCGTAGTAGGTGGACACCCCCTTGACCGTGAACCCGTCTGGGACGGTCTTGGTCATGTCGTGGGCTGGGGAGTGGCCTCGGATTGCTGCCTGCCTCCTAAGTGACTCAAGCGACCTTTGGACTGATCGCGAGTTGACGCCTAAGGCTTTGGCGGCCTTGTATTGACTCCCCTCGCGCTCTATCGCCTCGATGTACTCCAACTGGCGGACAGTGGCGAACGGGATCAGGTCGGAATAGCTCATTTGCCCCTCACGGTTTCGATCCATTGGTAGCAGGCGCTAAGGGCTGATCTAAGCTCATCGGCTCGGGCAGCTTCCCGCTCAAGAAATCCCGCATCAGGTCTTGAAAGCTCGGCCCCAGTTCCGCCCTCACAGGCGGCTCGGGAAGCGTCCGGCATTCGCTCGGGGCGCTCGCGCAGCCGTTCAAGAGCATCAGCAAGGCGGCGATTGATAGCCCGCACCTGATTGGCATGGGCTTGGTTCTGCTTGGCAAGCTCTGCATCATTCCTCTCCCGAGTAAGTGCCGCCTGTTGCTGCACTTCGACCATTGCCGCGTCCCACTGCCCCTGTTTGATCGTCCAGCCGCCATAGAACCCGGCAGCGCCTGCGATCAGGGCAGCGCCTGCGATGAGGTAGGGCGTCATGACAGGAACAGCGCCTGTTCGGCGTCGCGGCGCTTTGTCAGGCCAGCTAGGCGAACCCCGCCGCCATAGACCCAGCGGTCGAACTCAGCCGCCGCGCCTTTGATGTCGCCCGCGTTGAGCTTGCGAACCAAGGTGCTAGACGCCATGTTTGCCGCGCCCACGTTGTAGGCGAAGGACACCAGCGCATCAAACATGGGCTGACCAATCGGCACCTTGACTGCCTTGCTCACAGCCCGCTCATACTGACCAAGCGTGTCGGCCAGCAGTTGCGATGCCTCGGCCTCGGTGATGGCCTTGTCCTTGAGCGTGACGGCTTTCCCGTCAGCGTAGAAGCAAGACCCATAGCCAATGGTCGGCTTGTTTGCAGGGCACAGGTAAGGGGCAGGCTTGAACCCCTCAAACCGCTTGATGAGGTCAAGCCCCGCTTTGCTTGTCTTCATGGATGGCGTCCTGCTTCACAAGCCGACCAAACACACCAGCGACTAGCAATCCAATCGTGATGTAGCGAACCGTCGCCGAGTCCAACGAATCGCGCAGGTCGGCGGGCAGTTCCACCCACACGGCTTGCACGACAAGCGCAAGGCTCATCGCCTGCATGGAGAACATCCGCCAGGCTTTTGTGGCGTTGTCGATGAGCTTCATTTATCGTCCTTCCAACGCTTGCGAACATCCATCGCAAACTGATAACCGATCCAAAGAAGGGTCGCGATGTAGACCCACTCCTGAAGGGGCACACCCAACAGAGAAAGGCTTGTCACGACAGCGGGCGGCGCGTTCTTGGCGACCACAGAAGCGACGCCGGACGCCGCGTGTTCAAGGTGTTGGCTCATGGCTCAGGAGTGAGTGCAGCCGCCGCAGCGGCTGCGGTTGGTGAATCAGAACCCGACGAGCGCGGGAAGTTGGCCCTTCATGACAGCCGCCGCTCCTGCGTACAGAGGGCCGCTCGGGTGCGTGCCGTCGCGTGAGCCGCCGTTTGCAGAGTTGTTCGACGGAAACAGCTTGTCAGTCACGAGCGTGAAAGCAGCCTGCCCGCCGATCACTGCAACAGCGTTGGCGGTCGTCAGACCTTGCGCGGAGTAAATCGCGCCGTAGAAGTCGAAAACCTCATCCGGGTCACCGTCTGCCTTGCTGAACTGGCGGGCCAGGAACCACGGGTTGTATTGGCTGTATTGCAGCGCGGCGGCGTTGTCCGCTGCGGTCAAACAGTCACCAGAACCTGACGCCCCCAACGGACTTTTGCGCCGCTGGTGGTTGCAGTGCCAACCCCGTATCGTTGCAATTGCATTTGCGTGTCAGTCGGCAGGATGAGCAGGGGGGCAGTCGCCAGAACGCCGCTGTAGGTTGTCATCGCGAGCGGGCCAGCGTTGTTGGAGTTGACGGTGGACCGCGCATAACGAACAGACGGGGCAGTGATCGCCGTCCGGGCGTCGGGCGCGAGTTGCGAGCCCTGTACCTCGATCTCGCAGAACAACTGCACCCGCGAGTAAGCCGCAGGGAAACGGCCCGCTACGAACGCAGCAGTCCCGTCTTGCAGGATGACGTTGCCGCCGTCTGCCGTGCTGGTGAACGTGGCTTCTTCCCACTCGCCCGCGATGCCGTCCGTCCGTGCAACCTTCGCCCCAACAAGGGTGGAGTTGTTGACGCTGGGCGTCACGTTGTTCGCGAAGTTCCCGCTATAGCCGGTCCCGGTCAGAGCGTTGGAGCCGTTCAGGTACGGGGTCACCAAGTAACTGCCGTTCGGATTGGTGGCAGAGTTTGCCGAGTCGGACGAACCGAAGTTGGGGCCACGATCAATCGGCGAGCCCATGGCACGCCAGAGGGCGTACCCGGCCAACTGCCCAGCAGCACCGCCGGGGTGAACAAGGTCAGTCGCTGCAAAGGCAGTGCGGATCGAAGTACCGGATGCCGGGATCATCGAATCCCACATCGGCACGAAGACAGCACGCGGAAGCGTTGCGCAGTACGATTGCAGCCACATTGCGTAAGCGGCGGCGGTTTGACGCTTGGCCGAATCGGCATTCCACTCGCTGCGGAAAGGCGGGTCAGCGGTCACATAGACAGGCACGCCAACAGCCATCAGTCGGTTAAGGATGTCGATTGCATCGGCCTGCATCTGAGCGAGCGTGCGATTGCTCTGCACGTCGTTCGTGTTGCAGTCGAACACGATGCCTGACAGGTTCGGCGGGAGGCTGGAAATGTCGGCGGCAACCGATCCGTTCTCACCAGCCATTGCCCACATGGTCTGACCGCTGGCCGCGTAGTTGACGAACTGGACAGATTGACGGCTGAAGATTTGAGCCCACACCAGCGGGTTGTCTGCACCGTAGATTTCGTCGCCACGAGTGCCGGAGCGGGTCAGAGTCATCGAGCCCGACACAACTTGCGGCAGGTTGACGCGGATGTGCACACCGTCATAGAGCCCGGTCGGACCCGGCACTCGGACATAACCGGCTCGCAGACGCACTGGGACACCGCCTGCAAACTGGATGGTCTGAGCCGCAGTGTCGATGGTCAGCGTCTGCGTGGATGCGCTCACCAACTGCTCAAGACCTTCAGCGTAAACGCCAGTAATCGATCCGCCTTGCGTGTAGCTCCAAGGGGCCTCATATCGCCAGCCGTTGCGCAGGAACGAATGGCCGAAGGCAGCAAAGACAAGACGCCCACGCTCGTTGATGGCGTCGCCGCCGACTTTCCCCTGCACAACCTGATAGTCAAGCGATCCAGAGGAAGACAAGGACACCGAAGCGTCGGTCAGTTGGGGGCCGTAGACATCTGCGCCGTCTTTTGTGAACTGAACCGGAACAGTCGAGCCGGTAACCGTCTCCGCGCCAGAGTAGTTGCGGATAACAAGGGTTTCACCCTTGCGCAGAGTCAGCGGGAGGGAGCCATTTGCAGACGTGAGAATGGTCATAGAGCCTCATCAATGAAAAAGGCCCGCCGAAGCGAGCCTGTGTGGTTGTGTGGGAAGCGGCCTCAATCAGCCTTCAAACAGGTAGCTGATAGAGCCAGAGTCGAAGGTGTCAGCCGAAACGGAGGTGATGCGGATTCGATCCAGCACGCCAGCCAGAGCAATCGAACCAGCGGACGTGATGCCTAGAGGGTTTGTCCCGCCAACCGCTGAGAGTGACCCGGCTGCGATCCATGTGTTGCCCTCGTCCAAGACAAAATGAACAATCCCCGTAACCGCCTGCGCGGCTTGAGAGTGATGGATTGGGATTCCTTGGCCGACAGCATCGGCACCGCCGTTTGTGCCGTAGGTGATTCCTGTGACAGCGTCCGTATAACCAGACGTTGCAAACGATCCTGAGCCGAGTTGGATGACGTAATGAGACGTTCCCGCTGTGCTCACATTTCGCAGAAGCACTGTCACGCGCCTGGCCCACGATGGGATCGTTGTGTACTCAACAACCGTGCCGCTCGTTGTTGCCTGCGCAACGGTATCGAAGAACCTGAACCGATCCGCGACCGCAGCATCAGCAGCAGTCTTAACAAACGCAGTCGTGGCAACCTTGGTCGTGTTGTCGCCCGCGGTCGGAGTCGGCGCGATGGGCGAGCTAGAGAACGTCTTGACGCCTGCGACCGCTTGATCGCCCGTCAACCCAACAGCGCCCAACGTAGCCCGAGCCGTGGCAGCGTCAGCGTCATCAATCAGCGTCAGGCCGAACGCCGAGACAGCCGAAGCATTCAGCTTCGTCGCAATCGCGTCCCGGTTCTGGGCGTCAAAGGCGTACCCCGCCCGGATGTGGTCATCCAGATCAGGAAACGGGTTCTCGCCGCCGCTGGGCTGGTTGCTGGCCGGAGTCGTGGACAGCGAAGCAAGGGAAGCAGGTACAGGCATGGGCACCTCAATGAAAAAAGCCCGCTAGGCGCGATGCCTGCGGGCTTGGTAAGATTCGGGAAACTTTTAGGGGGTGGGGATGGACTGGTGGCGTGGTTTGGGAACGATGATCGTTGTCGGTCTAATCGGCCCCCTCTTTTGGCTCGGTGTTGGTTACCTCAACAACAAAATCGGCCACTCACTCAACCGAAGGGCTGGCGTATGGGATCCCAAGCAGTCCAGAGCGAAGCAACGCCTGTTCTACTACCTTGCGCGTTTTTGGACTGCCCTTCAGAAGCCCTTGTTCTGAAACCTTCTGCATCAGGTCTGCCGCTTGCGCAGGGTTGAGGAGCGCGTCAGACAGCAAGCCTTGCGCCTTCTCGTCTGCGCCTTGGTAGACCCAACGGGTTGCGCGCGAGATGCCGGGGAACTCAAGCAAGCCGCCAGCCAAACGAGGCATGCCAGATTGCTGCGCGATGTTGTTCATCGACAGCTTCTGAAAGGTGTCTGAGCCGACGCCACGCCCCAGGTTTTGGGCATTTGCCTTGCGCGCCAGGTCTTGACCAATCGCGTTCAGCGTACCCATCTGATCCGGCGTCATGACATCGGTCAGGGTCTTGTTGCCCTTGAACTGCGTTGCGGCGCGGACGGACTGGTCAGCGTTGCGCAGTGCGCGAGCGTATTGGGCTCCGCTTTCCTGACCCAGGGCGCCGAAGTCCGACAAGGCGGGCTGAACCTTATCGAGCAAGAACTGACCAACCTGCATCTGGTTGATCGGCTTGGACATGGCCGAATGAGTCGAGCGCGCTTGCTTGAAAACAGGGTTAGCGCCCTCCATCCAGCCCAGCAATTGCCCCCGCAGGCTGCGGACGGCATCCCCGGATTTGCCGGCGAAACCAGATGCAGGGTCGGACAGCATCTCATCCATGGCCATCTTCAGGTCTTGCAGAGCTTGCCCGCTGATCTGAGTGGATTTGTTGCCCCTGATGCCGAGCCCACTGAATGGGTTTGATGGGTTGACATTGAACGTGAACGTCCGCCCCTCGTTCTCTGCTAGCGTCTTTGCGCGCCCCATGGCCTGCTGCACGGCTGGGCGCTTAAGAAGATTGGCTAGCTTGTCGTCTACCGTGTAGACGGCTTTGGTTGCCTGCTGGAAAAGTGGCCCGCTCGCCTCAGACCTAGCAGCCTTGGCGGCTGCTATTGCTGCATCATCACCAGCGATCCCGCGCAGAGCATTCAGGCGAGCGGAAGCCTGCTGCATGGCTCGTTCGGTGTAAGCCTGCGGGTTTGCCTGTGCCGCGGCTCGCTCAAGTGCAGCGATGCCGCCGCTCTCGGCAACCTGGCCCGCGGTCGGCAACGAGCCCGGCACAAGCTCACGAGCCCCGCGAAGCCGCGAAGCAATCGCAACGGCATCATCGCCGCCAACTTGGTTCAAAACGCGGCCAATGATCTGCTCTCGCCCGCTTTTATAAAGCGGTTCCACGAACGCCTTGCCGGTCTTGAGTGCCGCACCCAGGACAGGCACAGACGCGCCGGCAGCCGCTCCAGTAGCGCCGCGCTCCAATCGGTCGCTGATTGAACCGTATTCAAGCATTCCAGGGAGTGCGCCGGCAGCGCCCATGCGGGCAACGTTGCCCCACAGTGTTGCAGCGCCGCCGCCAGGGATAGCCAAGGACGGCAACGATTCACCAATGCCGGTAGCAAACGGGCGAGCCTTCTTCAAAGGCTCATAAGCCGCGTCATCAGATGCCGCCTGAGCCTTGAGGTCTGCAAGTGCCTTTTCGTCCCCGGTCGCGCTGTAGTACATCTGTTGAGCGCCCTTGCCGATGCGGTCAAAGGTTCGCCCCGTGCCAATCAACAAGGTTTTAGCGAAACCAGGATCTTCAAATGGCGCTTGAAGCGATGGTGCCTCTTGCGGCTTTGCCTGCGCCGCGATCATTCGCAGGCCATCATCAGACAGCCGCGAAAGATCGCCGGCACGCAGAGCCATTAGGTCAGCGTCTGACAGTTTGGTCAGGTCAGTCATTTGATCCCCCGGCGAGCGAGTTCTGCCGCGATTTCGGCCTGAGTCGGAATGGTTGCCGGAGCCCTGGGCGTGCCGCCTTTTGCCGGCATGGCTTGAGGCGATCCACCCAATTTGCGCGGCCCGAAGTCAACGCCTTGATACGGGTCTGGCGCGTACAACTGAGGGTCAAGACCGAGGCGTCCAGCGTTATCGCGGAAAGCCTTAATGTCGTTGCGGCTGCGCTTGTAATCGGTGAACGAAAGCGTCCTTGCTTGTTCAAGCATGTCCTGCCGCTCTTCCGGCAACAACGATTTACCGGTTGCCAGTCGCTGCGCATAACCCTTGATCCGATCCGGAACGCTGCGGTTCGCGTTCAACAGGTCGATTTCACCCTCGCGAACAACGGACTCGGGGTCATACGCTTTGACGAGCGAATAGACCATCGTCAAGTCGCCCTTCGGGCTCGGGTCGCGTGACGCCTCTAACATGGCGTTGTATGCCGCAGCGCGGGCATAAGACGGCTTCGTCGCGTCCCGGAAATCCTTTTGGAAGGACAACGCAGCCTTTGCCACTGCGGTCGGATCGCTCATGTTGACAGCGACGCTAGGCGCCGACGCGCGCTTTTGAGACATGACCCAATCTTGGAATGACCCACTGAAGCCTTGATCCTTGGCGAAGTTGTACTCGCGCACAGAGGACGGCAGTTCAGGTGCAGCGTCCTGGCCTTTGGCAACGATCTGCCCACCCTTGTAGCGAACCTGGCCGGGGCTCAATGTGAAAGCCTCCGTGTCAGGCATGAAGGTCTTGATGTAGTCGGAGGCGGGGATGACGCCAGATTGGGCCGCCTCCCACATCATTTGCTTCTGAGGGTCAACCTCTGCGGGCAACTTGGCAGCGTTGGCAGACGTGGGGCCGCCACCCCCGCCAAGGGCGGTGTTCAAACGCATCTGATTGGGGTTAAGGCGCTGCAAGAATGCCTGTTGAGATGCTTGCTGCGCCGCCTTGCGCTCTGCCTCAGCACGTGCCGCAGCCTGCTGCTGCTCCAACTGCTGCGCCTGCATGTCAAACAGCTTGCCGCGCTGGGTGGCGTATTCGTTTTGACGTTGCAGGTCTTGCCCTTGCGCGAGGCCTTGAATGCCACCGAGCAGGCCAGAGCCGACAGCATTCCATGTGCCGCCGCGACGAGCGCCAGCCAGGCCAGCGCCGACAGCGGACAGCAAGCCCATGCCGCCCGGAGAGTTCAGGAAGTCGAGAAGTCCGTTTGACTCAGCCATAGTTCCTCCCATAGCCACCGAGCAGCCCTTGCACGGCCATTTGTTGAGCCTGACGACGCTTTTCCGGGTCAACCTGCTCAGTAGGAGTCAGCAACCCAGCAAAGCCGGGGCCTTGTTGGAATTGAGCCTGCGGAGCCTGCATCGGCTGGCCTCCGAAAGCGCCAGCCTTATCCGCGATGTTTGCAACGCTGGATGCAGGGGCCGCATATTTCGCAAAAGCGTCCAACATGCCGCCCTCTTTGCCGGGAAGCCCAGCGACCGTCTCGGCTGTCGCCTTTGTGCTCATGTCCACAATCGGTGCAGCAGCTTGCCCGCCAGAGAAGTTGAGCAAGCCGGACGAAAGCGACGGGGCAGCGTAAGCGCCACCAGCGCCAAGCAGCCCACCGAGCGCCGCTCCTTTGAGCGGGTTCTTTTTGTCGAGCATGGCACCGATGCCAGCGCCCGCAATGGGTAGCATCCAAAACATCACTTACCTCCGCCGCTTTGGGTCGTGGTTTGGGTCTGGAAGCCGGGAGTCCCGAAGACGCCCGACATGGTTTGCAGCTTCTTGTACGGGTCGTTTTGCTGGTCTTGGAACTGCTGGAATTGGAAGTCAGCTTGATCTTGAGCTTGGTTCTGCTGCAAGTTGCCAGCGTTGAGCAACTGGCCAGCGTTGGTGTAGCCAGCTTGCTGGATGGCCGGAGACATGCCCAAAGCCTGCATGCGGTTGCCTTGATCCGTCGCGTAGGCGTTGAAGCGCATGCCCGAAGCGATGTCACCAAGGTTCTGCTGCAACTGGCTGTCTTGCTTGGCCTGCGCATCCATCAACGTCGCGTTTCCAAACGAACCAGACTGCACCGCCTGCATGACCTGATTCGGGCGCACTTGGCGGTTGTAAGCGTCTGCCGTCTCCGCTTGAGCCTTCTGGATCTGCTGCGTGAGGAACGGGTTTTCTTGCCCGCCCTGAAGGAACGAACCGAGGGCGCTTTCTGCCTGACCCTGCACGCCCGATCCGGCTTGCTGGCGGATCATGTTCAGAGCCTGCGACTGATCGCCGTTCATCTCGGCAAATCGGTTGCCGGTGTACGCCTGCCAAGGAGTGTTGGCGACCTGTTGAGCCTGAGCCGTGAAGGTGTCAACCAGCGGATAGAGGCGAGGGTCAAGGCCCTGCGATGTGGTGGACGAACCACCGCCGCCGCCCTTGAACAACTTGCGATGGCCAAACCGTCGCGGCCCTTGGTCTTGCGGGTCATAGACCGAAAACTCATGCTTCATAGCGAAACCCTCAGCGTTTCGTAAACAGGCTCAAAGCCAAACTTCATGCGATACAGCCGCGCTTGTGCAGGTTTGGCCGCGCATCGAATCTCTGTACAGCCGTTGCCACTTGCAAAGGCTTTCAACTGGTCCCAACACTCTGCGAACATTGCGCCGGGCGCGTACAACTCGCAGACATGCAGAACTCTGACGTTCGGCAGTTGGTCAATCCGCAGAGCCAACCATCCGACAGCCTGACCGTCCTTGACGACACGAGCCAACGCCCGCTCGCCGCGCATCAGCATCAACTTGAGCTGATCGCCGGTAACTTCACCACCTGATGTCGCGCAGGCTTCAGCCAGCTTGAATGCTCCGGCCCTCCACTCGCGATCAACAAAGTGAGGTGGGACGTGTTCGATGTCAGCCATCAGATCAGCGTCACCGTAGGGGCGACCGTGTAGGTAATCCGCACCGTGTCGCCCTTTTTCGCAGGCACCACAGCAACCACACCAAGCGACGTGCTCACGCCTTCGCGGACGTAAGCCACAGCCGACACCGTGCCGCCAACGATGGACACAAAGCCATCGCGAGCAGCGACGTAATCGAACGGAGAAGCCCCGACCGTCACAGCCGACACGCTCAGAGGCGTAGAAACCCGGTCAATCAACTCGTTGACGGACAGAGCCACAGCGCGGAACAACTCATTGACACGCTGAACCAAGCCAGCCTGATTCGGCAAACGTGGCTCTACGGGCAACTTCTTCATCGCACCCCCGCAGGCTGCAACTTCAGGTCAATCGCAGACAACCGAGCATCCCCGGTGAAGTCGAACCGCACACGATGGAATCGCCCTGTCTGCCGCATCGGGAACTTGGAGCCGTCGAACACGGACAACGAGCCCTCAGAGTCAGCCGCGCCGCTCGATGTCTTTGTGTACCCCGTTGCCGTAGCTGCATCAGGCTGACGCGACCAACGCACATCCACGCGACCCAAATAGCTAGATTGAGACTCGTCCCCGTAATCGCCAGTCGTGAAAGTCGATTCAGACGGAATTCCGGTCAGCGACTTGATCTTGTGATCCGTCGAGAAAATGGCCGGGTTGGACTTGGACGCAAGCCAGAAAGGCGAGTCGTAGGAGAACGCAGGGCCGCTGTCGTAGGTGTAGCCAAGGCTCGCAGCCGTGTCGTAGGTCAGGCCCTGCGACGTGTAGTTGAGCACCGCCTCGACCGTCAGGTCAGACACACCCCAACGGCCAGTCGGCACATGAAAGACCAAAGTCCGGTCGCACTCCGACGAGTTAACGCCGGGGTAGAACATCCAGACCAAGGCGTTATCGCGATCCCACATCAACTTGGTGCGATAGCGGAACTGCGAAGATGAATTGTCAATCCACCATTGCCGGATCTGGTCGCCCACAGCCTGCGCCCGGTGACCGTCGAACAAATACACGTTGTCCGAGCCGACGAACACATGGCCCCGCGGGGTGTCGGCCACAGCCTCAACGCCCACACAGCCCACATCGCCGACAGGCATCGTCCACTGCCACACCACATCGCCGCCGACGTAGATGCCGACGAAGATCCCGCGCTCCTTGTAAGCGACAACCGTGTCACCCATCCGAAGCCCAGCAGTGATAGCGCCCTGCCCTTCGATCAACCGGCCTTCGTTGGACTGCGTGGCAACCGAAGGCGTCCAGGTCGTCACATCCAGATAGCCAGAGCACTTCCAGCCGTCCGGGGTGGTGCCGTGGTTAAGCAGCATCACGAAGCCCTGAGCCGCTGCGATGACCTTTGCAGATGGCGCACCAGCCACAGCAGAGAAAGCGCCACCCGTGGATCGGCGAAGCGTCACAGACGAGCACACAGCCAACGCATCATTGCCAAACGACACGAAGCGCCACACGTCATCAGAGCCAAGCGAGTGACCAGACGACACGCTAGACCACGTTGTCCCGCCCAGCTCGTACACATTGGACGACGTGCCAGCGAACAAACGCGAATTGCCCGTCAAGTTGCGAGTCACCGCAGACCCACGGCACGCAGCCGCCAGAGCCGACACACCAGCATCGGCAGCACTCGGCGCAGACCTCATACCCTTTGGGTCGGGAATCAGGTTCTGACACTCCATGATCGCGCCCGGTGTCGTGGGCTCAACGTCAGGAGAGAAGCCGAGAAGCGGGGTCATGCAAACGACCTCGGGCGAACCGTCAGCGTGCCAGCAAATCGAGAAGCCTTGTCGGCTCCGTTCAACTTCGCCACGGCAGCCTGATACATGGCCTCATAGCCTTGAGCCGCTGCCTGATCCTTTGCCCACACCGCCGCGTGCTTCAGCGCACCGAACAGGTAGACATCCTTGGCATTCGTCAGCACCCAATTCGTATCAGCATCAGCCGACAGAGCCTGGAAGGCTGCGACATACAGCAGCGAATAGGCTTCAGCGTCACCGTGCACGACATAGAAGAAGCCGCCGATACGCGTGAAGTAACGAGAGGTCATGAACCTCTCCTGCTCGATCTGATACTGCTCAGGCGGCACAAAGGTGTAGACCTTGCCGCCAATCAGCAACTGGCGCGAGTCGAGGAAGTCAGCAGGCACAGCGAATCGGCCAGCCGACAGCGAGCCCGTCACCGTCGTTTCTTGAGCGATCACGCGCACGTCCCGGCGGATCTCAGCCTCAGCCAACGCCACGACATCAGTAGTCGGGACATCGCTGCGGTTGATCCAAGTCGTGACCGCGGTTTTGAGTTGGCCGAAGTTCATTTCAGGTACTTCTCAAATCCGACGAGCGCCGGGTGTTGGTGAGCCCAATTGCGAAGCCAGGCCTTTTTCTCTTGGGATGTCATCTGGCGCGTCTCGATGAGGTAACGGCCATACTCGGCAGGCGGAAGGCTGAAGACCTTGCGCATCTCGCCCCACCGCTGCCCCTCAGTCGCGGCGCGTTCGGCCTTTGCCTGCTCAAGCCACGGGGTCGCGTCCCACTCGCGTTGAACAACCAACTCTTCACCCTGAAAGTGCAGAGTCGTCTTGACGCCGTTGGACACGTCATCGACAAACGAGACGTTTTCGGTAAAGCCTTCAGCCATAGCGAATCCCAAAAGGAAAAGGCCCCCGAAGGGGCCTTGTCGATCACGTCAGACCGTTTAAGCGGTCAGGTCAGCAATCTTGAAGTGGGCGTTCTCGGAGGTCATCTCCAAGGTGCAGTCAACAAGCACCTGCTCCTTGTCGCTGTCGCCAGTCTTGGCAAGGGCTTGCTTGTTGAAGCCGTCCAGGTAGGCGATGGCTGCGTAGTCGGGGTTGAAGCCGAACACGGTGTTGGAGCCGACCATCAGGTAGTGCGGCACGATTTCCATTTCGCCGAAGTCGCTCATGTAGACATCAGCGCCGCCGACGATGCGACCTTGCTCGCCCTTGCCAACTTGGAAGCGGTTGACGGCGATGCCAGCGAAGCCGGAGAACGTGGACTTGTGCGAAGGCGACATGACAACCATCGGGGGCACTTCGCCGCAGTTGGAGAAGGCCGACTGAGCGACGGTCTTCAGCAGAGCTTCGGTGAAGGTGCGGTTCGTGCCAGCGGTCGGAGCGGTGGTCGCAGCGCCAGAGGTGTGCGAGGGGGTCGAGCCACCCGAACCGCTGGAGATGTTGCTGTAGATCATCGCGCCAGCGCCTGCCGACTTGGAAGCGGTCGAGTCGTTGCCAGCGACGGCAGCGTTGTTCGACAGAACCATGGCTTCGATGTCGCGTTGCAGTTCCTTGTACGCCTTGGCGACTTGGTAAGCCTGCTCGGACTTGCGACCGGCCTTCTTGACGCGGTTGGCGCGGCGAGAGGTGGCGATGGTGTCTTGGAAAATCTGGCTGTAGTTCGCCACACGCGAGGTGGCCGAGCGAGCCGAAGGAGTGGCGTCGTCACCGTCGATGGCGGCGTTGTCCTTGTTGGCCGAACGCAGGCTGTCACGTTGCCATTCGTGATAGGTGTTCGTGGCAGTGGTGCGGCCGAACGAGGAAACCACAGGGGTTTTCTCGGGGCTGGTGTTGGTGATCGCTTCGATCAGGTCTTCGCGGTCGCCGCGAATGTCGTACTTCGAGATCAGGTTGGTAGGCTGGGCCATGATGATTACCTCTGATTGGTTGCGATGAAGGCAGCCAGGTCACGCATCGAGGCACCACCCTTGCGGGTGACAGCCTTGCGGGCGTCGAGCTTCTGGCGCACTTCTTGGGGCATGGGTTGTTTGGCCTTCGGCAACTGAGGCGCTTCGGCGACCTTCTTGGTCACAGCCGGTGTTTGCGCTTTGAGTTGGCGATAGGCGATGGCGTCACGCAGGACAAGCCACGAGTCGGCGTCGAGCACTTGCGACAGCCGCTCATCCGTCAAGGAGAACGTCTGTTTCGCATCAGCCCAGAGCTTTTCCAGACCCTTGCGGTCGATGCCTTCCGCGTTCAGCCGCTGCCATGCTTCTTGCTTGGCGGCTTCCATGCGTTGTGCTTCGGCCTGCTTTGCCTGCTGTTCCAGTGCTTGCGCCTGCTGCTGCACCTGGCCCAGATAGGCGCTCAGTTGCTGCTGTCGGGCGTTCGCCTGAATCCAAGCGGCGGGGTCCGTCTCTGCAAGTTGCGCGAGTTGCGCAGGGTCCATGAACCCGCCGACAGCCTGAATGACTGCCTGTGCTTGCTGGAGAGCCTGATTGATGTGCTGCCTGCCTTGGTTGAGTTCGTTCTGAACGATCTCGGCGGCTTGCTTCTCGCGGGACGCGAGTTCTTGGGTCTTGCGGGTGTAGTCGCCTTGCAATTGCTTGCCGATCTCCGCGACCTTCTCCACCACTTCGGGCGGGGTGTTGGCCGGGAGGTCAAACTTCTGACCTGCAAAAACGACTTCCTTTGGTGCCTCGGTTGCGCCTTCCTCTTCAGGTTGAGCGTCCTCGGACTCTTCGCCCGTCTCTTCGGTGGCCTCTGGCTGTTCCTCGTCCTCTTCGGGAGGCTCGCTCTCATCAAGTGAGTTGGCGATCAGCGCGGCGGCTGTGTCCATCGGATCGATTGCCTCATTGGCTTGATCGGTCATTGGTGATGTTCCTTAGATCACGCGGCGGAAGAGTTTTCGCGCAACCGACTCGTCGCGTTCTGCGTCGAGGTTGATCTGCGCCAGCTTCCCGGTTTCCACCATCCCGGTTAGCAATCCTTCAAACTTGTTGGCGAGCTTGTGAAGCTGCAAAAGCAGCCGCTGGCCTTCAACGTCACGCACAGGGGCCTTGCTCCACTGCGTGACGATTTCGTCCTTGAGCGACTGCATCGCAGCCTTGAAAGCGGGGCTTTCCAAAACGCGGGCAGCGTCTTCCCCCCGCAGCGATTCCTTGCGCTGGCGGTCGATCTGGTCACTCATGGGTCAGTCCTCGATGGAGGGGAAGTCGGGCGCTTGCTGGCCTTCGCTTTGGTCTTCCATCGCGTCGGCCTTCTTCTCGGCAATCGACTGATCGGAAGCGGCTCGCATCTGAGCAATCAGGAGTTGGGTTTCCTGCTGAATCCGCGCTTTCTCAAGCTCGACTTGGCGGTCAAGCGCCTTCTGCTCGGCCTCAAATGCAAAACGGGCCTGATTGGCCCGTTCTTCGATCTGCTGTTGCGCTTGGAACTTCTGCGCGTCTGCCTGTAGCTCTAGCTGTTTCTGCTTGGCTTGGGCTTCTGCCTTCACCATCTCAGGATCGGGCTTCTGCGGTGCCTGAGGCATCCCGTCGCCGGGGTCTTGCCAGAAGTCATCGACGTTCTGGAAGCCTGCGAGCTTCACCTTCTGCGCCTGCAAGTTGTAGACGTGCTTGGGCTTTACCAAAAGCCCCATGCCGCCGCCTTGAATCGCGGCCATCTGAGCGGCTTCGATCTGAGCAAGGCTCATGGCCTGCTGTTGCTTGTTGCCCGTGCCCAAGCCGACATTGATGCTCATGTCGTAGTGGTCGCGCCATTCCTGCGGGTCGTACTGGACGAACTTGTTGCGCAGGCGGAAGGAGAGCTTTTCCATGCAGTGCTCGGTCAACACCTTGAGCACACCGGCAAACATCGGCTTGTAAAGCGTCTCAGCCAGCACGCGAGCGACCAACTCGGTGCGCTCCTGCATCCGTCCATCTTGAATCTGAGAGCCCGTTGCGGTCTTGTTGATCGCGTTGGCATCCAGACCAGAAGACAGGTAGTTGACGCCGCTGCGGTTCATCCGAACCCGGTCAACGTACTCAAGCATCGGGAAGGCTTGAGCGCCCACCCATTGCGACTGCTCCTCGATGACGGCATCGACCGACTGCTGACGAACGATCCCGCCGACGCGAGCGTCCAACAGGTCGTCAATGTTCGCCATCGGTGCGCCCGTCGAGTCGGTCAATACCTTCTTGCGCGGGTTCGTCGCCAGATACAGGCTGTCCAGCATCTGACGGGTGATGACCGTGTGCAGGCGCTGAAGATCCGACACCAACTCAGCCAGGCTGTGACCGTCCCAACGGTGAGAACGCAGGATGGGCGAAGCGGTCGCAATCGGCACATGCGAGCACTCTTCAACCTTGAGGATCTTGTGCGCCAGGCGCGTGACCATCAGGCGCTCGGAGATGCCATCCCCGTCACGGTCGGCCATCACATACTCGATGCGCAGCCAGCCCTCGGTGCGGCTTTCGTCTTCAGATGGCGTCTCGGTGTTGCGCCCCGTCCAGTCTTGAGATTCAGCCTCACGCAGCGAGCGATCAGCCGAAACCTCAATCCGGTCTGCGTCGGTCAGGTCATCGACCTCAACGTCGAAACCCATTTCCCGAAGCTCGGAGAGCGTCACACGCATCATCCGGCAGACATAGGGGCAGTCCTCAAGAAGCGGGCTGTTCCAGTTCCGAGAGACAAGCAACTCTTCAGGCGGGAACGCCTCGATGTGAACCTTGCCAGTCTTGCGCGTGGTCTTGATCTTCACGTCATGGACGTTGACGGGCATGCCCATCTCATTGACCACAACCTCAGTCGATGCCTCGACAATCTCCGGCTTGCCTTCCGCGAGTTGCTGCATCAAAAGAGTAAGGGCCTCGTCTGTGAGGCCCTTGTAACGCTGCGTCTCCGCTTTCTCTGTCTCTTTCCACCGCCACATGATCGCGCAGTTCTTCAACTGGAGCGCGTCAGTGATTGCCGTGTAGGAGATCATGAAACCGTTATTCTGCTTGTAGAAGACGTAATTGACCGCCTGAGTCGCTTGCTCGGCGCTTTCCACATCTTCCGGGCCGGTCGGCTCAAAGGACACAGCCTCATCGCCACCGACAAAGATCTTGAGCAGCGCAGGGCGCACCCATTCAATCGTGTCGAGAACGTCAGACGTGACGAACGACGAACGGCCTTCTTCCTCGTCACCGTAAGGCAGGCGCAGGTATTCCCGCATCGCCATCTCACGGGCCTCAGCAAGCTCGCCCCAAACGTAATCACCCGCCTGAGCCTCTTCGCCTTGAAGCAGGTTCAGCAGGGTTTCGTCGTCCATCTTTGCCATTTACTCGGCCTTCTTGCGCCCGCGTTTGGGCTTGTCTTGCACTTCTTCTGCGATGACTTGCGAAAGACCAGACGCAGGCTTGAATGGGTCAGCCAACCCCTGAGAAAGCGGATCTTTCGGCTCGCTGTCGATGTTCGCCAGGTATTCGGCCAAAGCCACCACCTCGGGGTGATTCGGTCGGCCCATCGCAATCAAGCGAAAGGCGGTCAGGATCTGGTCAGCAGTCACGCATAACTCCGCTTCGGGTACTTGATCGGGGCGAGCGATCCAGACTGCGGCGGCTTGTGAACCACGCACATCAGCCCGAACGCATCAGCGCCGTGAGACGCCCAATCGTGCTCAGGCCCAAGGCCGATGCCCCGCGCCTCGTCTCGCTTCTCGTGATACCAACCCAGCGCGTCAAGACCCGCCGAGCACGTTTCTTCGTTGAACCACATCGACGGGAACAGCCGTCGCGCTTCTTCGATCCGGGCTTTTGCAGCGCCTCGCCCCTGGTTCGGGACAACCGTCACCGCGTACCCGGCCTGTTTCATCGCGGACTCATACGAAACCGCGTGCACCTTGTCTTGAGTCGCCCCGTCGTGAGGCAACCAGATTTGAGCCTTGTCAGCCGTGTAGCCGCGCTCCCTCAACCACACCAGATGGGAGGCGAGCGGCTGGCCGACGGCTTCGTAGTAGTCGAGGACGCGGATCTCAAGCCCGACGAACTGAGCAACCCACATCGCAAAGGCGTCAGCCCTCGCGCCGGTCCCGCCGATGTCGCAGAACACGCGGTAGGTCATGAGCGGGTCAGCGGGGACTCGGCCCACACGACCGGACTGGCGGGCCTCAATCAAGTGCTTCGCGAAGTACGCGCCCTCCAAGGCAGATGCGTACTCACCGTCCCAGACGTGCCCGTATTGGTCAGGGCGCTCCGCTAGATCCCGCTTGCGCTCGCGCTCCAACTTGGCCGGAAACTTCGGGTTGTCCTTCCAGTTGCACTCAACGATCTTGATGCGCGGATCGGAACTCATCCGAAACCGCTTCTCCACCGCCGCCGCTTTGCGCTTCGGGTTCCACGTCACCCACAATTCAGCGTTCCAGCCGTCACCCTCTTCGCGCAGAGTCGGGATGACAACCGACCACGCCTCATCAGTCACCGGCTCGGCCTCATCCACCCACAGCAGGAGGATTCGACCCTTGGACTTGATGGACGCAATGTTTCGATCAAGGCCAACGAACGTGAACCAGATGCGCCCGTCTCGGCTCTTGATGTACTTGTCGCCCACCTCGTAGTAAGCGGCAAGAAACGGCTCTTCCTCAATCGCCCGCTTGCATTCCTCCAGTGAGGAATCTTCCAGCGAGTTCATGAACTGGCGACCGCAGACAATCTGCCCGGTCACCCCAGCCATGCCGTGCATGTACCCACGCACAGCGGCCATCTTGGCGAAGCTACGGGTCTTGCCTGACCCGCGCCCCCCGTGTGCCCCACGTACGTCCGCCTCACCCTCAAAGACCGGGATCAGCTTCGGGACAATCTCAATCTGAGCCGTTGCCATTCTTCAGGGGCACAAGCTCGATGCGAGTGACGGTCTGCACAGGCCCATCATTCGGCCCGGTCACCTCAGCCCGCGACAGCTTCGGGGCCGCGAACTCTGCCAGCTTGGCAAGCAGGTCAAGGGCCCGACCAGGATCAGGCGCACCCTTAGGGCTGTCCGTACCGTCCCCCTCTGCGACGAGGGTGAGCCAGCGCCCGACGTTCTGCGAGTTGTCCTCAAGCAGTTGGCGGACGGTTTCCCGGAACTCGGTGGTGGTCTTGTTTGGCACGCCCTTCTTGCGGCCAGGGCCAGGGGTGCCGTCACCAACCCGGCGTTTCTGCTCGGTTTGTTTTTCGGCCATGGTGTTGCGAATCCTCTAGGGTTGTTCGCCGGTTAAAAATCGCATCGCCACAGGTCCCGGGATTCGAACCCGGCCAGGAACACTAACGGTGCTTTTCCGAAGATTCACTTGACCCCCAACAAACAAGGGGGCTAGCTCTTCTAGCCAGTTCCTCACGCATCACGTCCGTTCCCACCGGACTGAACCTTTGTGGCTACCTCGGGCCAGTGGCCAACCAGTCCGCCTATCGCACGGACATCGCCAAGGGCGCGACCCTTGGATGCTCGAAACAAAATCCCCGCCCGCCGCGTGTGAAACCCGGCAGGAGAAACCAGGGAAAGCCACGCTTCCCGAAGCGTCGGGGTGTGCTGCTGATGCACTCAGTCAGCTCGTGTGTGGGGTGCGGGCACAGTCCCAAGGGGTAGTGCTTTGGGTGAGCGATGGACTGGCCCGCGAAACGAAGCCGGTTAGGCATCCGGCGCGGAATGTCTGCCGCCCTGTGTGTCGTGCCGATGTTCACGGGCCGGTGACAAGCCGGTCACGCTGGCCTAATGGGGCAGACCAGACTGCCGGGGCGCTGATCCCCCGGTGACATCCCACCGCGCATGTCGCGGCCACATACGAAAAGCCCCGCTGGGCGAACCATGCAGGGCTTTAAATTGGTGCACTACGCGAACGGCTGTGCTGCCGGTTGACTTCTCGACTCGCGCTGTGAGCCAACAGACCTAGTTAGCTCGCGTCAATCTCTTGAGCCTAGCACCGACGCGGCATCCTCCAATCGGATGCCAACGCCTTGTGCCAACGCTCACGTTACGCTTTTATAGCACTGTCGTTTTGTACAGTCAAGCGGTTTTGTTCTTCTCGATGAACTCTCTGATCTTTGCCTTGATCGCCTCGTGCAAATGCTTCGGAGCGAAGATGCCCCGCACCTCGTCGGACTGCTCGGCCTTCTTCTTGGCTCTGTAGTCGGCTTGGCGTTGGGCGTTGGTCTTGGCGGTCATGATGTCATTGTCACGCGTAACTGCGAGCCTCGCACCGCGCAGCCAGGTCAACAAGCCAATGCGCCAGTTCAGGAGGGGTGTGCTCACGCTCGGCCTTGGAAATCTCGGGCTTCTTGTTGCCCAGCGAGGCGCGGCCACAGTCGCCGATGACGTGTGTGGGCTCGGTCATGACCATCGGCATGTCTGGAACATCTCGGGGCTCGCAGCCGACCACATAGAGCAGCGTCCGCTTGCTGGCGCGATGACCCCACCAGTGCTGGTCGATGGGCAAGGTGAAGCCTCCAAACTGGTCGCGCTTGCCGGGTGCTGGCAACTTCTGGTCGGCCCACAAGCCAGACGCCAAAGGATGCTCAAGCACGCCACCAAAGGCACGGACCAGACCAACAGCCAAGCGGGCAAGGTTGCGCTCATCGGGGCGCACGTTGGCGCGCCACGCGAACACACCCCAGCCGCGGCAAGGCGGATGCGCCACGACAGGCCAAGGCCCGTCATAGGTGCGAGCATCGCGCTCCATGTCGTACACCTCGACATCGGACAGCGTCTTGTAATGGCTGTCTGCGCGGGCAAAAAGGACGGCAACGGTCATTTCATGCCATCCAGAAAGGCGACAGCCTCGGGGCCGTCGAGCCACTCGCTCACAGGCGACACGGTGGAAGCGCCCTTTGCGTCATACGTCACGCGGGTCACTTGCACCTTACCCGCCTTGGCTTGCGTCGCAATGGTTTTGTCTGCGGCGCGCTCACGGGCTGCGAGAGTTGCCTTTTGCAGAGCGGCCATCAGTTGCAGTGCGTTCATGTCGTTCTCCGGTGCGTTGCGCGATGGGTGAATAATGCCATCGTTACGCGTAACGGTCAAGCGGTTTCCGGAACTTTCTTCGCCACGTTCTTCATCATCGTCCGCCCCTGGTGGATCAACTCCAACAGGTCGCGCTTGTTGACCCCGAGGGCAAAGCACACCTTCGTGGGGCTGCCCGGCTTGACGTAGAACCACTGAATGGCGATCCGTTGTGGCTCGGGAATGTCCTTCATGGCCTTTTGGATGGCTACTGCGTCAACGGTGTCGGAGTAGCTGGCGGCTGGTGTCGCCTCGAAATAGCCATTTCGGTACTGCCTGAACATCGGGTGGACGTTGCCGGAGTTGGAGCCCTTGCACCACCTAGCCCAATTCTCTAAACGCTGGTGGATGGCTTCGTGCTCTGGTTTGATGGTGTTGAAGTCGATGCCGTTTGTCATTCGCGTCCTTTCAGCAGTTCCTTGGCTTTGGCTCGGTAGGTGTCTCGGATGGCTTTCAGGTCGTCGGCTGAGTAGTGGCGCGGAGCCTGATCTGCCTCCAGTGCTTCAACAGCCTCCAAGCCAATGCGAGCAATCAGGTTGATTCGGTAGTCAACGACGTTGCCGGCCTTGTACTGGTTGTCGTGCTTTGATTGGGCGTGACAGTTGCGCTCATCAAACCTGAGGTGAGGGGCAGCCCCCACGCTTCGGTAGTGACCTGCATCAACCGCGTTACCCGACCAGTCAAGCGGCCTGCCGCTGGAAATGCATGGGTGGCCGGCCGCTTGGTCGCGCGCCCTGATGTACTTGTTGAACTCTCGTTGTGCATCTTTCATCCAGTCAGATCGGGTCTTGAGGCGCTCGCGTGTTTCGCGGTCTTTGCGCCTTTGCTCTTGGTTGCGCTTGGTTTCTTCTTTCTCTCGCTTGTCTCTGACCAGTTTTGAGGCGCAGGCGGGGCCACAGACTGAGTGCATGGAGTTGCGAGGGATGAAGTAGTTGCAGCAGTCTTTGACCTTGCATTTGCGGGGCTTAGGCTCTTTTTTGTGCATCCCACCACTCCAAATAAGCCGCCTTGAGCGCATCGGTAGCCCTCTCGCCGTGCTTGCGCTGCACCGTTTCAAGGTAGGCGCGGCGGTCTTGGCTTCCGGGTGTTCGCTTGAGGTTCGCGAGATGCAGCGGCAGCACTTCCAGAAACATCCGGTGCTGGCACTCGGGGCAACTTGCGTGATACAGGCCAGAGTTTTCGTGCTCGGCGGCGTAGGTGCAGGCTTCACAGGTCATGCGTGCTCCTCCATCCACTCAGGAGCCGAGAACCGCACGCCCTGCTCTGCGCCCCATGCGTGGACATACTCGATCAGCTCGGCGCACTCTTTGATGGTCAGGTTCGACGTGCGGCGAAACACAACGTCTACCCCGTGACCGTCGATTGCCGGGAGAATCTCGACAGACTCACCACGGGCGCGGAGCCATCCAGCGGTTAGAAGGCGCTTCCATGTGTCAACGTCGCGCACCTTCCCCGCCCACTGCACTTGGTGAGCAATGTCAGACAAGCAGGCGTGCAACTTGGCGTTCTGGCTGCTGTTTCGCGTGGCTTGTCGGACAACCACCTCCATGCGATGGCCTGCGACGCTCCACGGCTTGCACCAGGCCGAAGCACGCTCCAACACCTTCGGCAGTTCCTGCGCCGTGTGGACTGTTGCGGTGAAGGTCATGCGGCCTCCAACTCACGCACGGTCGGCGTTTCGTCTTCTAGGTCGCCTGGGCGGATGGGTCGGAGGCGAGCGTCTTCAATTGGCGCAGCCATCAAAAATCGCGGGTGAAAATTGTCTGCCTGGAGCGGTGATCCGACGCTTCTTATCAGCCAACACGGGCCATCTGAGTACCAAACACGCCCCCCGAAATATGGGTCGATGCCCAAGAACTCTACGACTTCGACCAACTTTCCAAGGTTTGCTTTGCTGCTCACAATCACAGCCAAATCACCAGGTTTGCAGTTCATGCAGCCTCCAAAACCTTGACGCCCTTGCCCTCGCGCAGGACTTGGACGAGTCGCTTGTGTGTCTTCGTCTCGCACACGTAGTAATCGCGGTGGGTGACGGTCGAAAGCACATCAGCCCACAGGTCAGCAAAGCCGCGCAGGTCTTCCAGCTCGGTCGGGTACAGCGCCCGCTTGCCTTCCTTGGCTCGGTCAAGGATGTTGACGATCACGGTTTGCATGGACTCGATGTAGTCCCGCGCCCCGGTCATCACTTGCGGCATCTGGTTGAACTGCTCAAGCATGTTCAAGGCGTCGAAGATGGCCGACCAATGCTCTTTCGTTCCTGCTCCCTTGGAGATGAAAGAGACAGCCTCACGAACGGGGGCGACGCGGGCGGCTTGGTCCGACTTGCTCAGGTAGGCGACGCCTTGAATGGCAAGCTGAAGCGTCACCGGCTTGGCTTGCCAGCGTGGGCGGTACTTCTTGCGTGGTTTGGTCATTGCTTGTCCTCCTGCCTCATGAACTGCCAGCGGACAAGTGAATCAATGGCCTCCTGCACGTCCTTCGCCATGTCTTTGTGCCCACGCTCACCAGCCACAAGCAGTTTTTTCACTGCGTGCTGAATGGCTGGGTCAACCACACCAAACAACTCAAGCACCCGATAAACGTCCACAGCCTGGTAGCGGGACACGTCTTTGAAGTAGTGGTTGTGGCTCATGCTTCCACCTTCCGCCCGTCAATGAACCGCTTGGACGCCGATCCAGTTGCTCCGACATGACGGAGCAGGTGGCCGAACGGCCCGAAGTCCACAATTGGCTGCGACTTTTCAGCACGCCACGCACGCTGCTGGATGCGGATAAGCTCCCGGTTCTTCTCTCGCCATTCCGCGTCGCGCTCCTTTTTCGTGCGCTTGATCTTCGGAGCATCAGGAGCCGGTCCGACTGCGTACACAGCAACCGGGCCATATCCTTCGATCAAGTTCCACGACGAGATGCGCACAACCTTCGTGCCGTGCTTCTTGCGTGTGTCGGAGATGAAGCCGCGAACCTGCGAATAACTCAGGCCGGTTTCGTGCGCAATCTCCATCGCGGTCATGGGAACCAATCGGATGGCTGCAATGACTGCCTCGCGGGTCGGTGAAGTCCTGCCCGTCTTGCCCGCAAACATCGGGTCAGGCTTCTGGTGCTTTGCCTTTGCCGCGTAAATCGGGGCTCGTCGCCCGGTCGTTGCAACATCCCCAACAATCGACACCATGCCGCGATCAATCAACCTGTTCAGGTTGCTGATGACGCACGACTCGGTGACGCCAAGCGCATCACCAATCTGGCGGCGCGTCATCGGCTTCTCACCGATGGCCCACAGAATCAGGCGCTGCGCGTACAAAAGTTCTGCCGTCTTCTTCTCGTTCATCTCTCACCCCTCCAAATCGCCGCTACGGTCCGACTTCAGTTGATGGATGAGGTTCATCAAGGTCATTTTTGCCAGCACCCCATCTGAGTCATCCATGAGCAAGGCAACCGAAACAGCGTCTTGCAGGCGTTCCAGCAATTCAAACTTCAGGTCTTCGTTTTCCATAACTCACTCCAAATCGCCAGTGATGCGAAGCGCCCAGGTAATGCGGTCTTCGCTGATGTTCATTCCTGCGCGGGCGTCGTCCAAGATTCGGTGCGCCATTGCTCGCAGGTCTTCGTTGTGTGCTTCGCGGGGGAATAGGCTCATGCCTTGCTCCCGGTGTTGAGCAGGCCAAGCGCCTGCTTGTAGGTTTGGCGCTGCGCCAAGGTCACGCGCTGACCCCTGAAGGTGCCGTCACGGGCGTCCGACTCGGCAAGTTCTCGCAACGTGTCCAGCGGATCACCGCGACGCTGAAGCAAAGCCTCTCGGGCCTTTTGCATGGCCTTCTCGATTGCGTCCGCGTTGGCCTTCGGAGCCGACAGCTTCAGAAGCCCGTCTTCTGGTGCTCGACCGCACAGCGCCTTGAAGTCATCCACCATCGGGGCCTTGTTTCCAAGGTGATCCAAGGCGTACTTGATGGCATCGGGCCTGTTTTGCATGCCCGCCAATTCATCGGCCCAATCCGCCTTCACGATGTCGATTTCAACGCCTTCCCAGCGGCTCAGGAAGTCGCGCCCAAATCGGGCAGTCAGCTTGGCGAAGATCCGGTCAATCCATGCCGATGGCAATGGCTCGTGTTGGACTTGCTTCAATCGTTTGCTGTTCATCTGCTGCTACCTCCCACGGCTCGCGTGGTCGTTGTCCTGGCGCTTTGGCTGCGACGATGTGGGCGAGTGACCCGGCTGCTTGCTCGACCCTCTGCCGCATGTGGGCGGCGTATGGCGTCTCCTTGCTGGACGCTGAAGGCGGGGCGTGCGCTCGTTGGGCGATGTCGCTGCTGCACCACTTGCGCCACGTCGCGAACCAGTCGGCTTTCCGCGCCTTCTGCCCCGACTCCGACAGCCAGTGATCGCGGAACTTCTCGGCCTCTGTCCTGACGATTTCCGGCGTCCATGCCGGGAACTTCTCAAGCGCCCATTCACCCCACGCTCTCGGCAGGAACCAATCTTCAGCAAGCCTTGAGCCCTTGGGTGCCTTGGGTGCGGGAGCGCACTGCGCGACCTCTCCCACGTCAGTGGGAGATGAATCAGTGAATCGGTGAATCAGTGAATCAGGGGGATTTCCACCGTCTTCGCACTGTGAGTTAACCGTTAACGCACCGTGTTCACCCTGTGCGGGCAACGTGGATGCACGTTCGGTGTGGTGCGGAGACTGATGCTTTGCCCAATTGGTGATCTGGATGAGCTTCTGTCCTTCAACCTCATAGCGGATGACAAACCCGGCCTTATGAAGTTGACCCAGCATCAAGTCGCAATCGACCGCATCAGCCGGGAACAGTTCCATCTTAATCTTCTTGGGTCGATCCTCTAGGCGACCCTCACGATCAGCAATGACCCACAAGCCCGCAAACAACAGCCGGGTTTCATAGGGCAATTCCACCAACTCGGGGTTGGTGAAGAAGCCTGGCTTGATGTTGCGCGAACGTGCCACGCCTTACCCCCTGACGATGCGCCATGTCGGCTTGAGGCTGTAGTTGCTGCTCACAGCTTCAGCGGTTCCGGCTTTGGTGATGAGGCCATCCGATGCAGCCTTGCGGGTCAGGCCACCAAACCAGCGGTCATCCTTGGCAGCAGGGATTCGGTCGGCGATGGCGGCGCGGATCTGCTCGATCAGGAAGGGCTTACGCTGGCGCTTGATGGCGCGAACGAAAGCGGGGTAAGCGGCGGCGAGCCATTCGGCTTTGGTCAGCTTGGTGTCTTGCATGGTGGGCCTCACTTCACAAGCTGGGCAAACTCCTTCAGGAGCCAGACCTTAGGTGCGAACCAGACCAAGAAGAAGTCACCGATTGAGAAGCAGAAAGCCATAGCAGGGAAGATCGCGGTGAATCCGCCACCAATCCACGACACTCCTTCGCTCTCCTTCTCGTATGCCTTGGAAAAGTAAAGCAGCGCTGCAATGACTGCGGCAGACCCGAACACGGCGAATGTCGAAGACACTCGCCCGTACACCACGTAGCTCTGCGCGATATCCGGCAACTGATCCATCGCGAAGTCAGCGGCCTTGCCTGTCGCGGCTTGGATGCTGGTCAGAATCTCGACCAGCTTCGATTGCAGTTCTTCTTGCATCTCACGCTCCTTACATGGTCAGAAGTAGCCCAGGATTGCGCCCAGTGGGGCGACGAAGATGCCGACGCAACGGAGGATGAACATGGCGGTGATCGGGTCGCTGACTGCGGCCACGATGTCGAAGATGTTCATGACCCAGCCAGCGATGCCAGCGAAGACGATGGCGACAAGAACCAATGCGGGGCCGGTGGAAAGGGTGCTGCGCTTCATTTCAATCTCCTTACATGGTTGAAGGCCGGAGGCTCATGGTTTTCTGAGTGACCGGCAGGGGTTGTGCATGGCGGGCCATGCGTTCGGCGGCGGTGCCGCTGTCGAAGACGTTGCTTGGCCTTGGGTGACTTCGACGCCTTGACTTCTTCGGTCTTGATGACCGGTGTGTAGTTGCTGGAAAAGGCGTTCATGCGGCTTTCCTCAGTTCATTGAGTTCACGCTCAAGCTCGGCGATGCGAGCCTTGGCGGGATCGCGGACAACGAGGTCACACCCCATCTGATCGGCCAGCCACTGCAACGGGGCCAGCGATCCGGTGATGCGCATGAAGCGCACGAGGCGCGAGCCGTAAAGGCCAGCCGTCCCCTTAAGCACCTTGCTCATGTAGCCGTGCGAGATGTGCAGGCTGTCCGCCACCTCGTAGTCATCCATGCCGCAGGTCTGCGAGGCAAAGCGAATAGCGCCCGTCTCGTTGGCTTTGGCGATGAAGTCAGCCGGGGCCAGTTGAGGGGCCCGGACTTCAGCGAGGAAGGGCATCTCCCTCTGAATCTGTCCATTGCTTTCCATTGCTTTCCTCTGGTTTCCTATCGCTTCAGGTCAAAAAAAACGCCCAATGGAGTCATCGCGAACGAAACGCAGGGAGGACTCAATGAGCAATGAAGAATGGGCAGACGCAGCGGTCCACGCCTTACTTGTGCGCTGCATGACGCGAGCGGCAGAGGTGCTGGTGTGGCTCGATGAGTTGGATTCGTGGGAATGAAAGAAGCCGGGCGTCATTTGCCAAACCTCTCAGGGACGAACCCAGAATGAAGTGCAGCTTTTGCCGACAAATAGGCGCTATGTGCCTCTTCAGCAGTGTCAAAGGTGCCGATGTAGCGGGACTTGCGCTTGATGCTTATCCAGGCGCAGAACCTGTTGCCGCTCTTGGCTACACCCATGACGCCAAGTTTGTTGTTCGCCAGCGCGGCGGCTTTGTTCTGACTGTTCTCGGAGTGACTGACCTCGCGCAAATTCGCAAGCCGGTTGTCCGCTCTATTCCCATTGATGTGGTCGATGACGTCAACAGGCTCACGCCCGTAAGTCAAAAACCACGCCAAACGGTGGCACCTAATCCGCATGCCTTTAAACGTGCACTTTCTGTAGCCTCGCCCATCAGGGGTGCCAACAACGGCACCAGCCTTGGCCCTCGGGGCGTGAGACACCTTCCACTTGATGACGCCCGTCTCCGGGTCGTAATCAAACGCCTCACGAAGCTCTTGAACGAAAGATTCAGTGAACTTAGTCATCGGTCAACGAATAAAAAAGCCGCAGACATGAACAGGCACCGCAACCACGTTGGGCAGTTGGGAAGGCTGACCGTGTGCGATACACGCAGCGGAGCCACTCGGGTTCATGGCGGCGAAATTGGCGGCCCGATCCTTCGGCTTACGATGGCGGCTCTCACCCCAACCATCAGCAAAGGAACGGACCATGAAAACATTCCTCGTCAATGCGGCGAACCTTGGTGTCATGGACATCAAAGACCCCACAGGGCGGGTTCGCCACTTGATCGACCTGAACCTGACAGGTCAATACGGACCAGGGAAACCAGCCGAACAGTTACGGGTTCGACTCCATCCAGAACAAGCGGCTCTGCTGTTAAAAGCTCTGCAGGAGGAACCCGCCATACCCAGCTATCAGCAGCAGGGGCCGGCTCACTGAAGATCAGGCGATCTGCCATCTCACGCCTCCTCAAGAACAGAGGGGGCGCCCTTGCGGCCGACGAGTTCGGGCCACATGACGTGCCAGTCGTTGGGGCGCAGCGTCCAGCGGTACACTTTCCGGTGTTTTCCGAAAAGCCGGCCAGACTCCCGCTCAAGGTTCACTGCCAAGAGATAGCCGCAATCGCGATAGCCGTACCCAACATTGCGAAGCTGTCCAAGGCATGTGCCGCAGGCTTCGGCTAGCTTTTCCTGCTGATCCCGAGGTATGGAATTCAGCAGATCCGTCAGTTGTTTGATCG
>Ga0255207_1000016_pt1 | contig 62589 bp, 79 predicted proteins | sample Miss_Miss_RepA_8_2_FD_183043 | JGI IMG/M metagenome (GOLD analysis project Ga0255207, IMG submission 183043) | Freshwater microbial communities from Mississippi River, Louisiana, United States - Miss_Miss_RepA_8d | ecosystem: Environmental > Aquatic > Freshwater > River | place: USA: Louisiana... | reverse complement strand
AAGTGGGAAGCACACGTCAGGCGCTATGACGTTGATGGTGCCTGCAACCCGCTTGCCAACACGCTTCAGCAAGCCCGAGCCGCCCTCACCGCCCCTGCGGCAGAGGTGCCGGAGGCGATGGGGGATGAGCAGATTGATGCCATCGTCAAGGCGTCGAACCTTGGCGGGGGCGGTCCGTTTTGGCCCGACAACACTGGCGAATTCGCCCGCGCCATGCTCGCCGCCCGCCAGGAGCAACCCAAATGAGCCACGAAGCAATCATTTCGACCGCACTGCGCATTGACCCGTTTGGCGCAGACGGAACCCTCTACAAGCTGGCATCCAACAGCCCGGAAACGCTGGCCGCTTTCGTTGCTGCGTTTGTGGCCGACGAGCGTGAAGCATGCGCCAGGACGTGCGAGGGCATCAGCCAAATGGCAAGCAGCAACGCGCCCGTTTTGTGCGCCATGAAGATCAGGGCGCGCAGCCGACACGCCGCCCTCACCGCTCCTGCGGCAGAGGTGCCGGAGGCGATGGGGGATGCGGAGATTGACGCCATCACGCGTGCTCAGTGGGGCGAGCAGATCGGCGTGATGTATCAGGCTCACCGTGCATGTGCCCGCGCCGTCATCGCCTCCCGCGACGCTCAGTGGCAATCCACCCGGCTGCGCGGTGGTGTGCCTGAGCCTGAGCCTGTGGCGGTCATTGGGTCTGGATGGCAGTTCCTGTGGGCCAGTGGCGACAGCCTTGAAAGCATTGCCAAACGCCACGGGCTGAAGATTGGCAGCAAGCTATACACCGCCGCCACTCAAGCCCCAGCCGCTGCCGCTGCGCTGGATGCGGGGGTGGTGCGGGATGCGGAGCGGTATCGGTGGCTGCGCGAGCAAGACAACGACGATTTCTGCTTTGCCGTGGTCAAGAACCCCCACTTCGACGTTTACGAACCGGGCGATGAGCTGGACACCGCCATCGACGCCGCCATGTCCGCCCAGGCGGGAGGGGGGAAGTGATGGCCTACGCCATGTTGAGCGAAACCGAACGCACCGCACGCAAGCGTCACCGCTGCATCTGGTGCTGGCAATTCATCGAGCCGGGCCAACGCTATCACGATGAGCGCAGCGTGAACGACGGAGAAATGCAGCACCACAAGTGGCACCCCGAGTGCCGCGCCGCCATGCTGGCTGAAGTCGAGGCAGAGGGCGGGCCCATCGAGTGGATTCCGGGCCAAGAGCGTCCACCAGCCGCCCAGGCCGAGCGCGAGAGGGGGGAGTGAGATGCCCTGCAATCACCGATACGTCACGACATACGGGAACGGCTGGTTCTGCTGCTCCTGCAAGGCTCCGATGCTTTCCCTCGCTGTGCAGATTTTCGGCAAGCCACCAGCACAAGCCACCCACCCCACCAAGGACACCAAGCAATGAGTAAAGACGACTACGCACAAGGCGCGAGCGACTACCGGCGCGGCTTCGACTACGACCCGAGTAAGTCCAAGGAGTGGCGCGACGGGTGGAAAGATGCCCGCGACGTAGACGATGACGAGGGCGACGACTTTCGATAAGGACACACCATGACCACCGAAAACCAACTGCTGCCGTGCCCGTTCTGCGGCTCCGAGCCGACAGACCACGCGATTGAGCCGCACAGCCATTCGTTCACGCTGGACGGCTTCAAGATGCCCGATCACAAGGGCTCGCACGTCATCGAGTGCAAGTGTGGGGCGGGCTTTGTGGCCGACACGCTGAATGCCGCCACCGCACTTTGGAATGCCCGCGCCGCCCTCACCCAGCCCGCCCAGCCCGCAGAGGGTGGGGAGGCTGTGAAGGCTTCGTGGTGGATGCGCGAAACAGAAGACGGCTTCGAGTGGACCGACACAGCACCGCTTGTGCGCCAAGGCTGGACACCGCTCTACACCGCCCCGCCCGCCAGCCATGTTCCCGAAGCTGATTTCGGGAACACCCCGCCCGCCAGCCAGGAGCAGGCGCAGCAGCCCAGCGGCGAGACGTTCGATCAATGGCTCAAGCGCGAACGTCCTGCCGGTTGCGTGTCCGACATGGAACGCGGCTGGAAGGCATGCGTGGCATCGCAGCAGCCCAGCGGCGGGGAGGTGGTGGCGTGGCGCACGTTCGATGGCGAGGGCGGCTACGAGTACCGTGACTTTGAGGGAAACGAGAACTACGCCGTCGAGTGGACGAAGCGAAACCCTCGGCACAAGGGGTGGGTCGAAGCCCTCACCCTCGCCACCCCCAAGCCGGAGCCGATGACGAGCGACCCTGTAGCAGAGGTGCCTAACGCTATGAAGATAGTCACGGCGGCATTGCTGAGCGACCCGGAATATGCATGGGCTTGGCACTGCAACATCGCAATGGCCGCTCACGATGAGGGTGTGGGCCATTACGCGGCGAACAAGGCAGCGGCTCGCTTCCTGTCGATTTTGGCCCCAGGCCTGGACACATCGAAGCATCTGGGATTCCCTTCCAAACCTGAAATCACCGAGTCGCCGGAGCCAATGACGTGGCAGCCGATTGAGACGGCGCCTGATAACACGGGCGGGATTGTCGTCGTCCGATGGCTGGACGGCGAAGGCAACGAACAGCACGACCTCGACTACACGGAAGACGGCACTTGGAGTCATTGGCACGACCGCGCCGAGCACGTCGAAATCATCGGCGGTCACGGCGTCAGCTACACGCCGCCCTATCAGCACTGGATGCCCCTCCCACCCGCACCCGTCACCAAGGGGGAAGCATGAGCAGCAACAGCTACGCGCCAAAAGTGCCGATGACCGATGACGAGATCAAAAGATGGAAGCCAGTGTGCGCTGATTTCGTGAGTTTCCGGGCAGGCGTCCGCGCCGCTGAACGCGCATACAACGTCGGCGATCTTGTTCGGCAAGCCAACCACTACATGGACGAGTGGAGCAATGTTTGCAACCAGAACCAGCGCCTATTGAACCGCATCGCCTCACTCGAAGCCGAGCGCGACCAACTGCGGGCGGAGGTGGAGAGGTTGCGCGGCGACTCTGTGCCGTTGGGCGCTATCCGTGCGTTGGCCGTCGAAGCAATCCGCGATGTCACCGGATGCCCCGACATCGCCAACGGTGACAAGTGCATCACCGACACCATCGAGCACATCGCACAGCACGCCACATACCGCGCCATCGAAGCAGCAAAGGAGGCCAAGTGATGACCGTTGCCGTCCTCTTCGCCCGCGCAGACAGCCACTACAAGACGCTGCCCGATGTCGAGGTGTACGACATGGAGCGCGATGCGCGGACCTATGACGGGCCTTGGCCGGTCGTGGCGCATCCGCCATGCCGTGGGTGGGGCGTGTTCGCGTGGCGCGCTAACGTGCGCCCGGACGAGCGCAATCTCGCCCGCTTGGCTGTCGGTCTGGTGCGGGCATTTGGTGGCGTGCTTGAGCATCCTTTGGCGTCTGGCTTGTGGGAGGACCAGCGACTCCCGAAACCCGGCCAGCGCGACCAGTTCGGCGGCTTCACGCTGCCCATCGACCAGCACTGGTGGGGTCACCGAGCCAGCAAACGGACGCTGCTCTATGTGGTCGGCTGCGAGCCCCGCGACGTTCCAGACATGCCGATGGTGATGGCCGAGCCAACGCACGTCATCGGCGACTGTGGCCGCGCATCGCTGGGCAACAAGAAGCCCGAGATTTCCAAAGCCGAGCGAGAGCACACCCCCCCCGATCTGGCGCGCTGGCTTGTTGACCTGGCAAGCCGCTGCCGTGTACTGGAGACAGCATGAAATTCACCCGAGAGCAAGTGATCGAGATGGCGAAAGCTGCTGGCCTTTCCATCGACTGCCGTAACGCCATCGACGGCGACGAAGTGGTGCAGGAAGCCTATTGGCGCGTCATCACTGATGAGATCTCCCGCCTCTGCACCCTCGCCGCAGACAGGGCGCTTGAGGCGGCGGCAGGTGCCTCAGATTCACAGATTCAACGCTGGGTGGATGACCGCGCACGATACGCAGCCAGCGAGTGCGCTACCGCCATCCGCGCCATGAAGGAGCACCAATGACCACCACCGACCGAGAGCTGCTTGAGAGGGACTACCGCCAGCAATGGAAAGAGCGCGGCGAACTTTTCGACTGCCCCAACCCGTCGCATTTCTTCACGATTGGCCGACTGGCCGTTCAGTGGCGATGGGCTGCCGACTGCTGGTCAACGCTGACAGTCAACGGCTACATGCACAACCACGCCCTGTCGGTCTGCACGGTCAACACGTTGGACGGTGCACGCGCCTACAAGGTCATCGTCTGGAAGCTGTCGGTGATGTTTGGCTTGATTCCCGCCGCTGCTATGGCGGGGGAGGGGGAGTGATGGCGCGCATGCAGCGACTCATGAGCCAGTACCAATGCAGCTCAGCAGATGCCCAGCGATTCATAGACCTGCGCGATGAGGGGTACAGCATCACCCAGGCCGCGCTGATGGCAGGACTGAGCGATCCGGCCGACCCAGATGCACAGAACAGCGAGACCGACGCAGCAAAGGAGAACCCGTGAGCGAAGTAAACGACAGGCCAGTGGAAGATCCGATCTACACACGCGCATCCATCATGGAGCGCTTGGGAGTCAGCCGGGAGACCGTGCGCAAGTGGATCAAGGCCAACAAACTACCAGCGCCAGACGTTGCGCTCAGCCAGAAGACGGTCGGCTGGAAGCGATCGACCCTGGCTGCGGCAGGCATCAACCTGTGACCAGCCCCTGAGCCTGGAGCCAGTCGGCCCAGGCCTGCAGCATCTCCCGGCGCTGTGGCAGGTAGGCGGCGCGGTTGTAGGCCGCCCGCACCTTGTCGTCAGGGACGTGCGCGAGCTGGCGCTCGATCGCGTCCGGCGTCCATCCCGCCTCATTGGCCCAGGTCGAAGCCACCGAGCGCCACCCGTGACCCGTCATCTGCCCCTTGTAGCCCATGCGGTGCAGCAGGTAGAGCACGGCGTTCTCGCTCATCGGCCGAGCCTTGGTGTGCTCAGCCGGAAACACGAACTCGGACCCGTTGGCGCGCTGCCTGAGCACGGCCAGCACGGAGACAGCCTGGCGCGACAGCGGCACGATGTGCTCGTTGCGCCGCTTCATCTTCCCGGCCGGAATCCGCCACAGCGTCCACGCATCGGTGGGGCCCTCCAGTTCCGCCCAGCGCATTGTGCGCAGTTCGACCGTGCGCACCCAGGTCAGGGCCAGCAGCTTGCACGCGAGCACCGACTGCAGCTCGGCCTCGATGGCTAAGCGCGCGAAGAACTCCGGCACCTGTGACGGAGCGATGGCCGCGTGCGACTCCCGGGCCGGAACCCGGAAAGCCTTCTGCGGCTTGATCGAAGCCGCAGGATTGTCGTCCCGGTGGCCGCGCTCGATGGCCCAGTCGAACACCTGAGACACCCACGAACGCACCGCCCGGACGTAGACCAACAGCCCGGCCTTGTCCATGCGCAGCAGCTCGTCGAGCAGATCCTGGCGCGTCACCTGGTCGATCGGCTTGGGGCACAGCCCCTCGAGGTGGTGCCTGATGCCGTTCAGAGCGTTCATCCGGTAGGCATCCGTCACGTCCAGGCGCCCCTCCCAGTAGGCATCCGCAGCGGCACCCAGCGTGGGCAAGCCTGGCCTAGCCTTGGGGGCCTTCGGGCTTCCTCCATCCACCAGCGTGCGGCGCACCTCGTCGCGCTTGATTCGAGCGTCTGCCAGGCTGATGAGCGGATAAGGGCCGATGACGTGGGTCTGCGCCTTTCCGTCTTGCCGATAGGCCATGCGCCAGACCTTGGCGCCTTTAGGGCTCACGAAAAGAAACAACCCCAGCCCGTCGAAGACCTTGTAGGCTTTGTCCCTGGGCTCGGCTTTGCGGCACTGCGCATCGGTCAGCTTGTTGACTGTAGGCATCCTGTAATCCTGCGATTTGGGTGCCTACTGCGATGCCGACGGATAAAGTCGGCGCATGTCGTCAGTCGTTGCGCAAAGTTGGCAAATCGGCCCCATCAGGGGCCTGATTCTGCAGGGAAATCGCCTCAAACCGTGGCGATCGTCCGTGAATGGTTGCGCAGAATTGGCGGGTGCGGTGAGAGGCACACATGCTGCTCTGATGGGGCATGTGAGGCGACTTTTCCGGCGATGCCCACAAATGTGCCTACGGCTGTGCCCTGCACATCCCCACCAAAACGCAAAAAAGCGCCCCCGCCTCACCGGGCCGAAGCCTGGCAAAGCGGGGGCGAAGGCTCTGGTTAAGAGCTGAGGAGACAATCGGTCAGCCGACACGCTCTGGCGGCGGCTTGATGAGGTCGGGCGGTTGTTCGACGGGTGGCAGCGGGCGGCCAGATCGCACCCAGGCGATGAGCCGGGCCAGCTTCTCGAAGCCCTCGCGGCTGAGGTAGGCCAGGCCGAAGCGGTTGGCGATGCGCTCCGCTTCGAGCGCCTCGGGCGTCATGGCCCAGCGGGTACTGCTCCTGATTGCCAGCACTCGCGCAGCAGACGCCGCGCCTGGGTCAGCGTGCGGCCGGTGTCGGCGGCTGACTCGGCGAAGGTGGCGAGCTCACCCAGAGCCTGTCCATCGAGGACGACAAGATCCGCTCCAGCCAGGCCGGGTAATCCGAGATCGGGCTGTCCATGACCTGCGCCGGCAGCGGCGGGCGCTCGACTGGCAGCGGGGCGACAGGACACGGGGCGGGCGACGTTGCGCAGCCGCTCAGACAGGTCAGCAACACGGCCAGCAGAGCCAGCCCTTTCCTTGGCGAGATCATCCTGCACCTCCAGCACGGCGGCGGACAGCCGCCTTTCTTCCTTGCGCGCTCGCTCCCTCTCCAGGCTGATGGCGTGCGCGCTCGCCAGCTGAACGGCGAGCAGATCCGCCCGGGCTAGGCTGGCGTCAGCCTTGGCCGACAGGCGCGACACCTCGAGCGCTCCGCACATGGCCAGAAGCACCGCGACGGCGATGGCCCAGACCCAGCAGGGCACCAGGTTGAGCAGGCCGAGCACCTTGGCCATGGTCAACCACCCGCCAGCACGGCAGCGATGGCTCCAGCCACCAGCCACTTGCGCTCCTGGTAGACAGCCAGGTCCACCGGGTTGCTCAGGAAGAAGCACTCCACCACCATGCCGCCAGCGCGCACGAAACCCAGTCGGCCGCGTGCCGTGGCGGTCTGGTCAATCCAGCCCGCATCCCCGCGCACACGCAGGCCCAGCACGTTCGCGATGGCCTGCGCCAGGCGCTGCGCCCGGGCCTTGTCCTTGGGCATGGCCACCACCTCGACGCCCGTGGCGGAAGGGTTGGGCGATGCATTGGTGTGAAGCTCAACCGCCCAGTCAGCCCCCGGGACCAGGGTCAGTGCATGCACAAGCGGCAGGTTCTGCCATCGCTCGCCATCAGTGCGGACGTCGGCCCCCTTGCCGCGCAGTTTGATTGCCACGATGTCGCGCAACTCGGTCATCAGGTCACGCTCGCAGACAGCCCCGGCCACTGCGCCGGGGTCGCTCCCGCCATGGCCGGCCGTGACAGCGAACCTCACGACTTGCCCCCAGGCATCGCGTCGCCGGCCAATTCACCGATGTCTTTGCCCTCTCGCTTCTGGAACCACCTCATGAAGGCAGCCACGATCCAGAACCCAGGCAGCGCGGCCAACAGCACGAACGGCAGGCCGGCACTCAGCAGCCCAAGGAAGAAGGCCTCGTCGCGCCCCTGGTAGACCCGCACCCAGAACGCCAGCCATTCAGGGTCGAACTGCATGTACCTGTACGCGGAGTAGAAACCCAGCGTGCACGAAGACAGCAGACCGCACAGAAGCCGCGTCGAGATGTCGTCCATCTCCTTGCCCTTGGTGGGTGGGACCACCTTGAAGCCAATGACGGTCCCAAGCACTGAGGCCGCCAGCAGGATGAACCCACCGAGAAGGCCAGACTTGAGGCTGAAGGCCACGCCGGCCCCTGTTTCTGCTGCCATGTGACTAGCTTTCATGATTCGTGATGAATGTCTCAGACACCAACCAACACTTGGCGCCCCCAACGGACCTGTGCGCCACTGGTGGTTGCAGTGCCGACCCCGTAACGCTGCAACTGCATTTGGGTATCCGTCGGCAGGATGAGCAGAGGGGCAGTCGCCAGAACGCCGCTGTAGGTCGTCATCGCCAGCGGGCCAGCGTTGTTGGAGTTGACGGTGGACCGCGCATAACGAACAGCCGGGGCAGTGATTGCCGTCCGGGCGTCGGGCGCGAGTTGCGAGCCCTGTACCTCGATCTCGCAGAACAACTGCACCCGCGAGTAAGCCGCAGGGAAACGGCCCGCCACGAACGCGGCAGTCCCGTCTTGCAGGATGACGTTGCCGCCGTCTGCCGTGCTGGTGAACGTGGCTTCTTCCCACTCGCCCGCGATGCCGTCCGTTCGCGCGACCTTCGCGCCGACCAGGGTCGCGTTGTTGACGCTGGGCGTCACGTTGTTCGCAAAATTGCCGCTGTAGCCGGTCCCGCTCAAAGCGTTGGAGCCATTGAGGTACGGGGTCACCAAGTAGCTGCCGTTCGGATTGGTTGCCGAGTTTGCAGAGTCGGACGAACCGAAGTTAGGGCCGCGATCAATCGGCGAGCCCATGGCACGCCAGAGGGCGTACCCGGCCAACTGACCAGCAGCACCACCAGGGTGAACAAGGTCAGTCGCTGCAAAGGCAGTGCGGATCGAAGTACCGGAGGCCGGAATCATCGAATCCCACATCGGCACGAAGACAGCACGCGGAAGCGTTGCGCAGTACGCTTGCAGCCACATTGCGTAAGCGGCGGCGGTTTGACGCTTGGCCGAATCGGCATTCCACTCGTTGCGGAAAGGCGGGTCAGCGGTCACATAGACAGGCACGCCAACAGCCATCAGGCGGTTCAGGATGTCGATTGCATCCGCTTGCATCTGCGCGAGCGTGCGATTGCTTTGCACGTCGTTCGTGTTGCAGTCAAAAACGATCCCAGACAGATTCGGAGGAAGGCTGGGAATGTCTGCCGCAACCGAACCGGAGTCACCGGCCATTGCCCACATGGTCTGCCCGCTTGCGGCGTAATTAATGAACTCGACCGATTGGCGGCTGAAGATTTGCGCCCAGACCAAAGGGTTGTCTGCGCCATAGATTTCGTCGCCACGGCTGCCCGTTCGGGTCAGAGTCATCGAGCCCGACACAACTTGCGGCAGGTTGACGCGGATGTGCACACCGTCATAAAGGCCAGTAGGTCCCGGCACTCGTACATAGCCTGAGCGCAGCGCCACCGGCGCGCCTGTGCCGAAGCGGATTGTGCGAGCGGTGACGTCGATCACCAAGTCTTGCGCTGAAGCGCTGACCAGCTGCTCAAGGCCTTCGACGTAGACGCCAGCAATCGAGCCAACCTGTGTATAGCTCCATGGGGCCTCATAGCGCCAACCGTTGCGCAGGAACGAATGGCCGAAGGCGGCGAATACCAGTCTCCCCTTCTCTGTCGGAGCCAAATCATCCCCAATTGAGGCGAGGACACCGTCGACAAAGTAGGCAACGCCCGGGTCTCGACGCCCCTTCAAATCTGAATACTCTTGTTGGCTCAGATTGACTCGGACAAGAGGGTACTGGTTGCGTGGCATGTCTGAACACTCCGCTGTTTACTGCGGTCATGTTCGGGTGGCACCATGGGAGTGCAATGTCAGGCGCACCTCTATCCCCTTTGATGTCCACCTTCTTTTTAGCGCACCAGGTTCGCCACCTTCGCCGACTCAATGGCTGGAATTGCAAGAGCGTGCCCCTCTTGTCCGGGGTGAGTGCCATCCAGTGTGTAGGCCGGCTTTGCCGTTGTTCCAGTGAGATGCGCCTTTGTGAGGTTGGCCTTCATCGTCACGGTGTACGGGCCCGTGCCAGTCACTGTGCGGACATAGCCAATTTCATAGTTCGCAGATGATCCGGGCTCAAAAACGATCTGCTCGCCGACCTTCGGCGCAACCGATGAGCTTGCGGTAAACGTCGCCTGACCAGAGGCAGCATCAGCCGTCAGTGTGTAAGTCAGGTTCGGTGCCTTCCACTTGCGAATGCCAGTTCCGGTGTCAACTTGGAAGAATGGGCGGACATCGATCACAGCATCCAGAGGGAATGGCTTTGTCAGGATGTAGTCATCCAAGGCGACGTGCTCCGCATCGCTGACCTTGTACTGCTTGGACACATCAGTGCTAGTCCATTGCAGAAAGTTGGCAGCCTGGCCGACCTCATCAAGCGCGGCTGTTTGAGGTGGCATCGTGGTCTGGGCAAGCCACTTGCCGCCAAGCGACTTCAGGTATGTCCAAGCGGCCAAAGCCTGATCCCGAACGAACTGAGCCTTTGCCGCTGCGTTGGACCCTACAGCGTTGGCGACCGTGTTGATCCCCATCTCGCACACGATGGTTGTGTACGGAAAGTCAAGCGCCCGCAGGATGTCGGCACGTCGTGCGAAACCCGATTGCGCGTCCGTGGTGTTGACCTCTGCCAAGCCGGAGAAGCGGGTGCCAGGAACACACCAGTTTGCGAAAGGAGTTCGCCCACCAACATCGGAGTTCATGCCTCGGCCAAGGAAGCCGAAGACGCCATCAGTCGCGTTCACGCTGTTGTGGTTCGCATCACCCCAACCAATCGAGTCACCGACACCAAGGACAACAGCAGGACGGCCAGCACGCTCCCAACCCTTGGCAACCATGAGGCACGGGCCGTACTGGCTACCCACGTTGTAGCCTGCTGCGACAGTCGGGTAAGCGGTCGAGACAAGCGTTGCGCGGCTTGCGCTGTTCGCCGTTCCTCCTTCGAGCTTGCCCTCTTGGATCGTGTAAGAGCCACTGGGGTAGTAGCCATTCAGCGGGACTGGGCCGAAGGCTGAGCGAATTCGGTACTCGGTGTTCGGCGGGATGACGATCGTGTTTTCGTCGTTGATGAGGTGCCCACCATCGGGGATGATGCCGGAGTTGGAGCCGCCAAATGTCAACTGGTAGGACTGGCCACCGACAACAGGCTCAAACCACGCAGCCTCAATCGGGAGGTCATTCCCCAGATCGACCTCACCGACCGAACTCTGGCAGATGAAGCCAGGAAACACGAATCGCGGCGACACCACAGGGTAAGGCGGCGAGCGCATGATGATGCTGGTGGCCTGGAACTGCAGCGATGCCACGGTCGCCTGCACGCGGGTCGTCGGCATGTACAGGCGCGACGAGGCGATCATGTACTTCTGATCCTCGAAGTCGACTGCGCCGCTTACCGCCGACGGCGAATCGCCGAAGCCAACCAGAACTCCGTCTACGAAATAGGCCGAGCCAGGATCTCTCCTGCCGGCAAGGTCATCAAACTCTTGCTGCGTCAGTTCAACCCTGCGAAGTTCGTAGCTGGTGGGCATGTCGTTGCTCCTGCGTGCTCCGTTGCACGCAGAAATCTTGACAACTCATGCCTTGGCTTCAATGTCAGCGGCTGGAAATCAGCAGCAACCCTATGTGAGCGACAGCAAAGCCGGCGCCCCACCACCCAAAGCAGGTGATGAGGCCCGCGTATCCGACTGCGATCATGACGGCGGAAGCCATCAGGAAATTTCCTTGTCGACCAACGCCCTGCGCTCAGGAGAGACAGTCTTCAAGAAGCGATCGCGGCGCTCCATCTTCATGTTGCGGGCCTTGCGAACGGCCTGACTCCGCTTGACCACGATGGGCTGCCCAGGGTTCTTCTCGTTCCAGTCATCCCGCATCTTCAAGGCTTCCTTCTCCGCTTCACGGTCACCATCGGCGATCGCCCGGGCCCACTTGTCGGTGATTTCGTTCTCCACCGTCTTGGCCAGCGACTCGGACTGGCGAGCTTCGGCCATTCTCGTGGACTCACGGGCGATCTGCGCGGGTTGGAAAGACAGGGCTTTCATCCCCACGTCAAGGCCATCGACGTCCGTGACTTTTCGGTCGCGCTGGTCGCGGTACTCGCCCGTCTCGGCCATCTTGGCGGCCTTCATCAGGTTCTGCAATGCCACAGGCGACGCCTTCTGGATGGCTCCAGCCAGATCTCCGCCAAGCAGTTCTCGGGCTGCATCACGGTACTGCGTGAACATCGCGCCACCAGGGCCAGCGATCTCCGCCAGGCTGCGCGCCGTGTCGGTGTTTGATTTCAACAGCAGATCGGTGGCCGGCAGCAGGTTGCCCATGCCCATGCGGATGGACAAGTCAACCGGGAACCCGGCCGCAGCGCTGAAACCTCGAGTTGCCACCTCGGCGAGCTCTTCACCCAGCACCGATGCCACTGCCTCCCGGCGCGCGCGCTTTGTGTTCGTGTCGTAGCCCATCGCCTGGCCGACCGTGTCGAAGACATCGTCCATGTCATCCATGAACGGCAAGCCATCGGTGCCAGCGGCCATCATCAGCAGCACCAGCGCCAGGGCTGCAGCCTTCTTGCCGTCCGGTCCCGACTTGGCCATGCGAGCCAGCCACTCCAGGTAATGGATGCTGTACTGCTTGAACGTCATGGCCGTGGCGCCGATGACACCGCGCGACACGTTGGGCTTGTTGCCAGCGTTGTAAAGGCCCTGGGTTTCAATGACAGCCTTTTCGGCAAAGCCGAACGGGTTGGCAATGCCTTCGGCCTTGGCCGTCTGGTAGGCCGCCAGGAACGAAACGCGACGGTTGAACTGCTCAGCGACAGAGAATGGGCCGGACCACAGCAAGGCGAGCTTCTTGAGGTACAAGTTCTTGCTGCCGATGCCGCCAGCGGCGCGGTCGATCAGGTGGTGGATTTCCTGCGGGCTGACGATGCCCTCGTTCTCTGCACGCTTGAGTGCCTTGCCGATCTCGGAGGATTCATCCACGCCCGTGGCGATCATCCGCGCGGCATCCACCAGCCGGCCCCCAGCCTTGAGCGCCCCGCCCCACTGCGACAGGTAGGGCAGCGTCATCATGAACGGCTGGGTGATGTTGACCACGGCTGAAGCGATCGAGCCCCCAATGAAGTTGGTGAACATGACCCCACGGATGGCCGCGCCGGACTCTTCGGGCTCCGTCACCGACTCGATCAACTTGATGGCCTCGTCCTTGATATCGCCGTCGCGGATGTCGCGCGCCAGATCCTTGGCGTCCTTGATGTTGAGCGCGGTCGATGCCGCCCGGGCGTTGGACGTCACAAAAGATGCCAGCACGCGCGGGACATCATCAGAGAAACCAGCCGTGCCCTTGCGCTTGATGAGGCGCTTCATGGTGCTGCGGTTGTTCTTGGCCAGCTGGATGTACTTCTGGAAGACCTCCGACTGGTCTGCTCCGATCGCCGAGGCGAACAACTCCATCGCATCCACCGGCACGGCCGACATCAGCTTGTGGAACTCCTGGGACATGACCCCCTGCTCCACCGCCGCGCCCGGAAACTCTTCGCGCAGCGTGCGCGCCAGGCGGTTCGCCTCGGTGCGCGTCTCGGCCATGCCGAAATACTGCGTCTGGCCATCCCGGTCGACCACATGCACCCAGAACTTGCCGAAGCGAGACAGCGGCGCGTACCCGCGCGACTTCATGCGGTCGATGTGGTCGAACTTGTCGTTGATCTGCTTCAAGAGCGGATCTTCCTGGTTCTCGAATGCCGCCGAGATGGCCCCGCGCAGGCCGGCACGCCCTTCGCGCGTCATGGCCATGGCTTTGACTGCAGGCGGCGCGTCGCCCAGCAGGCGGATGACCTCGGTGGACACCAGCTGATCCAGTGACTCATCCACCGCGGCCCTGAACTCTCGGTAGTAGCCGATCTGCTCGTCCGTGAGCTTGAACTGGTCGCGCAGTTCCTTGTCGGTGAACACGACACCGGCCTCGCCGTCGAATCCCTGCGAGACAGCCTCGTCCATGGGCACCAGTTGCCCACGCACGCGGGCCCACGACAGCGTGCCCTCGAAGATCGGCGCGGCGACTGCCTTGGCGTCCGCCTCCTTCAGGCCGGTCTTTGCCAGGTCGCGCCAGTTCTCCAGTTTCGGCAGGATCGACGGGGCGTTGTCGGCTGCCTCGTTGGCCAAGGTCGACACGCCCTCGATGTAGTCCTGCAGCTTGTTGAACACCGCACGGAAGGCCGGGAACTTTTGGGCCTTGGCGTACTGGGTCTTGAAGGTGCGGTCCAGCCAGTCAACCTGGGCGCCAGCAGAGCCAAAGAAGTCCTGCACCGCTTCGCGGGCCTTGCCCGTGAACTGCTGGGCGGCCTGGGTTCGGCTGAAGCCTACGTCTTCTCCGCCCAGCGCTTGAGGTGAGCCGCCTTTTGCTCGGGCGTCAGCTTGGCGATTCGATCCTTGGTCTTCTGCAAGGATGCCTTGTGCGCCTCTTGCTCGTTGGGCTTGGAGGTAGGTGGCGTGGTTGATCGTGCCGTCATAGGCCGCTCCTTCTTCCCGGTTTTGGGTCGGAACCCCGATTTTCTCCCAGAAGCCCTGGGCGGTGGGGATGATGTTGGACACGTTCATGTCCGTTTCAGGGTGTGCGGCCAAGAGCATGCCGACCGCCTTGGCGCCCACACCCTTGTTCTCGCCTTCCACGTTGATGTCCAGGATGGACACCGGCTGGCCATTCTCGACCAGCACCTCCATGTTGCCCAGCACTTCAAACGAGTCGGTGGGCATGATGGCGTAATTCAGGATCTTCTGGCCAGGGCCTGGGATGACCTCCAGGCGCTCGCTCTCAATCGGGAACACCAGAGAGACGCCGCCTGCGGCGTACACCCGCTCGCCGGACTCGTCGCGCTTGACCGCCACGGGCGAACCCTCACCGCGCGAGAAGCCACGGTCACGGCGGAACGCCGGGATAAGCCCCTGCCCACCATCGGGCGGTCCGTCCTTGATGAACCGCTGCACCGGCACGATCAACTCGCGGATGATCTCGTCATCGGTCATCCGCATCTTGGCCAGGGCCGGCACATTGCGACGCAACCACGAACGGATGGCAGCCACCGCGCGACGCACAAAGCCCAACTGCGGGTTGTCCTGCGCGATCTCGGCAAGCCATTCCTCCGCGGCAATCTGGCGGTCCCGCGCGTTCTTCATGTTCAGGCCGTACTGCTTGGCCTTGACTTCCACATCGGCGCGGCGGGCGCGCGCCACCTGGTCAAGGATCTCGCCGATTTCCGTGCCGTACAGCCCGCGCATCCCCAGGTGCCCCAGCACCTCGTGGAACACCGCGCGGCGCACGTCGTTCATGGAGCGCATGTGGCTGGCCAGCAGATAGGCCTTGCCCTGGTGGTAGAAGGCCTCGGGCTCACCGGTCGCGCCGTTGGCCAACTGCCGATCGTTTTCCCGGCGCACCGCGTCCGGCGCCTCGTCCATGCTGCGCAGCACCACGATTTCCGGTGCGTTCTTCCAGCCGTCCGTCAATTGGCGAACCAAGTCCTCCACCATGTCCATGTGGGCGATGGCGGTGATGGCGTCCTGGCGGCGGAAGCCTTCTTGGGAGCCGTCGCGGGAGAACAGGGTTTGATCTGCTGCATCTGGCGCGGCTGGCGCGTCTGAGCTCAGGGCTCGCACCACTTCCTCCAAGCGAGCCCGCTTGTCAGACAATTCCTTGGCCTTCGGGAATTCTTCCTTTTTGCGTTCCAACAGGGAAGGCAGGTCACGCTCAGCGCGCTCCATCTGACCCTGCATGTACTTGACGGTCGAGGCATAGTCGGCTCGGCGCTGGATGTCGCCCTCCAACTGCTCCAGCAACTTGCGGCCTTGTGCGGTGGACATCTGGACAATGCCGTCGACCGAGGCCTGTGCCGTGGCCATCGTGCGCTCGCCATCAATCAGGTGGACGTCAACCGACGTGGACGTGTCACCTCGGGCGTTTCTGACCGGCTCCAAGTCAGCCACCAGTTTGTAGCCGAACATCTCCCCCAGGGTGATCGTTTCCGCCTCCTTCAGCCCAGCCTTGGCTTCGCTGACCAATCGGGCGACTTCACGCCCGGCCGAGGTGCGCTGCGCGTATTCAGCCCCACCAACCTTGGCAAGGAATGGGGCCGAGTCGCCCAGGGCGGCACCGATGGCGTCGTTGATGGCCTCTTTGCTGGTCGCGCGCTTGCCATCAATCGAGACGGCATAGCGGGCGTTCGGGTTACCCTCCTGCTGGGCCTCAACTGCCGCCAAGGCAGCGCGCATCGCGTCAGCCTGATCGGTGTAGGTCGCACCTTCCACGGAGACCGATCGGCCGGCGTGGGCCTGCTCCACGGCACGCACTCGCTCAGACAGCACCTTGCCGCGCTCTTCCTCCTTGCGAATCCGCTCAGGGTTCTCTCGCAGTGCTCGCTCCGCACTCTGGATGGCGTCCAGCACCCCATACATCTTGCGGCGGTGTGCGCGCTCCTGCAGTTCCAGGCTGCCAATCTGTGATTCCAGCGTCACGCGCTCCAGCAGCAGGGGGTTGCCCGATGCCAGGGCAGCCATTTCCGCCATGCTGACCGATTCCTCGTCCTCGAATTCCATCGAGAAAGCGCCGTCGTACTTGCGGATGCCGTTAATCATCCGCAGCTTCTGGGCGTTCAAGTCCCACATCTTGGCATCCACCGTGCGCTCGGTGGCGTAGGCCATGATCTCGACCTCGAAGCCATCAGGCCCGTACTTCTCCAACAGCTTGTTGCCCTGGCGGATGATGCGCCCTTCTCGCTGTTCGATGTCGCTGGGCTTCCAGGTGACGTCGACGTGGTGCAGGCCGACCAGGCGGTCTTGCACGTTGGTGCCTGCACCCATGCGCGGGGTTGAGCCCAGCAGCACGCGGACCTTGCCTCCACGAACGGCGTCAAACAACGCAGCCTTCTGCTCATCGTTCTGGGCTTCTTGGACAAACCGGATCTCAGCAGCCGGGATGCCCATGGCCACCAAGTTGTCCTTGATCTGCTGGTAGGCGTTCCATCCCGATGTCTGGGCGTTGCGAAGTTCGGCGATCTCGTTTGCGTCGAACTTCTCCAGCGCATCGGCGGCGGACTGATAGGCTTCGTCGTTGCGCTCAGCTAGGGCCTTGTCGCGCTTGGCCACAAGTTCGTCGTATTCCTTGACGATCTTGTCGTCGCCCTTCGCCTTGGGCACCGACCGATCCAGGAACACCAGTTGGGTGCCACGGTCAGCCGTCGACTTGTCATAGATGCGCTTGATCTCCTGCGAGACGCGCGCCAGTTTGCCGCCTTCCTCTGTGCTGGTTGATCGGGCGTCAACTGCGCGGATGTCCAAGGACACCTTGCGCGCACGGTCCATCAGGCGCAGGCGGGCGGCGTTGCGCTCGTAGGGGTCTTTGATGCCGTCCAGGCCGTCAAAGCCCGCGATGATCTCCTTGAGCGCGCCTTCTTGCGCTGGCGTAGGCTTGACCTTCACCAAAGTGCGGTCACCACCCTTGACCTTTGGCACCGGGAAAGGCTTGCCGTTGTTGTCCTCGGCAAACCACTTCTTGATGTCGTCGATGGACACCGCATCGGTGAACCCGTAGTAGGTGTCCATGAGAGAACGCATGTTCGCCCAGGTACGGCCCAAGCGCGTGACCTCTTTGAGGCGGCCGGATTCGGTGGGCTCAAACGCTGCCGAAGCCTCCACCGACTGCGCGCGCCAAGCGTCAAAGTGCTCCAGGCCCTGCTCCTTGAGCTCGTCGGCGGCCAGGTAGCGCATCATGGTGTACATCTCGACCGCGCTGTTGCTGATCGGCGTTCCGGTCATGAAAGTGACTGCCCCGCCACCCTCGCGCATCACCCGAACCTTGTTGTACAGGTCGGCGGCCTTGCGTGAGCCGGTCTTGTCTCCCATGCCGCGAACGCCCGTGAGGCGGGATGAGTAAAACAGGTTCTTGAACTCGTGAGCCTCGTCCACGGTCAGGTCGTCCACCCCCAACTGCTCGAAGGTCAGCAGGCGGTCACGCACCCCGCTTTGCAGCTTGTCAATGCGGGTCTGGATCTTCTCGGCCAGTCGCTCGGCCTCCTTCACGCCGAACGGCTTGCGGAAACCAGAGTGCCCATCCTCTTGGGCCTGCTCTTCGGCTTCCTTGATGGCTGCCTTGGCCTGCTCCATCTCCTGCTCGAGGTAGCGCATCTCGGTCTCCGGCGAGATGCCGATGAACCCAAAGGAGGAATGAGGGACGATCACAATGTCCCAGTCACCCGTGGCGATCTTACCGAACAGGCGGCGGCGGCGCTTGGCCTCAAAGTCTTTCTGTCCGGCTGCCAGCACCTTGGCGCCAGGGTACAGACGGTACACGTCAGCAGCCCACTGCTCGACCAAGTGGTTCGGGACCACGATCATGGGCTTGCGCGCCAGCCCCATACGGCGACGCTCCATCGCGCGGGCGATGCCGGTGAAGGTCTTGCCGGCCCCCACAACATGGTCCAGCAGGAGGAATCGCGAAGCGATGCCGCGCCAGATGGCGTTCTTCTGGTGACGGCGCATCTGGATGATGGCGTCTGGCACCTTCCCGGGGAGCTTGAGATGCGAGCCGTCGAACTGCCGGTTGACGCGGGTGTTGAACTTCTCGTTGAAGAGGTCAACCAAGCGCTGGCGGCGGTCACCGTCCTTGAAAACCCAATCACCGAACTCGGCGACGATCTCCTTGGCCTTGAGTTGGGCCAGGGCGGTGCGCTCCTGGTCAACCTTCATGGACCCGTTCTCGTCCTTGTACGTCACCACCACCGGCTGGCTGTTCAGCAGGCGCGTGACGATGTAATCGGCAGGGGCCCCCTCAGCAGACCACTGCTCAGACTTGGCCCGCTCCGACTCGCGCACGTTGACGGAGAAGCTGTTGGTGATCGCAGAAAACGACACCGAGGCCTTGCCGCCCACCAGGGACTGAACAAACTCGGCGTACACGTCGCCCGGCACCCAGGTGGCACCCATCTGCGCCGTGACGTTCTCTGCGGTCCACGCTTCCGGCTGCACCGCCTCCAAGGCCTTCACGTTGACCTCAAACCGAGGATCGCGCGCAGCTGCATCGCGGGCGGCGTTCAGCTTGCGGCGAACCATGCCAGACAGGTAGGCGTCCGCCGTCTCCCAGGTTTCCGACTCCGGGTCGGAGAACACCAGCGGCTTCTCACCCGATTGCAGTTCGGACACTGCGGCCTCCGGCGAAACGCCGCGCAGCGCTGCGATTCGCTCGATGTCAACCCGTCCGCGCTCAGCCAATGAGATCGCCAGGGCATCGGCTGCGGTCGCAGCTTTGGTAGGCGGCTCGTACTTCGGCACAACGCGCTCACGCAGGATCGGTGCAGCCGTGGCTTTCTCAGCCTGCACCTCGAGGCCGCTTCGTGCGGCCTGTGCCTTGGTTCGCTCCGGCTGATAGCCGACCTCGAGGGCCGTCACGAGCCCCCCGTCAGGCATCGTCATGGCCAATGCCATGTTCGTGCTGCGGTTGACCGGGCCATGGGCGGCCACAAAGCGCGCGTAGGCGTCGGCCAGCTTCTTGCGGTTGCCCTCCATGACGGATGCCTTGGCATCCTCGGTTTCGAGCACCAACTGCTTCTTCAGCAGGTCACGCAACTCCACCAGACCCTGCAGACGCTCATACCCGGCTTTGCCCAGGCGCATGCCGTCAGGCACCTCGGCCTCATTGGCGTAGGTCGTGCGCTTGTAGACGTTGCGCTTTGTCGCCTTGCCTTCCTTGTTCAGGGCCTTGACGGGCTTTCCGTCGTCGCCCATTTCCACCTCGAGCTTGTACCAGCGGCCTTGGTCGTCCATGGACAACTGCTCAGACCAGGGGCTCTCTGGCGTGATCTGCTGGCGGGACATGATGTAACCACCGTCCGGCGCCTCGCGCTCGATCACACGGACCAGCGCGCCCCCCTCATCGAACTTCATGTGGCCGACTTCTTCGTTGGCCACGGCAATGCGCAGGGCATCAGCCAAAAGGGAGAACCGCTCTTCCGTTGCGGCCAGCACTTCGTCTGGGATGTTGCTGACATTCTCCGGCAGGCGGGCCACCGCATCGCGCAGCATGGACTCCAGTTTGGTCGGGTCGTCCAGGCGAACCGTGATGTCGGCGCCTTGCTGCATGGAGCCAGAGCGCTCCAGAACGCCCATGATCTGCCCAGGATTCTGAGCAAAGTAGCGGTTGACGGTCATGGCCTCGCCGCCCAATGGGTCGCGCACCTTGTCGACTTCGATCCAGGCCGGCGCCTTGTCGGCCAGCGCACGGTCCTTGTCCTTTGCGCTGTTGGGCTTGAGGTAGTTGTCGATGACCTGCTCGCGGGCGGCCTGCTCGGCCGGCGTCAGCTTGCGCAGGATGATGATGTCCGTCACCACCTCCGTGCGGGCGTTCTCCTTGAAAGCCGTGTCAGGCAGGCGGATCGCCGCAACCAGATCAGCCTGGCGAGCCAGCGCCACGCGGGTGGACTTGTCCTGCGCATCCATCAGGAACCGAGACACCACCTTGATCTGCAGGCCGCCCGGGCGCACCGCGTCCATGCCGGCGCGGAAGAACTGGTTGTGAATGGACACGCCCTGCAGTTCCGGCTTGAACTGGAAGCGCAGTGACTCCGACCCAAACGGGGGGTTGCCGATGTTCAAGGCAAAGGCGTTGTCTGCCACCGGCACCTTCTGGAAGCCGGAATTGAGCACGGCCGCCTGCGGGTAAAGAGCCTGGGCGATCCGCGATGTCAGGTTGTCGTACTCGACGCCGATGAACTTGCCCGGCAGGTCTTCGGGCTTGAGCCCCAAGAAGTTGCCGGTTCCCATGGAGTTTTCGAGCACCAGCCCACCGCGGAAGCCCAGCCGGCGCGCGGCATCCCACATGGCGCTGACCACCACCTCAGAGGTGTAGTGAGCGTTGCGGGTCGACCGGCGCGCGTCGGTGTACTCCTTGTCGGACAACAGGGAGCGCAACTCTTCACCCCGGGCCTTCCATTTGTCCTTGAATTCGCCCGTCATCGGGTCAGGGAAGGCGTTTGCCAGGCCGCCCCATCCGACGTACCGCGCCAGGATGCGCTGCTCATCCGGGGTGGCGCGGCGGCGCTCGGCCTCCAGCGTCTTGAGCGTGCGGATGGCGTTCAGGTTGTCGTTGAACTTCTCGACCTCGCCGCCGCGCCCCAGGCGCAGGTCAGGCGTGATGCGGAAGTTCTGCGCCGGGACATTCGGCGCAGCCGGCGTTACAGCAGGCTCGGCTGGTCCGGGTCGCTTGGCTCGGCCATCTGCGCGCGGTACTGCTTTTCGAGCTCGTCCAGTTCCTGCGTCTCCCAGTCCGTCAGCCCGGCGCCCTGCTCCGGCTTCAGGAAGACGTACTGCGCCAGCGCGACTTCCTCGGCTTCGGTCTGCTGATACCCCTGCTCCATCAGTTCCAGCACCATCCGCTGGGCGTTCTTGCCCGCTGTCTGCAGCGCTGCGTTGAACTTGTCCGCTTTCTTGAGGTCGGCTGTCATCTGCGGCAGCCACTTCGTCCAGTGCTTGCGGGCCTTGGCCGCGTAGGTTTCTGCGCTCATCGTCTTGCTCGCTGGTGGTTTCATCTGCAGTCTGGGCCGCTTGCGCGGGCTGGTCAACGGGTGTGTTTGCGGGTGCGTCGACGCTCGCCGACTCCACCTCTGCCGCCGTGCTCATGCCGTCCAGGCCTGCTGCACGGGGATCGTACTTCACCCCCATGTACCAGGACTTGAGGTAGGGGCGCACGCTGTCGCCCAGGTCTTCCAGCATGGCCTTGGCGTAGGCGGCAAACGTCCGGGCGCCCTTTTCGATGTGGTAGCCGGCCAGGGTGATGCCGGCCTGCATCATCTCGGGGTCAAGGCCGCTGCTCAGTTGCCCCAGCTTCTTGCGCAGGATCTCGCGGGCCTTGGCTGCTGCGTCCTCGGTGAAGATGGTGTTTGCGCTGGGCGTGGCGGCCTCGGCAACCTTCTTGCGGTCTTCGGCTCGCGTCTGGGCAGTCTGGCCGCGCTCGTAGGCAGCCATCTCCGGGTCGGCGGCCAGGTCATCGGTGACCGGGCCAGTTTTGAAATTCGCAAACGTCACGCCCTTGAGTGCTTCGCGGGCTGCGTCGCCGCGCCCCCAACCCCATTGGCGATCTGCGCCAACCGGCCCCTTGGTGAAAACCACGCTAGAGCCCTTTTCGCGGGTCTTAAAAACGTAGGTGTCGCGAGTGCCACTCTTGGCGCGGTCAAGCCAGGCCTCTTCCTCAAAGTCCGTGCCTGCGTACAAGATCACCCGCTTGCCGTCTTCCAGGCCCTGCAGCGCTTCGGCCAGCGTCTCGGGCTTGATGGCCTCGTTCGGCGCACCGTGGGGGCCCTTCTTCGGCTCAGCTTCCGCCTTCATCTCGGCGATCAACTTCTCCTGGCGCTTGATCCGTTCAGACACTCGGTCGTCCAGCACCCCGCCAAACTCGCCCGTGTTGCTGCGCATGGCATCCAGATCTTGCTCGGCCATCTCAAGGGTGTAGCCCGGCTCACCTTGTTGTGGGCGCGATGGCTTGTTGGCAGCCGGAAGCGCCTTGACCTCTTGCACCTCCTTGGCCTCACCCACCACCTCGCCTGCCTGGCGCGCAACGGGTTCCTGGTCGTCCTTGCGGGCCTTGCCTTCGTCCCAGGCTGCGAGCCAGCGCGCCTTCTGGTCTTCGTTCAGGCCTGCGGGCGGGACCGGGGCCTCGCCGTTGGAGTGAGCAACCCGTCCAGCCTTCTCGGGGTCGGCTTTCGCGTACTCGGTGTTGAAGAACTCGACGCCCACAGCCGCGCGGGTCAGGTCGTTCAGGTCCAGGGTCTGGCGCACCGACAGGTTGTTGTTGCCGGCGAACTGCTCGCGCAGCTTGGTGAAGGCGCTCCAGCCACCTTCGCGCAAGGCGTCGCCCAGCGGCTTGGCCATGTCCTGCAGGGTCATCTGCTTGGCGGCCGGCGCGCTTGGCTTCGGTTCGGCTATAACGGGCTGGTTTTCGGCTGCGATCCTTGCCCGTACCGCCTCATCACCGCGCAGCATCACGCGCTTGACGCCCTTCAGTGGGTCGATGTCAGAGTCACGGTCCGCAACGATGCCGACAGTTTTCCTGCCTTCTTTGATCGGCCCTGTGACGGTGTAGGACTCGCCATCAACACTCACCTTGTCGCCAAGGCGGATGTCAGTAAGCGGCAAATCGCCGTCCTTTGCCTCTTTGCTCGGTCGCTGCGGCGCACGCTTGGCCATCTCCTTCTGGATGGTCTTGGCACGCTTGTGGTTCGGCCCGTAGAAGGCCTGGGCCTCCTTCAATTCCTCGTCCGTCATCTCGGGGACGGTCTTGGTCTTGAGGAACGCAGGCGTCTTCCCCTTCAGTGCTTCACCGATTCCTCGGTCAGCTGATCCGTCAGGTACAGCACCTGCGCGACCGACTCCAGCCCCATCTCGGCCAGCAGAAGTCCCGCCTCGCTCATCGACAGCCACTCCCCCATCAGCAGGGCTTCGTCCATCGCTGCCCAGGCTTCGGACAGCGTCAGGTGCCCCATCAGCACCAGTTCGTTCAGCGGACCCGACAGTTTCGCCACCTCGGACATCGTCTGCTTCTCCTTGGGTTTGAACAGCCCAACCACCTTCGACGGGGACCACGTCACCGCCGACGCGGCGCTGCTCGAGCACGGCCGCGCGCTGGTTCTTGAAGGGCTCACCGTTGGGGCGGTAGACAAGGCGCGGCACAGGGCCTGCGGCAGGCCGTTGGCGCGCGGGCCGTTCAGCTGGTGTCAGCACCCCATCGCCCACCATCACACCTGGGCCTGCGCCACGCATCGTGTCGCGCGGCGTCATGGCGTCCATGCCGGGGCCACCCTGCGGGCGATCCTTCTTTGCTGCTGCAGCTTGTCGGGTGTTGATCCGGTCGGCGTTCGTCTCAGGCGCCACGTTGCCCGCGGCATCTGCGCGGAACACACCGGTCTGCTCGGTGTCCAGTCCGATCTGAGGCACTCCGACATCAGCACCGATGCGCTCCGGCGCCGAGTACGCGCCAGCGCCGAGGCCTCCGGGCTGCCCCATCGGCGTCAGGCGCGACCGAGAGACGATCTCTTCCGCCACCGCGAGCATGTTTTCTCGCGTCTGGTCGGGGATCTGCCCAGGGCGGTCGGCCTGGTTCAGGTAGTAGAGCACCTCATCGAGAGCCGACTGGCCGAACTTCTCCCGGATGGCTTGGCGGTTCCCCTCGTCAGCGATGGTTTCCCGCGTCGCCATGATCCGGTCCGCGAGCGCATCAAACGGCTGCTCGCTCTGCGCAAGCGGGTCGACGCCAGGCGCTCCCATTGCTGGGGCCCCTGCGGCATTGGCGTATGCGGACGGCCCCTTGTCCATGAACCCGGCCTGCTTCAACGCCTTCATGTCGGCGTCGCCCTGGGCCATGATCCCGTCCATGGCGTGGTTGTACTGGCCTTCGCTCAGACCAGGTGCTGGATTGCCGGATTGCATGGCTGCGGCCTCGGTATCCATCCGGTCAAGCGCCAAGTTGGCACCACGGGACAGGGGGCCGTTGTTGGGCAGGCGCGGACGCGCCACCACGCCAGCGGCACCGCCCATGGCAGCACCCGTCAGGGCACCCAGAACGGCGGCTTGGTCCACCCCCTCGTCGATCGGCTTACCAAGCGCCAAGTTCTGCAGCGCCTGCTCCTGAACAGACTGCGGCAGTTCTTCCAGCAAGCCTTCCGAAACGGCCCCCTCGAGCGTGCTGCGGACGATGCCCTTGCGCACCCCCGCATCAAGCGACCCTTGAGCGAGCATCGTGTCGACGTCGCTGATGCCAAGTTTCTTGGCCACCTTGCCGCCCAAAGCGCCCAGGCCAGCAGTCAGCGCACCAATGGTGCCTGCAATGGCCGCCTGCTCGCCCGTCAGCAGGCCGTCCTGGGTTTGCTGGCGGATCTGCTCGGCAGAAGATCCAGCGGAGACGATGCCTTCACCCGCAGCTGCCGCAGCCAAGACCCCCACACGCGGGGCAACGCGCATCACCCCCTGAGCCACCGCACCGCCACCACCCATCAGCGGAACCGACTCCGCAACCGCCAGGGGAATCACGGATGGGTTGTCGATGACCGCGCCCAGCGTGCCCATGACGCCTTCGGCCTTCTGGACGTTCCCCAGGGCCTGTTTCGTCTGGTCGGTGTACTGCTCATCCAGGATGGCCTTGGCCTCGGCTGGGCGAAAGCCCACCTCTTCGAGCGCCTTGCCCGCACGGCCACCGCTGACCATGTCGGCCAGACCCACGGCAGCCTCGGGAACTGCAATCGCGCCCTTGAGCGCGGAGATGCCAAGATCCTTGGCCCAGCCTGCCGCACCGCGGCCCGTCATGGGCGCCTGCGCCGGCTGCTCAAGCGTGACACCAAGCCCCTGAGCGACTTGCTCGCGCGTCAGATCCGGGTAGTCCAACTGGTGGATCATGTCCACCACCTGGGAGTCAGTGAGGGTGCTCCACTCCGGGCGGGCCTGCTTGATCTGATTGATGTCCATGAGGCGATTGGCTTGTGGTCTGAGGTGTGACCACCAGCCTATTGATCGCCTTCATGGGTGCAATGTCAGACCTTCTCGGCGAGCAACTTCTTGATCCGCTGCTTGGTTGCCTCGGACAACCTCGAGCCGTTTTGCTTCAGGTGTGCCTCGAGTGGAGCCAGTGCGCCGCTGCGGATCAGGTTTTCCGCTTCTCTCTCGGCGGCTGCATTGGTCGATGCTTCACCATCCGGGATCAGCGCTCCCAGTTGCTGCAAGATTCCGGGCCCCTTGCGCTCAGGAACTGACGAATCAGCCACCTTCTGCGCCTTTGGCTGTTGCGCCGGCTTGGATGGCTCTTTGGGCTGACCTTCAGGCGGGCGAGCAACCTGGCCGCGCTCCGACATTGGAAGGCGTCCGATTTCCTGCTTGAGCGACTCGACGTTGGCGTTCTCTCTCTTCCACTCGTCGGAGCCTGGCGCAGCGGAGGCCATGGCTTCCTGCGCCTTCTTGAGCTCAGCATTGATGATCCTGAAGCGATCTGACCCGCCGCCCTGCCCGCTTTCAGGCATCGGCGCACCGCTCTGGCCCTGCGAAGCCGGTTGACCGCCAACCTTGCCGCGGATGCCATATGGATCCGATTTCGGTTGCTGGCCACCGCTGGCGTCCGCAGAACGGTAACGGTCAAGAATGCCCTGGGCCTTGCGCAGCGCGATCTCTCGGCGCTGCAGGAGCGCCAATTGAGATGGGTTCTTGGATGGCTCCCAAGTACCGTCAGCCTCCGCGCGCATGATGTTCTCGTTGATCTTCTGCGCCTCGGACTTGTGCAAGTCGAACTCTTCCTTGTCGACCTCGCTCATCTTGTCGCGGCCTGCGCCACCTTTGCCGGTCTTGCCGTACCCGTTCTCGTAGGTGTCGGCCCGGTCTCGGGCGACTTTGAGCATCCCATCCTTGTAGTCGCGCTGGATGTCCACGCCCTGTTGGGCCACGCTGATCCGCTTGCCTTGCTCAAACTGCTTGTCGGCGATTTCGTCGCGCGACTGCGCCGACATCTGGGCGATCAACTGGATGGATCGCGCGCTGGGCGCCACCGGCTTTCCTTCTGCGTCAATCACCTCGAAGTCAACCACCTTGCGGCCGTTGGGGAGCTCGAATGTCGTCCAGCGCCCCTTTTGCCCCTCGCCAATCGTGACCTTGCCGCCGACCGCGTTGAACTTCTTGACGTCGTCCGGGTTGAAGTCGAACACACCGGCCTTGCCGGCCTCTACGTCCTCGATGCGCGGAGCACGCACCATGTTGGAGTCGATGAACTCTGAGACCCCCTCAGCCTTCATGGCGTCGGCCAGCTTCTTGGAGAACGCCTGGTGCTTCATGGCACGTTCATCAAGCTCGAGGGCGGCATCTGGTCGGCCTTGGCCGATCAACGCACCCATCTGGCGCTGAATCTTCGCCTGGGGCGTGTTCTGCTGGTCTGCCGCCGTCTGGGCTTCACCCTCGGTGCCGTAGGCCTGTTTGCCGACCATCACGGCAGATGGCCCCATGCCGCCTGCTGCCTCCTTGATGACGGGCTCCACATCGGCGCCAGCGTCTCGCAGCGCTTGCTCATCGGCGCGCTTTTGGCGGCCAGCTGAGCGATCCTCTTGAACCTTCTCGTTGAGGTTCTTCAAGCCCATGCCGGCCAAGCCGAGTGCAATCAGTGGCAACGCCATCACAAAACTCCTTGCGCTGCCATCCGGCCTGCGCCAATCTGCTTGACAGCGCCCTTGATGGCCTTGACTTCTTTGGCAAGTCCTTGGATGCCAGCCATCAGCACGCCGTTCATGGAAATCGGGTCGATGGCGCGGCCACCAGGCGCGACCTCATCGCCCATGTTCTTCTGCACGTCTTGGGCCATGGGGCCATCGTGAGGAATCCTCCCGTCGTCCGGCCCACCCTTCTCGGGGCTATAGGTCCAGTCCTCATGGACAGGTGTGTCCAGGATCGCGCCCAGCGCCTTGGCGGGGCTCATCTTCTTGCCGGTGCCGTCCTTGACCTTCTCGTCAGACATGAATGCGGCCAGACCCGATGCAGAAGAGCCACCAGCACCGTTGGACGAAGAACCCGAACCGTTGACCATTGACTGAACGAACTGCATGTTCTGCCCACGAGTCGCCGACTCAATGCCGGCAGCGGCGTTGTAGAGACTGCCGGCCGATGCGTTACCGCCAATGGCTTGCTGGATGCCGGACTGGACAGACTGGGTGGCTTGGTTGCCGATCGAGACTGGAACCTGCGCATTGCCAACGCTCGAGTTCCCTGCGTTGAGCGCCACGCCTGCGCTCGTGGCTTGGCTGCTGGCCAGACCTCGGCCCAGGTTCGCTGCGTCCATCTTGCGGGCGTAGCCCTGGAGTTCCACATCCTCTCGGGCCTTGTTTGCTGCCGCCGCCGCTGCCGCCCCCCCCTGCACAGCCATGGCCGACTCTTGGGCGATCATGTTCCCGCTGCCGAGGTCAACCCCTCGCGCCGCCATGCGCTCTCGCATCGCCGTGCGGGCGTTGTCAACCTGAGTGTTGACCCCAGCGACGGCCTGGCCAGCCTTCTGCTCACGCCGGGCCGTGGTGTCGTACTCTTCGGCAGCCTTGACGATGCCCTGCTCCAGAGGGCGGAAGGTGCCCTTCTGGTAGTCGTAGTAGTCCTTGGAGATATCCGCGTTCTGCTGGGCAATGTCGAACTGCTGGTTCGCAGTCTTCATTGCCATGTCGATCGCGGCCTGGCGAGCGGGAGCCTCTTCGGCATAACGCTGCTTGGCCCAATCCAGCGCCTCTTTGCTCAGGGCAGCATTGGACCGGGCAGCGTCGTTCACGCCGCTGTTGTCCGGCCCATCGCCAAAAACCATATCAACAACGCCGCCCATCACAACTCCTTGACGCCAATGGCGCTTTGTTGGTACTCGGGGAAGTGCCGAAGCCACCCGCGACGGCCGATCCAGGCGATTCGATTCGATCCGACTGACCTGGCTTCGTCTTCGATCATCTTGACCAGCGCCGGGCAATCCGTGAGATCACCAGTCATGGCCACGATGGTCGTGACCTTGTACCCATGGATGCCTGAATGAGCCACCAAGGCGCACGCCATGCCGATGCAGCGAAGATCAATTGCCCCAGTCCTGTATCGATCCCTGACCGACTCCCATGGGACAGGCAGCGGAGCCGCATCCCCCATGGCTGTACGCAGGCCTTCCAAGAAGGGGCCTGCGTCATCATCAAGATTTCGGACTGAGCTCATTCGCCCATGATGTTCATGGACAGGAAGTCTTCAATGTCAGGCCCTGGATAGCCTGCGAATGATGATGTTGAGCCGGCTGATGACGTCTTGCAGGGTCGCATCGGGCTGCAACTCCACCAGTTCCTCTGCGCCTGATGTGGCCCCGATCAACTCGTTGATGTTGCTCGCCACTGCGCGCATGGGGCCGTCGATGCGCTGATCGCCGGTCCTGGTCGGCTGAACTGGTGTCTGCTTGCCACTCACATCCGCCCCTTGAGCTCGCGCAATGAGGTGGCCACGGAAAACCCGCGAACGGGGATGTTGGTCGACATGGCGTAGTAGTAGGAGGATTCCTTGAACCCACCAGGCAACCTGAAAGGTTCATCGTTGAGCACTCTGGTGCTGTACAGGATCTCGCCATCCTGCCGAATGATGGAGAAAACCACCTGGGGCACAGACTCAGCATCCACTCGTCTGATCCGCGAGCACCCAACAGCCAATGCGCCAATGGGCGCGCCGCCAAGGTATCCGCCCGCCCTCCATGGGCTGGCCAGGATGATTTCATTGGCGGACAGGTCGACCAGCCCCTGACTGGACGCCACTTCATCAAATGCACCGTCAACCTTGGCAACAGCCATGTTCAGCGGGGCGGGGAACTGCCACAGCTTGGACACCCATGAGCATGTCATGAGAGAGGCCTGTTCATTGCCCCACAACTGCACGTCCCTCCCCTTGGCAAGGTACAGGCGTCCATCAATCCTGGAGACATGCAAGGCGTCAGGCTGAACGTCGACGTTCTCGATCGCGTTCTTGTCTGCCAGGTTGAAGCGCAACATCCGCCTGTTGCCTTCCTCGTCCTGGTATGAGCAGGCATAGATGCCGTTGTGAACAACGGCGACCATGCTCGAAGGCTGCAGCTTGTTCCATTCCTGGATGCGGAACACTGGCGCTGACAGGGGTGTGACGCCGCTCGGCGTGGCCAAGTACCAGCCGTCGATGGACGGGAACACACATCCGCCGTCTACTTGCGCGACCGCGCGCTTCGCTACGCATCGCTGCGAGCCAATCGGATCAGGCGCGGCCGAATCCGGAGTGGGTGCGCTGTAGTACCGCACATCTTCATCGGTCAAGACGATGACGCCCATGCCAGCAACGGCCAGCGCAACACCGTCCGCCGACATCGCGTAGCGCAACCTGGTCGGATACGAGTGCGGCTTGCCGATCTCGGAGAAGCACAGTTCATTGCCAGCCAGCATCGCCATGCTGCTGTTCGGCAAAACGACAAGGCTGTGCCCATTCTTCGGTGGGATGTTGACCTCGAGCGAATCCAGGGTGATTGCCAGATCAGTGCTGGCCGTCGAATCAGCGTAGGTCGTCTGTGCCGGGTCCGTGATGACCATGCCGGCGCTGCGCCGGTAGGCGGCATCTGTTCCTGTCGTGCGGTAGATGCAGCGGACCATCCCAGTGGTGTTGTGCTCGGCCACGCGCGCCCACGTCCCACCTGTGCCCGAATCGTTTGGCGTCACTACGTCGAATGTGACTGTTGAGGCACCAACGCTCTTGAGCACCTTCTTGCCGTTCAAGGCAGCGTTTCCAGTTCCAGCAATGACAGTCTCTTCGCCAGCGAACAGGCCGAACGTGCTGGGTAGCGTCAACGTCGCCACGTTGCCACTCACCACCCAGGACGTGACCGAACCGGAGTTCGGTGGCGGGGTGTCAAGGCCGCTGAGGTTCCATGTGCCGGATCCGTCACCACTGGCCACTGCGACCGGGCTGGGCCCTGACTCTTCGCCCAGGGCAGTTTTTAGGGTGTAGACGTAGGCGCGAGACACCGTCGTCCCACCAGATGGGGCAGAGATGGTCGGCGCGGTCTTGGGGGACGGGACACCCAGCACAAACACCTTGAACGGGTACGGGCCAGGGCCGGAGATGGCGTCCGAGTAGGTCGTCATCCTCGGCTCACCGTCGCCAGTCAAATAGAGACGGCCTTGGCTGTCCTGCGCAATCGGGGAGCGCGCAACGTCCACAACCACCGGCCAGGTCAGCCAGTATGTGTTGTCTCCACGCTCCAGGTGATAGATGGTCTGGATGGCATCAGTCAGCGACGTGTACGTCGTCGAAACCTTGCGATAGGGCTCAACCAGCCCGCGAGACGTGTCGACATTCACGGAATCAGACGCGAACTGCTCGCCCAAGTTCCGGTCATCTTGACGCGGAACCTCGGCAAAGAACGGGCCGACTGCGATCCTGGTCATGGCGTCACTTTGAGAAGTTGAACTTCAGGCCAAAAGCGCCATACGGCCGCCAGCCTGCGTAGAAGTTGCACCAGCCGCGGTAGCTGACGAAAGGGAGCCACAGCCATCCGCAGCGCAGTGCATGGAAAGTCCAACCCGGCGACCCCCATTCGCGCGTCGAGTAGAACGTGCGATAACGGTCAGCCACACCGATGACGTAGAAGAACAGGTTGTGGAGTGGGTTTCGAAACCACCAGATCACGGCCAACTTCCAAGTCTTGGCACGGCCTGCGCGCCACTTGTCGTCACCGTAGATGCCGTCGTCATCGTTTCCGAACAGTGCCCACAGAAGGCGGAACCAGCGCAAAACCCAAGGCGTGCTCACGTTGCGGCGTGGGGGGAAGTCTTCTCGGAGCATGTTTATCCTCAGAACTTGATGCAGTAGAGCAGCGCGACGTTGCGCGGGCGTGCGTCGCCAGGTGTCACGGTCACCGTTCCGTCGCCTTCACCGTTGCTGACTATCACCTGCCCGCTGTTAAAGTTGATGGCAGTGACTGACCGGAAGCTGCCGCCTTGGCCGTCACCGTCGTCTGGATCCGCGTTCACATAGAAAGAACCAGCGTAAGCAGACTGTGCGGACCCCGATGTACGGCCTGAGTCGACCCCTCGACCATCATCCCAGCCCCGGACGAACTCGCCACGCAGGTCGGGAAGATTGAAGGTCGTGGAGCCGTCGCCGGTGCCGTAGGTGGTTCCGATGGCTGCAAAAAGAGCAGCGTATGTGGTGCGCGAGACGGCCGCACCGTTGGCCTTGAGCCAACCGGTCGGGGCGGTGGACATGGCGAAAGCCTGCACTGATCCAGCAACTATGACGGAAGCGACAGCCTCATCCAACTGCTGTTTCGGAATGGCTTGAAGGGAGGCCGTCGCGTTTCCTGGAAGAGTCTGAGCCCCAGTAAATGTGTTGGCCCCGGTTGACGCCTTGCCATCCAGCGCAGTTGCCACATCAGCCGCGCTGGCTTTCTCAGAGTCGAGTTCCTGGAGTGCTGCTTGGACTGTCCCAGCAGAGATCCCGCCTGCCGGCGTCACGCTGATCGCCGTGGCCGCGTGCGCGCCAGTTCCGACACTCGGGTGAGCGATGCTTGACGCCAAGTCGGCAGCCGTCATGCGCAACTCAACCAGTGAGCCCGCCACGAAAGATCGCGCTGGGAACTTCGTCGCATCCTCGGTCGCACGCTCGGTGATCGTCAGCAGGCTTTGCCCGACCGCGCGCTGCACGCGCATGTATTCCAGGTTCCCGCTGGAATCCTCGAGCGCAACCTTGAACCAGTCCGCACCGGTAGCCACGGGGAACAGGGCCTGGTCCGCTGGGTTGATCTGCAGCTGAGTCGAACTGCTGGTGATGGACGCCGTCAGGGTGGACCGTGCGGCGTTGGCAAAAAGCTGGGCCATGTCGATCCTCAGTAGAAGTGCCCACGCACGCGCATGGGCTGGCTTGAGTGGTTGCGCGTCCGCTTGGATCGCGCGTCAGCGATGCAGTCCTGAAAGCGCGCCAGCATCGTCCCGGACTTCTCGGGGTTCGTGTAGGGCTTTTCAGCGTGCTCGCACAGCTTGGCAATGGCGCCCCAGGCGATGTGGGCGCTGAACGAGTCGAAGAGTTCGTCGTTCAGGCCTGTTGCTGCCTTGGTCAGAGACAACGAGACTTTGGCCTTGAGGATCCTGTCAGGCGCTGGCGCGTCCGGCCCGATCTGGATGACCTTCATGTCAGGAAGGCTCAGCTTGTAGGCGGCGCCTACCTCACCAAGCGCCACGCCTTCGATGCTCAACGGCTCGGCATCAAGCGTGCCTTCATGCAACTTCACCATGCGGGCGCCTGCTGGCAAGATCGGCGCGTAGTCGGTCTGGCCTGTGGCTGTGACCATGGCCGGCGTGACATACCGCCACGCGTAGGATTTCTCGAAGAACTCTTCGGCAGCGTTGCGGATCTCGTCTTCTGCGACTAGGTCAGGGCAGCCCGGGCAATGGGGCAGCACAAGCGGCAGGAACTGGTCCCAGGGCTTCATTGCGACACGTCCTTGCGTTGGGTCTTGGCCTTCTCGGGCTTGGCGCTGAGCTCGGCGGCGGTGCGCCCTGTCAGCTGTTGCACCATGAGGCTGTACATACCCTGGGCGAGCGATTCCATGGCCGCGTCTTCCGAGTCGCGCAGGTAGGCGCGGTGGATGATGTAGGACACCAGCGGGCCCTTGTACATATCGTCCAGGCTGATCGCGGCCTCTTCTGTCAGGACATCAGCAGGAGGCACAGAGATGAGCAGCCGAAGCGCGGCAAAAGCCGTGGCGGGAGGCCACACCTCGAAGCGCTTGGGGTCGCGCTCGTCATAGGTCCAGGCCTTGACCGTGGCGCTTGACGGGTCCGTTCGCCAGGAAGGGCGCTGGTCGTCCAGCGAATCGCGCTTGGCCAGCTTGCAGGCACGGCCACTCACGTTGCACTTGACATCCATCAAGCGGATGGCCTGGGCCGGTAGCGTTTGCAGGAACCCAGCAGTCAAGGTGTGATTGACCAGCGCCGTGCTGGCGTCAGGCCTGTACAGCAGGATTTCGCGCTGCCCGTCGTTCAGGTAGCCAAGCAGGTCCGCCCGGGGCCATCGAACCCCGGCGTCATCGTGCAGCACCTCGACGGCGCTGTCGATCACCTGCTTGGCCGTCGTTGCCACGATCAGGCCTCGTCTTCGCCAGCCTTGACGGCAGCCTCATGAACCGCTTGGCGCAGCTTGTCGCCACGGGCACGCAGGTCCACTTCCAGACCGTTGGCCTTGGCGAACGCCTTGACCTCGTCATCGGTCATGGCGCCCAGGTCGACGCGGGTTTCGCCGTTGACCAGGATGAACTTGCTGGGCTCACCCGCAGGGGCTTTCTCGGTCGCAGCAGCCTTTGCAGGCTCTTCGCCGAACACCTTGAACGCTTCCGGGGTCTTGAGGAAGAACTTCTCGGCGTGCGCGTCATCGACTTCACACACCACATGGCCGTTCTCGTCAGGCGCAAACTTGTAGGCCACGGCCCCGATGGTGTGGGTGACGGTGGCCTTGCGGCGAAAGGCATGGATCAGCATGGTGGTGCTCTTTCAGGTTGTGGGAGATCAGGCGGCAAAAAGGGGGAGAGCCGAAGCCCTCCCCAACTCACCACCACGGAGAGATCAGGCCTGCAGGTCGAAGACGGCCACGCCGACCTTGCCCGAGCCGGCATAGGTGGCCGCGGCGGTCGTGATCTTCATGGCGATGCGGCGATCAGCGCTCGAGCTGGACTCGAAATGCGCCGAGTTGGCGGCACGGTAAACGCCAGCTGCTTGACCGGTCGTGATGCCGGAGGCGTAGACCGTGGCCAGGTCGGTGCCAGCGGCATTGAGCTCACCGATGGACCAGGCGAAGGCCGGCGAGCCGCCGCTGTCTACGTCGGGCAGGACCACCTTGTAGTCCACGCAGCGCACGCCAGCGGGGATGGTGGTCAGACGGATCAGATCGTTGGCTGCGAAGGCCGTCGACGGGAGTTCGATGTCGACGTGGGCGCCGCACACTTCGGCCGCGTCGGGGGTGTACATGGGCTTGATGCCGTCGTACTGCTTGGTGTTGATGCTGGGCATTTCTTGCTCCTACAGATTCGGGTTGGGCAGGTGTCCACCCGGGCCGAAGCCCGGGCACGCCGTCATCAGGCGTTCGGATCCTTGCAGTAGGTGTCCAGGGCGATCACGCCGAAGTCGCGCGTGACCAGGCTGTCCTTGGACTTGTAGGTGGCCTTCTTGACACCGAAGATCGAGTTGGTGCCGATCTTCACGGCGTTGCCGTGGTCCTTGACTTCCTCGGTCCAGTCGAAGCGCAGGCCGTTGCCGTTGGAGCCGAAGGCGATGAAGGCAGCCTGAGCGCCCAGGAACAGCGCCCGTGCAGCCGGCACGTTGCCACCAGCGCCGTAGTCGCTGAAGCGCAGCACGTTGCGGTGCTGGTGAATGATCGTGCTGGCGTACATGCCATCGGAGCTGTCGAAAATCGGGTTCTTGCGGCCTTCGGCGGCGGCGGCGGCCTTCTGGATGTCCAGCCACTGGCCGGTGGCCGTGTTGGACTTCATGGCGTCGAACTGCCAGGGGTGCATCAGGGCAACGTAGTGCTCACCGCCTTCGATCTCGATGGGCAGCATCGAGATATCGTCGGTGGTGTCGCCACCCATGGTGCGAGCCTTTGCAACAGCACGGTCAATCAGGCGCAGGTCGAAACCGTCGTCGGTGGCGATGTCTGCCTTGGCCGTCGCGTTGCCGCCGTACATCTGGTGGCCAGCGTCTGGTGCAGTCACGCCGTTGATGCCGAACATGCTGTTGTTGCGCTTCCAGACGAAGCCCTGATCGATCTGCGGCTGGGCGCCCGACAGGTAGATGAAGAAGAGCTCGTCGAACAGGCGCTTCCACCAGTCGGTGGCGGCCCGCTTGGCATCCTGGCGGATGTCGCGCAGGGTGCGCTTGCGGGTCATGCGGCCACCGAGGTCAACGCCACCGCGAACCTGGTCGATGCGCAGGCGGTCGGTGTAGTACTTCAGGGGCTGCTCTTTGCCGTCCAGGGTTTCGTCGCCGATGACCGGCTCCATGGACATGGGCATCAGCAGGTCGACGGTGATTTCGTCACCGGCGTCCGACTGCAGGTCCATCAGCAACTGGATGGGCAGGCGGGAGTTCTTGCCTTCACCCATCATCTTGCGGGTGAAGTACGAGGACTTGTTGACAGCGGCAGCCAGCAACAGGCTCCACTTCTTGACGGCTTGAGGGTCATTGACCCCAACAACGGTACGCATGGACACACTCCTTCAACGGTGTTGACGGAGCGCGTCCTGCGCTCAATGCGGATTCCATCCGCTATGGGACAAAGGTGTCAGGCCTTTGCGGTTTCCGGTTTGGCTTGCGCCTGGGCGGACCTGCTCAGCTTGACACCCTCATCGACTTCGATGATGAGGCGGGCCCGGTTCCGGCCCGACTTCTCTTCAACCCGAACGCTGGCGACGTTTCCGATGGCGATGCGCTCGCCGACCTTCACGTCCATGACAACTCGGTTTTTCACTCGGCTGCTTCCCAGCGTTCTTGCTGATCTGGTGTCAATCTAGCCACTGCGCGCTCCAGTGCAATGCCAGAAAGTCCATCCAAGTGAGAAAACTCATCTGAATTGACAGACGGGGTTCCTGCAGACGGGCCCCGGCCAACGGTGGGAGGCACTTTCGACAGGTCGGGCGTGCGGTTGCGGGCGACCTCGGCGGCCTTGTTCGGCTTGCCGTCCTTGCCGGTGTCGTCGCCACCGGCCTTCTGCGCCGGGATCTTGAACTTGGCCGCTGTGACCATGTGGGCATTGCCCAAGATCTCGCGCCACAGTTCCGGGCCTTCTTCACCTTCAGCTGTCTGAGACAGCGCCTTGATGGTCTTGTCCAGGTGCTGCAGTGCGCCCTTGTTCGCGTCGGCCTTGTAGTCAAAGCCGGACTTCTTGATGTCGGAGAAGAAGCCGTCCAGGGTCTTGCGGTACTCGCGCTGCAGCTGCTGGGTCGTCATGTCGGCCGACACCTCGGCGCGGATGCGGGCGCTGTTGACCTTGTCGCGCTCTTGCTCGATGCGATCCAGTTCGGCGTCGTACTGGTCTTCGCTGAGCTCTCCTTCCTCGTACTTGCGGCGAGCATCGCGGCGGGCCTGGGCCAAGTCCTTCAGCTGCTGATCCAGGTTTTCGCCCCCTTGGGCCTGGTAGATGGGCTCCACCCTGGCGGTGGCGGCTGGCTGATCTTCGCCAGCGCCGGAACCAGGCTCGGCCGCAGAACCGGTTGCGTCACCTTGCTGGCCGTCATCATCGCCAGTGGCGCCGTCGTCACCGGAGCCCGCTGCATCGCCGTGGTCAGCATCGGCGCCATCCAGTTCAGCAAGCTGCTCTCGTTCTTCAGCGGTCAGGCCGGAGAGGTCGTCGTTGTCGGTCGTGTCTTGGGTGCCCATTTCGTCTTCCTTCGTGGTGGTTCTGCCCTTTCGGGCCTCATTGCGGCATCACGCCATCGTTCTGCATCGTCTCGATGCCAGCTGCTGCGCCATCGCCCTGCATGAGTTCAGGAGGTGGCTGCATGGGGACTGCCTGTGCAGGCGCTGGGATGTTCGGGTCTTGCCCGCCCTGATCCTGGAAGCCTGCGCCCTTGGCGATTTCGTCGGCAACCGGTGCCACACCAGGAACCGTGGCCACGATCTGGGCGGCTTGGAGCGCGCTGTACATGGACTCGATGAGGCTCTTGACCTTCTTGGCGTCCATGTCCGACACCCGGGCCTTGATTTCGGCGATCTCGGCCAGCACGCGCTCCATGGCGAGCTGCTGCTCGAGTTGGGCCTGCTTCTGCTTTTCTTGCTGGGCGGCCTGCTCTTCCGGCGTCGGGTTCTTGGAGGGGTCGCGCTTGCCGTTGAACTCGCGCACGCGGGCGACAACCTCTTCTTTCATCGGCAGGTCAAACTGCTCGACGATCAGATCCAGCATGTTCACAATGGCTTGCGGGGCCACGGGAGCGATGACCTTCATCATTTCCATGAACTGCTCAAGCGCCGCGGCCTGCAGGTTCGCGCGCCAGTCCTGCTCGGAGACGATGAAATCCGCCTGCGTGGCTGTGATGTCGTTGAGCACTTCACCGGTGTCGGGGTTGATCTCGTTGACGGTCAGCCACTCGACAGGCTTGTGCTGCCCCACGATGCGGATGACGCGCTGCTGCGTCATGAACTGGGCGATGTTGCTCAGGCGGATCTGCCCGGCGATCTGGATGGAGATGCGCAGGCTCTCGAAGAGCTCGGCCGTGGTTGTGCCACCCTGGCTCTGCTTGGCGATGATGGCCTTGCCGCTGGTGGCATTCGTGTCGCGTCCGAGGTTCTCCTGCGTCACGCCCGACACGTTCTGCAGGTGCATGCGCGAACGGTCGGCCAGCTGAAGGCTGACGTTCACGTCCGTGGTGTTCTCGACAGGCCGGATGTCCTTGTTGGAGTTCTTCTCGATCCAAGCATCCGGGCGCGCGATCTCTGCGCGGGCCTCGTCGACGTCGTCCACGGCGCCCTTGTCGGCGATCACCCGATTGGATGATGCCGCCCAGATGGCCTTGGACATGCGCTTGTTCAGATCCTTCTGGGCGTCACGCATGCCGCGCCAGACGCCGTAGCACATGCCATCGCCACGGCGGCGGTAGGCATACACAGGGATCAGAGGGAACTTGTTGTGCTTGAACGGGCTGGGGCCGTCCCAAAGCGGTGCGGCCTCGGTGCAGATCATGACCCGCATGCGCCAGGCCACTGTCTGGTACAGGGGCCAACCTTCGGCCATGGCCGCTTTCGCACGCTGGTCGCGCTCATCGGCGATCTTGCCCATCATCGGGCCGCCACTGAACACCTTGACCGTCTCGGGCACCTTGTACCAGGCCTCGATCAGGTCCACAGCGGTGCGCCGGCCCATGTCTGCCTGGGAAGTGCCAACGTAGGCGCCGCGGTCACGCTGGCCCATGGGCATGCGCAGCGAATAGTCGTAGTCGTGGGCAGCGGTCAGGCGCTCGCCCAAGTACCAGCGCTCGGTGAGCTCGTCCGTGTCCTCGGCGTCGCGCGTGTAGCTGGAACCCAGCAAGAGGTCACGGCAGTCCGGCATCAGCGCGATGGCGTAGTCCAGATCGAGTTTCTTGCGGCGGAAAATGTACCGGCCATCCTTGTTGTAGTCGATGTCCCGGCTGCGGGAATCTCGGATGACGTTGCGCCAGTCCTCAGAGCCGGAGTAGATCAACTCCTGGTCAGGCTCGATGTTGATGGACTCTTCCAAGTAGCCCAGGCCAGCGACGACAGACTGCTTGAACGACAGCGACCGATGGAAGCGCGCCATGTTCACGTCGTCGGTGTACTTGACCGTCTTGGTGATGACCTCGGCACCCTTCTCGTCGCTTTGCTCGCGGGGGAGGATCTTGTAGTCCACCCGGTTGCGCTTCTCGGTGCCAGTGATCCACTCGACCGACAGCCGGCCCTCGTTGTAGACCAGCGCGCCCTGGCCACGGTCGGCAAGCTCTTGGGCTTCATCGACGGTCCACTGCAGGTGGTCGTGAAAGTCCTCGTCCACAGCCATCTGGTAGCGCTCTTCGGCCTGAAGGTCCATTTCCTCGTGCAGCGTGGAGATGAGCACACCATGGCGCTCCTGCATGGCGGCTCGCTGCTCCGCTTTCTCGGCAGCCTCCTTGCCGACGGCCGAAACCTCTTCGTCTGGGTCGACTGCCGGATTGGAGGTGTTCTCGCGCTGCACGAACATGGTCAGATCACCTCTTCGGCGATGGTCTTGCCGTTGATGGAAGCGGACAACTCGACGCCCATGCGCTGCACCTGGACCTCAAGGGCGTCAGGCTGGGTACTGGGCATGCTGACCAAGTCGCCCAGGCTCTCGCAGATCGCGTCAATGACCCGGTAGATGGTCGACTGGTCAGGGAAGAAGCCCATGGTGTGACAAGCCTTGAAGGCCGTGCCCATCAGGTGCGCGGTCGGGCTGCCATCCTTCTCGCAGAAGGCGAAGGCGTTGCGCTGCGGGATGACATAGGCGCCGCCATCCATGCGCATCGTGCGCGGGAACAGCACCATGCAGGGGTGAGGTCCGTCCGGGTCGATGTCGGGCCGGTGCAGCCATTGCAGGCTGACCACGATGTCACCCTTGACGAACTGGCGCCAGGCTCGATCGCCGCCCAGCTGGACCATGGGGAGGCCGGTTGATCCGAGGATGTTCACGATTCGCAGCCCTCCGCGTTCAGGGACTTCTCGCCCCGGTAGACCTGGTAGATGGCGTGAGGGATGTAGTAGCCCCAACCCACAGCCACCAGCAGAGGCGCGATGACCTCTTGGGGCGTGGCCGGCTGGCCAGGCTTGCGCTTGCCGACCGTGAAGCCCACCAGCAAGATCAGCATGCAACCGGCGATGGCCAGGTAGATGCACAGGACGGTGACGAGAGCGGACTTCATGCCGACTTGCCGCCCGTGGCTTCGTTGTGCTTCCGCACTGCCAGCGCCATTCCGATGTCGCCGCCGATCGCCTCAGTCCCTGCCTTCAGCGCATCACGGACCTCGTCGCCTGTCACCTGCTCAGTCAATCCGTCGGAGAATCGGTACGTCCGGGCGTCTTGATATGGGAGCGTTTCCCAGGAGACAACGTCGTAGTTGGTGTACGGCGTGCGCGCCTTGGCAACCAAGGGCTGCCCATCGGCGATGCGGGTGCGCAGCTCGTAGCCCATCAGCGGCCAGATCTTGGCGACGGCGTTCTCACGGGCGATGCGACGGCCGATGTCCGCGTTGAAGTTCTCGGGGCTGGCGCAGGCTGATTCGCCGGTCACGGTGAAGCCGTTTTTGAGCACCAGCACGCAGAAGGTCAGGACCTCAAGGCTGGGATGGATGTACCCATCAAATCCATCGCGATGAATGCTTGTCGCGTTGAGCCGGTCGTCAATCGCGTCAGCCGCAATGAAGTAGTGCTCACTGACGATGTTCGCCTTGATGTCGTCAGGCGTGATGCGCGGGGCGACGTTGGCCCCCACTGCCTGAATCTGCTGCTCGATGGTCTGGGCTGTGCTCATGGCTCTGCTCCGTTGATTGCTCGGTGGTGGTGATGAAGCACGTTCATCCTTGCGTGCAATTTCCCGGGTGCAATGTCAGGCGGCAGCCCATCCGACCCGGCGTTTTGGCTTGCCGGGAGGCTTGAAGGCCTTGGGCGTGAAGCCCTGGGCGTGCTGGCGCAGCGCGTCGGCCGCTTCTGAGTGCCCGTCGTACTTGACTGGCTCGTCCGTGTAGGTGGCCGTGGGCCGGTGCCACTTCTTGCGGTAGCTCTGCAGGTGGATGATCCCTTCCTTGCAGCCCTCTTCGTCGAAGCAGTAGCCCGGGAACTTGGACCGGGTCTTGTTGATCCCGTGGATGAGGTCGTCCACCCTGGGAACCACCTCGTAGCGCCCGCCAATGCCCTTGAGGTCTTCCAGTTCCTGCTTGGGGCTGGCTACTTTCTCGCCCTGCTGGTGCTGGTGCTCGGCGTCGTGAGGCAGGTAGTGAACCCCCCAGACGATCCCGTGCTTGACGCCCACCTCTTGCAACTTGGTGATGAAGTGGCTGTAGGGCTTGTCCCAGTCCTCGATGAAGTAGAAGAACCGGTCCATCCCGTGGACGTGCTGGTGCAGCCAGATTGCCGTGCCGTCTCCGCCGCCGATGTCCCAGAAGGTGTTGACCGGGTAGCCGTCGACGTAGGGGTACTTGCCGATGCGCCCCGATTCCCGGGCTTTGCGCATCTGCTCGGCGTAGTAGGTGCCCTCGGTGCTGACTTGGAAGGCCTCGTCCGGCGTGCTCGGGTACTCCCGCCACATCAATTCTGGATCGCTCAGGCACTCAGACTGGAATGTGGTCACCCACCAGGCGCGCTGGCCTCGGGTCAGATCCCGGCCAATGACGGCCTCGAGCTTGTCGAAATACTCGTGCTCCTTGTCTGTGATCGGCACACCCTTGGCCTGCTCAGGCGTCAGGGTGTAGGCCGGCTCAGCCCACCATGGGTAGAAGTGGAAGCGGAACTGCTTCGGGTTGAGCTCGACACCTTTCTCGGCCAGGGCGCGCGCATCGTCCACGATGTCCTTGAAGTGCCCCGCCTGGCCTTCGGCGGTCGACTCCACCACGATGATCCCGTCCATGGGGACAGCCGGGAATGAGCCTGAGACGATCTCTCGGGCCTTGTCCGGGTACTTGGCGCCGATCTTGCCCATCTCGGACACATGGAGCCGGTGAGGCGTGCCGCCCCGGGCGCTCGTGGCAACCCGAACGATGGAGCCGTTGCGGAACTCGATCTGCGTGGCGGTCTGAGTCTTTGTCGGCTTGGCCTTTCTCAGCGCCTCGGGCAGGTTCTCGTAGGCCTTGATGATCTTGCCCTTGAAGATCGACTCGACGTCCTCGCGGGTCTGGGCAACCTGGACGCACAGTTGGTCCTTGTTGAAAAGGGCGTGATCCAGCCACAGGATCGACACCAGGGTGGTGAAACCCAACTGCCGTGCCTTGAGGATCACATTGCGGTGCCACAGCCTGCGCAGGAACCGGCGCTGCGCCCTGTTGGGCCGAAACGGCACCAGCGTGTCGCCGTCGCCGGCCTTGATGGTGATTTTGTAGAGCTTGCCCGACTCCACCCGCCAGAACGGGTCACCCAGGCATCGCAGCAGGTCAGCCTCGTCCTTGGGCTCGTAGTCCCGGTGGATGCTGCCGGGCTCGAGCGCCTCAAACTTGAGCTCAGTCGTCGACATCGTCTGCCGGGACAGTCTTGGCAATCGGCAGGGCTGAGCGGGAAACCTGCTGGAACAACTGCGACAGCGGGTCGGCTGCTTGCTCCTGCGCCGTGATGCCGAAAGCCTCGCGCTCCAGACCGATCAGCACCTTCAGCGTTTCGCCCAGCGCCTTCATGGTCTTGGTGCGCTCCGGCAGGCTGATGATGGTGTGGTAGATCTCGTTGAGCCGGTCCTTGCCCTTGTCGTCCGGCGCGTACATGACCTCGCCCAACTGGCGCAGCAGGTCCATGTTGTCGGTCTGGTGCTCGAGTTCGTCGACCAGTTTGCGCAGCAGGTTTCGGTTGCGCTCGATGTCCTTGCGGTGGCTGAGGCGGATGCGGGCTTGAACTTGGGCTTCGACCTCAATCACCTGCGTTTCGGTTTCCAGCCGCTGCGCGTTAACCTCGGCGTTAACCTGCGCTCTGGTAACCAGATCGTCCGCCTTGGCTTTGACCTTGGCGGAGATGTCGCGGGGCCATCCTTCCTTCTTCTGGCGCTTCGTGATGGCGACGTGAGACACCCCGCACTCGGCCGCGATCTCCCGCAGGGACATGGTGTTTGCGCGGTAGAGCGCTTGGATGCGCTCCCAATCGACGGGGGACTTGCTGGTTGCCATGGTTTCCATTCTGGAAACTGGAAACCTGGGTTCAATGTCACCCCCAGAAAGCACAAAGCCCGCTTGGTGGCGGGCTTTGGTTACTTCTGGTTGGGTTGATGGCTCAAGCCGGCCACGGCTTTCCAGGGTATCGCTTGGCAAATGTCTGGTGCGAAATGCCTAGCGCACGTCTGGCTTGCTCCCTTGATGCGTAGGTCACGCCATCAATCATGACGGAGTGCCCCATGCGCCTGCGGTTTTCATCGTGACCCGCCTGAATCTTGGCTTTTGTTGCGGCCACCTCGTCCTCCATCAGTTTGCGAACCGCCTTGCCAAAATCGGGGTCTGGCAATGCAAGCATGTCCACGGGTACGGAAACTTGTTTTCGCACGCTCATGTTGATTCTTTCTTGGGCTTTGGTGGGAGGGTTGGTCAGTCTGGGTATCCGTCAATGGCCTGCTGCGTGGCCTCAACCGTCGTCATGGCGGCTTTGTATGCCGCAGAATCCTTGGGCAGACCCTGTGCCATGGCCTTGTACTTGTCGCGCTGAATTTCCAGAAGTCTTTTGCCATCAACGCTTCGCGGCAACGCTTCGCCCAACTGAGCGCTGAGCGACTCGGCCAACTCCTTGATCCGGTGGTGGTGCTCAGGTCTGGCCCACACCTCGAGGGGCCGAAGCCCCCGGGCTCTCTTGTCTGCCCGCTCCTTGGCCTTGCGCTGGGCGGCCGTGGCAGGCGGTTTGTCGGTGCCTGCCATGGTTCAGGCGGCCACGGGGGCGGCGAACTCGTGGAAGGCCGAGGCCTTGGCGATTGCCCAAGCCTCTTCCCACAGCGCAAGCAGGTCGTCGCGGTTCAAGATCTCGTCCAGTTCATCTTCCAGTTCAGGGGCCAGCGACTGCAGGGCGGCGAGCATCACCATGTTGGCGTCGCAGAAGTCGTGCGAGGCACAACCCTTGCCGTGGATGGAGTTGCGGCGGATGACCTCGCGCAGGTTGGTTTCGCCGATGCGGACGAAAAGACGGGCGGCAAACTCTTCGGCCAGTTCTGCAGGGGTGGGGGTGGTCATGGGGGCTCTCCTGGGTTGGTGGGCAGCGTCGTGCTGTCCATGTCTGCATTGTGCGCGTGACTGGTCACAATGTCAACAGGAGATTGGTGAGGGCCCCGCGCAGTCCCGGTGACGGCCATCGCAAGCCCCCAGGATCTCCCAGGGGCATCCGGCTTGCGTTACTCGGCGCTACCCTCGCGTCTGCAGACCACGATCCACAGACGCGAAGGGGGAGCGCGCCCCTTCAGTCCCCACAACCTCGTTTGGCGCCCTCCGCGGTCTTCGTGCAGGGAGTTGGCCCGAACTGCGGCCTTGCTATGCACTCTGACTCAGGCCCTGATCTGTCCAACCTTGGGAGCACTGCATCCGGGGTGGATCTCATGTTTCAGAGTTTGGCCTGTGTGGTTATCTTGGCGTCTGGGTGGGTGAGTGCAATGGCAGGAGCCTTTCCAGTCGTTCCAGTTCTTCCAGGCCGGCGCGCTCTTCGGTGCCCAGCTTGTCGCGGGGCACTTCGCCGATGCAGGTTTCGCCGTCGACGTAGGTCCGAGCCCATTCCATTACCTGCTTCGTGCCCAAGGGTGGCTGGGCGGGCTCATGCTCTGCGCACCAGTCATCGGCCTTCAACCAGGGCCAGCGGGGCGGGAAAGCCTCGGGGTAGACGCCGAAGTGCTTGTTGGGGTCATGAACGGCAATGGGGGCACGGCGGCGGCATGTGAAGGCCTGCCAGCCGGTTTCACGGGCGACGAAGCGGCATGTTGAGCATTGGGCGGTCATGCGGCCACCCGGCGAGCGCCAAAAAGTTCGGCGCCAATCGCCATGGCCAGGTACCGAGAAATTTCTCGGATAGCCCGCGATTTGCCCATCGCCAGCAATGTTCGCCGATCAACGTGGTATGCCCATCGCCCACCGTCGTACTCGACCAGCACATGCACGTTGCATTTCAACTCGTCATGAGCGACCGATGCCAGCATCCCGGGGAGGTCAATGACAGTCATCACATCTCTTGCTGTGGGCTCATCACCCAATTCGGTAAACGGGGAATCCATCCCCGCATCAGCAGGAAGTCTGAATCGTGCTCCAGGGTGCGCTTGATGGTGCTGAGCAGTCGTCTTCGGTCCGAACAGCGCCGAATAGGGCCCGACCATCGACTTGGCCACCTGAATCTCTTGCTCGAGATCTCGCTTTTTCTCTGCGACGTGCTCCAGAAGGCCTGAGGCCATTGCATGGGCGGTCTTGAAGCGTTCGGCTTCGCTTGCGGCAGCGGCCAGAGCCTCTCGTGCGCGGCGGCGCTGGTTTCTTCCAAATCGTTTGCTCATGGTTCTCTCTCGTGGTGGTGGTTGGGGTTCAAGCGAAGGCTTCTTCAGCCTCTCGAACCTGCTTGGCCAGTTCGTTGGAGGCCTTGCGGTAGTGGTTTCGGATCTCGCGAACTTGGTCGCGGGTGTACTTCTTGGGGGTCTGGTCGGCCTCGAGGGCCTCAACCTGGGCCAGGCCGATGCGGGCAATCAGGCCGGCGCGGTACTCGACGTGGTTGCCGGCCTTGTGGTTGTTGCAGACCTTGCGCTGGGCGTGGACGTTGCGCTCATCGAATCTGAGGTGCGGGGCGCTACCTACGCTGCGGTAGTGGCCGGCGTCGTAGGCGCCCCCAAAGCGCTGGTCGCCCAGGGGCTGGCCACAGCAGATGCACGGCCGGCGCGCATCTCTCAGCCGGATGAACCGGTTGAACTCGCGCTGAGCCTCGGCCAGAAGTTCGGGCAAGGTCTTCATTTCTTCCAGCTTGGCCCGGGTCTGGCGCTTGTCTTCTGCTGCGGTCTTCTTCGCGGCCTTGGCGTTCTTGAGCTCGCCCATGTTCTGGGCGCACGGAACGCTGCAGGCGCACTGCATCGGCCTGGCCGGGATGAACTTCGCTCCACACCCACCCTTGGACTTGGCGCAGGTCTTCGGCTTGACGGCTGCCGTCGCCCGATCGGTCGCGCTGGCGGCCTTGGCCTTGAACGGGGTTCGCTTGAGCGGCGTGCTTCGCTTCATGCAGCAAACTCCAGGGGCAATTGGTCTTCTGTCTCTTCAGGGCGGTGGCTGGTGGTGCGCAGCTGAATGGCGCGCTGGCGCGGCTTGGCCTCGATCAGGCCGGCGCGACGGGCGCACACCGGGCCCCAGGCGCTCAGGCCTTGGGCTGTCTGGACGGTTGCGGCGGGCTTGGGGCCCAGGGGCCTCCCGCATTTCACGCATTTCATGCCGGGACCGCCTCTCTGGCCTTGGCGGCAGGCCGACGCGCTTGAAGGTCAGCCGGGTGGGGCTCGAGGTCGTAGAAGGTGACACCCAACTCGGTGGCGGCCCACGCCTCCACCTGGTCGCAGAACGCTGCGAACTCGACCGTGGTCAGGGTGGTGGAGCTCTTGCCGATGACCTGGCCATCCGGCAGTTCGATGACGCCGATGAACTTGCGCTTCGCGAGCTCGTGCCACACCTCGGCGTCGAACATGCGGCCGTTCACGGTGGCCTGCTCGGCGATCTGGGCAAGCACTCCCCTACCCCAGTAACGCCTATTCTGCGGTTTCGTCCGCTTGCGGCGCTCGACCTTGAGCACCCAGCGGGATTCGCCCAACAACTTGCCGGCAAGGAAGGGGAACAGCCGGCTCTGGATCACAGCCCAGGCCTGCTGCCGGTTGTGGAGCTCAAGCTCCAGGCGCTCGTCGCTCACTTGTCGCTCCCACGAATGGAGGAGTAAGGCAGCCCGTTGGCCTGCAGCAAGTTGCGCGTCAGGGCGTTGGCCCGGCGCACACGATCGGCGTACTCCTGCCCCTTGTTCTGCGCCAGCGTCTCGTAGGCGTGCACCTGCATTTCGTGGGACATGCGGCGGATGGCTATGGCCGAGCCGTTGATCTCCAGGCACTCGGCCTGCCACTCAGGGCTGGCGCTGTCGACCAGGGTTCCGTCAAGCAGTTTCACGATCGCCACGGGCGTTCTCCACAGGGATGAATTGAGGGCGGTCGACCTGGCCAGGCTTGGCACAGGTGGCCATCCACCAGATGTGGTCCATGGCGTTCTCGGCCTTGATGTACCGAAGGCACTCGGCGTGCTTTGGGCAGGCCAGGCCATGGCAGAGGTAGTCGGATGGGCCCAGGGTGGTCATGCAGACTCCACTTCAGGCGCGCGGTGCGCCTTGCGCTTGACAGAGTGGTCCTGAACCCCAACGGTGGTCAGGAGTTGCCAGAACGGGTTTTCTGCGGCGCTGGCCTTGCCGTTCTCGGCAAGTCGTCTGGCGGCCTCGGCGGCGCGGATCTTGGCGCGGTTCCTCTCCCGCCAAATGGCCATGTACTTGCGCTTATCCACAGGCGGCTTAGTCGCGTCACGCCCAGGCCCAAATCCATACTGAGGCGTCCAGCCGCAACGCGGTTTGTCGACGTAGACCCATGACCAAATGCGGAACACATCGGTGCAGCGCCCGCCTTGCCTGTAGTGCGTGATTGCCGAATTGACCAGCGATTGGTCAATCTGTAGCCAGCTGGCAATCTCCGCAGCGGTCATCGGCTCGCCGTTTTCTTGGATCGCCGCTGTGATCGCGTCACGTCGGTGGGCGTTCTTCCCAATCCTGGCCTTGTGTTGGTCTTCTAAGGGGCTGGCGTGATGGACGTGAACGCCGTAGAGCGGTGAAGGCTTGGTTGCGTGGTTTGGTCGGCTGCCAGCCACATAGACCAAACCCTTGGCCTTGAGTTTTCGCAGGTTGCTCAGCACCGGGCTTTCCGTTAGGTTCAGCCGCTCCATCAGGTCGGTTTTGGACATCGGCGCTTGACTGAGCGCGGCCAAGATCCGCTTTTGGTTGTGGGTCAGGGTTGAGGTCTGATCTTTCACGATTGCTCCACTCCGACAGACGCCCGCAGGCTCTGCCAGTCAAAGGTGAGGCGGCAGGCCCCGGCTTCGCGCAGTCGGTCGTAGGCGGCCTCGCTCATGACGTCGATGACGCCCTGGCGGTCCAGGTTGGACAGGACCATCGTCGGGCGCACCGCCTCGTACCTCGCGTCAATGAGACGGAAGAAGGCGTTCTGGGCGTTCGCGGTAGAGCTCGAGCGCCCCACCTCGTCCAGGATCAGGAGGTGAACGGCTGCGAGCTCCTGCATCCAGGCTTCGCGCTCCTTGAAGTCCTTCCCCCAGTAGGCGTCCAGGAACTCCGAGGCCTTGACCCTCAAGACCGTGCGCTTGGACGCCCTGACAGCCTTGCAGATGGCCGTGGCGAGGTGGTTCTTGCCAGTGCCGGGATTGCCCAGCAGGATCAGCCCGCGGCCTGCGGCCAGGTTCGACTCGAAGTCGGCGGCGTAGGTACGGCAGGCATCCAGTACCAGACGCTGCTTGTCCGACTCGGTCAGGTAGTTGTCGAAGTCGCAATGCGCGAACCGGGCCGGGATGTTGCTGGCGCTAAGGAGCCCGGCTGCGCGCTTGGTGCTCAGGCAGTGCGGACACCCGCCCGGGTTCGCGGCGTACACCGTGCCGTCGATGGTCTGGCGCACCACATAGGGCCCGTGAACGTCACAGACCTCCATGTCGCGCAGGTCGGCCAGCGTCCGGCCGCTGCCGGGCTTGGTCTGGACGCCAGAAACGTCAAGCGGGCTCAACGACATCGTGGCCTCCGTGGTTGGGGGTGCGTGTGGCGGCCGGCCGCGATGGCTGGAACGCCGGTCGGCTGGCGCCGCGGACTTGGCGCGTCTTCAGGCTCTTGGCGAGGGCGTTGTCCCACTCAGCCTGGGTGCGAATCTCGTGCGGCCTGGCCATCCAGTAGCCCCGGAACTCGTTCAGCCCCTCGGTCATCTCGACGTCGTTGAGCACCGGCAGGCCGGCCAGTTTGGCCTGGGCTGTGAAGCCAGGGCTTGGCGCCCAGTCGGCTTCGATCGGGAAGACCTCGTTGTCGGCAACTGGCGCGCGCGCTGTTGTTGCTGGTATTACTTCTTCTCTTCTCTTCTCTTCTCTGGTCCGCTTTTTGTCCGCATCTGATGCGGACGCTTTGCGGTCATTGCGCTTGCGCTCGGTTTCCTGGGCGCGTCTCTTGGCAGACTGACCGTTGTGCTCTTCAAAGCGAGGCAGAAACACGCCTTCTTCGTCGTGAGACAGCCAGCCGACAGACTCCATTGCTGACGAGATGCCTGGAAATCCGACAAGCTCATCAAGCGCGTCGGGCGTGTATCCGGACAACTGTCCGTCTGCCGAGTGCGTGTCAAACAGACACCAGACCGCAAACAGTCCGCCAACCGTCCGAAGTCTGTCCGCACGCAATGCGGACGACATGCGGACAACTTTCGGATGTGTCAGCAGGTCTTTGCCCATCTTGATCCAGTCGCCGGCCATCAGCGCCCCCCCTTCTGACGGCCCTTGATGAACTCAGGGCTCAGGCCTCGGTTGGACAGATCGCCCAGGCAACCTGTTGCGCGACGAACGACTTCAGGGTCATCAGACTCGAGATCGCGCGCCCTGCGCTTCGAGCTTGAAGCGCTGATCCTGGAAGCCTTCTTGATGTCGCTGACATCCTGGGGCTTGTAGTTGGGGTCGAATGGGGAGGTCATGCGGCCACCTCCACAGATTCATAATCGGTTGCAAAGCACATCGGTTCAGGCCCTGGCTCTACGCACAAGCTCAACAAGTGCGACTGCAGCCTGAAGCGGTACGACTCCATTTCCGACCTGACGCAGTTGATGAGCGCGGGACTCGTCCACCAGATAGGCCATCCCATCAGCCAGCATCCGAACGCCGGGTTCAACCGCCGGCGCAAGGTCCGGCCGGTTGGCGACAATTCCCGCCCATCGAGGGTCGAGTGGACCGGGTGCGAAAAGTGGTGTTCCACGAAGTTGGGAAGCTGCTCGCCTCCCTTGTGGTTTCGGCTCTGCTGGCTCTCCTGGCTGTTCGGCGTCCGGTAGTCCCGGCTGGCTGGTGTAGGCCATTGCGCCGCTGCTGATGGCAGCATCAGATCGCCCTTGCTCCCCGCTTGGTTGGGGCCACCCTTCGTGCCGTCCGTCGCCCTTGGCGTCGGCCACTGCTGGGCTTGTCCAGACAGCGTCAACCGCTCCTGCCCAGGCTTGCCCCCGTCGCGGGTGTACTCGTTGCCTTGGCTGTTCGACACGCTTGGGGTCATCCAAGAGTTGACGCCACGCAAAGCAGAACCATCGTGAACGCCCGTGCGCGGCACCCACGTCGGACGCGGCAAGAGTGATCCATTCCGCGTCCCACCCGCGATCGGCCAGTTCTCCCACGACTCGGGAGGCCGCGCGCTCGAAGAGCTCGCCTTCGGTTTCGTCCACAGCGGAGGCGGTGGCAGTAGCGATGGCGCTGACGTTCTCCAGAAAGAGTCCCTGCGCGTCGCAATCGTCAGCGAGGTCAAGGATTTCAAAGAAGAGCCCGGAGCGCTTTCCATCAAGACCAGCCCTTTTGCCGGCGATGCTGATGTCCTGGCACGGGAATCCCGCAATGAGCAGATCCACGCATCCACGCCACGCTGCGCCGTCAAAGGTGAGCAGGTCAGACCAGATAGGCGCCGAATCAAGGGCTCCCGCTTCCATAAGGCGGGCAAGTTGTGCGGCAGCAGGGGCTTCCCGCTCCACGTAGCAAACGGTTCGATGTTGGATGCCGAGTAACTCGAATCCGGCTCGCGCTCCTTCTCCGAGCATGCCAACGCCCGCGCAGAGCTCAATGGAATGAAGAGCCACATTCACGCCCCCGTCTTCCGGTACAAAGACACGCGGTGGGCGTGCGTTCGCGGGCTGTGCGCCTTGCGGTTCTGGTCGGTCATGACCATGGGCAGCCCGGCCTTCATGAGCACGCGAGGCAGCGAGCCCCACACCTTGTGGGAGTGAGGCTCAGGAAGCCCGCAGGTGTCGCAGTAGCTGCGCAAGTCCTCGATCGCGAACAGCGCCCCTTCCGGCAGGCTTGCGAGGTAGCACTTGGCCAGGAAGGTGAAGCGATCCACCCACTCCTTCGATTCGTTCTCCAGCACCAAGGCCTGGCCGGCTGCTTTTCGTTGCTCGCCTGAAACCAGCACCGATGCCGCGCGCTGCTTGGCGTCGACTGGCAAAAGGTCGGCTTGTGTCATCTTTCTGCTCCTTGTGCCGACATGCCATTGATGGCAGTGGGCACATCTGTAGGGCATGCGGCAGAGATCGCGCTTGCCCTTGCTTTTGCGTTTGCAGACTTGGTTTGCCTGGGTGAAGGTGTCGAACGGCACCTTGCCGTCACAGGAAACCGACTTGTCTGGCGTTCTGGTGGTCACGGCTGGCCCTCCAGGGGAAGGGCCATCTGTGTTTCGGTGACGAACGAGGCCAGGACATCCAGCGAGGCGGCGACCTTTGGCAGCGCTGGCGGGGCGCTGCGGAACGCCTCTGCCAACTTCCAGTAGTGCCCCTTGTGTGCTTGCCCGGTGCGGATGGCCAGAAGCACCGCCTCGAGGTCAAACCCGGTTCGGCGCACGTCACCGATGTCGGCGTAGACCTTGGGCTGCCATGTCTCGACGTTGAGCGCCACAACGGCCACGGCCGGCAACTTTGGCCGCTTTGGGCCTTTTGGCTTCTTGGTCGGGCCGGATGGCGGCTTGGGCTTTGTGCCCCAGGCTGGTGGCTGGCATTTCCCGACTGCGCGCATGAGCTCGGCGTGCTCCCACTGGCACTCGGCGCAGTAGTCGACGTCCTGACGAATCTCGTCCGTCTTCTTTCGACCTCGGTTGGCTTCGCCTTTGCCGGTGCGCCCCACGATCTTGATGACCGAGAACTGCACAGCCGACTCCGAAGCATGGAGCCAGCTGATCCAGTCAGCCTGATCGCGGAAGCACGCCGGCTTAGGCGGGGCCTTCTCGCGCAAAAGCGCGAACAGGTCCGACGTGGCGCGTTGGTGGCGGGCGGTCATACCGTTGGCCTGTATGGGGGCTTAGGAGCCCTCAATTGCCAAGATGCGGCGCAGGTGGTCTGCCTGCATCCTTTGCATACCGTCAACACCGTATGCAACGGACTCGAGATGAAGCCGAAGAAACTCCGACAGGTTCAACCCCTTGCGGGCAGCCAAGCCCCGCAGAATGTCGATGGTTTGCGCGTGCATGTTGATGCGCTCCAACTGCGCATCAAAGGGCCCCAGGGGGTGGGTGGTCCCACTCCGGCTGAAGCCTTGTTGGTCGATGTCAACGGACATGGTTTCTCGCTCCTTGAGGTTGCGGGGAAAGTTTCGGAGACGATCAGGCGGTGCAAGTTGTGGGCGGCTTCCGAGATGGAGCACCGCTCAGCTGAACTGCAGGCCCACGCAGGGGACTTGCGCAGGCAGATCGGAGGGTGAGATGGAAGAAAGAAGCCCCCACGCCAGCGCGCGGCCACCGTCGAAACGCTGTCATCACGCTCGGTTTGCCGCTCAGGGAGGAGAAAGCGGCCCGCCTCATGGGCGGAATGGGCGTTGCGCCTTTGTCGGCGTGGGGGCGAAACTTGTTCATGGCGAGCCGCCCGTTGAAGAGCGCGGCAGTTCCGCAAGCACCGGCCGCAAGTCGCTTTTCATAACACTTGCGTTCGGTGAGACAATCCGGAAGGCTCGTGGATACGTTTTCTGCAGGAAGAACCGCCACAGAGGCGGGATCCCCACTCGTTTCCAGTACGAAACGCCCTGCGGAGTGATGTGTTGCAGTCGTGAGCACTTCTCGGCGAGCTCTTTCGGGCCACCCAAGCGCTCAATCAACTCGGCATCATCGGATAGTGAACTTTCGTAAGCCATGCATAACGATAGCACGCATTCGCCTCTAAGCGCAAGCGTACACGCAAGCACAACGCAAGCAGCCTATCCTGTTTCGGGGGAAGAATCCCCCGATATGAAACTCCAGGATCGTCTGCACAAGATTGCTGAGTACGCCGTCTCGCGCGGGCTTACCAGCAGGCGCCACCAGTGGTCAGACATGGCCAAGGCGGCCGGATGCACTCCCGCGAACATGCGAAACGCAGCCAGGGGAGAGCAAACCAAGATGGACGAAGACCTGCTGAAGAAGCTGGCCAAGTGGGCAGGCGTGCGCGCCGAGTTCACCTGCGCAGGCGTCGGCCCGATGATCGATGGGTTGAGCGCAGGCGCAAGCGCAAGTTACTCAGACCAAGTGCGTTCCACTGTCGACAAGGCGGCAGCAGCTTCTGCCACCATTGGCTGGTCAAGAGAGGCGACGATTCTGGCGATGTTGCTTGATCGCATCAGTGACGATGGCAGACGTCAGCAAGCGTTTTCAGAAGCATCGGCCATTTTGGTGAGGCTCGGCTGAACGCCTAGCGTTTCCCAGAATGCGGAAGATGGAAACTTGTCACCTTATGGCGAGCATGTTACGTTTGCACGCACAAGGGAGTTTTCATGCAGACCAACAGCAGTTCCGAAGTGGGGCCGGAAAATGCCTCACATTGTCGGCATCAACAAGCCGTTCACCCTGGGAATCGGCCGACCTATGCGGTCTTGGCGCTCAAGCCTGGCGGAAGGATACGGGAGATTGCCCTGAGCCGCAGCATCGCTGCAATGCAGGCACTTTCTTACATGCCGATTGATGAACTGCGCGGGGCCCACTGCGCCATTGTCGTGACGCCAAGTGATCTGCCCTGGTGGCAGATTTGCTCGCAGTCGCTGAGGGACTCCGGGGTGTCAATGCAGCCTTTCACCGATCGTCAGCAAGCCATGACCTGGCTGGCATTCATCCACGCATCAGGGAGGTAGCGCATGAGATTCAAGGGTGTACTTTGCATAGCTTTACTCACACTGGCGAGCGCCTCTCGTGGCGCCCCACCAGATGCTGAATCGGCCCTTGGCGCGTCCAGAGCATTGGATGCCTCCGCACAAGCTCTCGACAGCGAGTCGTATGGTCGCTTGATCTCCGACGACTATGTGGGCAAGGTGATCGGCTATCCGTCCGACCCGATGCGCCCGGTGAGTTTCACAAAGCAGGAATTGCTCACCATGCTTGATGAGGCTCGCAAGATCAACGCGGTATACAAAATCGCACGCACGGTGGAGTCGGTAACACCATCAGAGCGCCAGGACGCGACCATCATTCGAGGCCGGGTGGTTGAGCGATTTGACTCACCTGGCGGAAGCGCAACGCTGGTCAGTTCATTCTCAATGACGTTCGTGAGCAGGTCTGGAAGAACACTCTTGCTTTCCTCTGCCAACGCCATGGCACCCGATTAGGCTCTTGCACCGAGTCAGCCCCGCAAAAGCGGGGCTTTTTTTTGCGCTTTCGCGATAGTCTGCTTTCTTTCGCTTGCGTCTTTCGGCGAAAGCGTGCTATCGTTTGCTTCACCACAACCGGAGAGGCAAATGCCGCACACCACTGACCGGGCCGCGCAGCTGGACAAGCTGGCCGAAGCCCACGAGATCCTGAGCGAGGCGCTCGCATACATCGGGTTGCACCTGACGGGCGCAGCGACTGAGCCCTACAACCCGAATGCACGCTGCCTGCTGGCGCTGGATGACCTGCGCCGCGATGAACTGTGGCGCGCTCGCGGCAAGGCAGAAGCAGCACGCATCAGCGGGTTGTCCCTTGACCTGAGCGCGGTGGGGGGCTGACATGGAAAACGTCAACCCGCTCATCGCAAAGGTGCTGCGCAACGCAGCGGACATCCCCGCTCAACTGCGCCGCGCTGAGTACGTCAGCCGCCTGCTGAAGATGGACTGGCAGTTTGAGCATGCGCCGGCCGAGCAATGGCGCGCGGGCCGCGACGAGCTTGCCCAACTGCGCCGCCTGCAGGCCGAGGTCGACCCAACGGCCAAGTTCTGGAACCTGCACGCACCCGAAGCCTTCAAGGCACACCAGCGTGTCAAGGTTTCAATCACCCACCTTGACGGTCGCCGCGATGTCACCTGGGTGACCAGCCAAGTGCCTGACGACATCCTCATCAGCGTGTTCCTGGGCATGCACAGCCCCATCGCCCGCATTGAGGTCAACAAGGCTGATGCTGAGGTGGCCACATGAGCCGCCACGAAGACCGCGAAGCCGATGGCTACTACTGCGTGCGCGTGTTCGACGCCGAGACCGGGCGTCTGATCGAGCAGCACGCAGACAAGACATGGCGCTCGCACAGCCTGCGCGTGTCGGCCCTGCGCGATCGCTACGACACGCCCGACGCCTACCGCTTTGAATTGGAGTGAACCATGAGCACCGCTCTTCTTCGCCGCGCCGACGTCATGACCCGCCGCAAGGTGCGTGAAGCCCTTCGCGTCTGGTGGCTCTTCAACGTGCGGCTTGCTGCCATGGCTACGCGCTTGGCAGCGGCACTCCCCCGCAATCGAGGCACCCAAGACGCAGCGCTCTACGCCTGCAGCCTTGTGGCCTGCCTCGTCATCAGCAACCTGACATGAGTGAGGTCACCATGCTCAACGCCTCCAACGCTGAACTGATCGCATCCACATCGGCGCCCCGCCCCAACGGTGCCGATCAAGCCCACGGCATGCGAATGCTGGGACGCCGCGCTCACCTGTCGGTTGTGCGCACCACCGCGCCAGCCACTCCCATGCCCACCGGCCTGGAGCGTGAAGAAGACCAGCCCTGGTCAAGCCTGCGCCCCCTGTTCCTCTGCATCCTCGGTTTGACCTTTGTGGTCAGCGCCTTGGCTGCCCGTGTGTACATCTTCGGCCACTGAGCCGCCCCAAGGAGTTCATGAACATGAATGCACTCGCCGAGATTCCTGCACGCACGCAGGTCATCGCGCACCGCATGAGCCCGGCCGAGGTCATCGACCACGTCAAGGCCGTCCAAGAAGTGATGCGCAACATCATGAAGGAGGGCGTGCACTATGGCTTGGTGCCAGGCACCGACAAGCCCACGCTGCTGAAGCCTGGCGCCGAAGCCTTGTGCGTGGCCTTCCGCGTTGCGGACACCTACCACGTCGAAGACCTTTCCAACTCGGACGCCATCCGCTACCGCGTGACTTGCACAGGCAGCCACCAGTTGACTGGCGTCGTTCTGGGCACCGGCATGGGAGAAGGCTCGACCGGTGAGGAAAAGTACAAGTGGCGCCGCGCAGTTTGCGCCCACGAGTTCGAATCGACCCCCGAGAACCGACGCCGTGTGAAGTACGGACGCAAGGGGCGCGAGACCTACACCATCGAACAAGTCCGAACGGACCCGGCCGACCTGGCGAACACCGTCCTGAAGATGGCATGCAAGCGCGCCAAGATGGCCATGGTGCTCAACGTCACGGGCGCCTCGGACATCTTCGGCCAAGACCTGGAAGACCTTGATGAACTGCTGCGTGAACACCTCACGCAGGACGAGAAGCAGAGCGCCGCCGAGGCGGTGCGTGCCGAATGGACAGCCAAGGCCCAGGCGACAGCGACCGAGCGCGAACTGAAGGCGGTCATCAAGCAAGCCGTCGCCCACTTCAACAAGGCCAAGGACGTCGAGGGCTACAAGGCCTTCACCAAGGTTGTCCAAGACCATGGCGCGACGATTCGCGCGCAGGAGGGCGGCAATGCTTGACCTCCTGATTCGCTGCAGCAGCCTGGGCAAGATCATGACCGAGCCCAAGACGAAAGCCGAAGGCATCTTGTCGAAGGGCGCTAAGTCCTACATCCGCAGCCTGGTCGCTCAGGAAATCTTCGGCGTTGAGTTCGAAGTCTCATCCAAGGCCATGGAAAAGGGCATTCGGTGTGAGGAGCAGAGCATTGCTTTGCTGAACCGAGTGCGCAGCCTGTCCCTGTCCAAGAACGCTGAGCGCCGCAACAACGGCCTCATCACGGGCGAGTGCGATCTGTTCGACACCCCGCGCAGCCGTGGTCACGACCTTAAGACATCGTGGTCGATTGCCACCTTCCCAATTCTGTCGGTTGACGCCGAAGACCGTGACTACGAATGGCAGATGCGCGGCTACATGTGGCTGTGGGACGCCGAAGAGTGGGAGGTGAACTACGCCCTGGTTGACACCCCTGAAGAGTTGATCGGCTACGAGCCCATGCAACTCCACATCGTCAGCCATATCCCGGAGCACCTGCGCCTCACGTCCTGGCTGGTCGCCCGAGATCGTGACATCGAGTTGCTCATGAAAGAGCGCGTCGAGGCAGCCCGGGCTTACGCGCAAGAAGTGCTCCGCGAGTTCGACCGCACGCACGCCAACCCCGCCTTGTCGGCTACAGACGCCCCCTGGGTGTCCGACTCCCCTGCCCCTGCCGCGCAACCCAAGGCAGCCACCATCCCCGCCTCGGCAGATCTGCCGGAGCTCACCTTCTGAGAGCAATCATGAACGCACCTACCGAATCCGCGCACCTCGAACCAGCAGTCCAACCGGCCGCCACCGTCGCCCACTCGTCCATCAAGGATGCCGTCCTGGCCCAGTTCAAGGATGCCGAAGTCATCGTCATCGGCTTGGCGGACAAGTACCGGGATGTGGCCTTTGACGTGACCACGCCGAAGGGCATGAAAGAGGCGATCGCCGCCCGCGCTGACCTGCGCGACAACGGCCGCCTGTTCGTGACCAAAGCCGAGACCCGAATCAAGGCCGACGTCAACGACCTCAAGCGTGTCATGTCCTCAGAAGTTGACCGCCTGGTGGCCATCGTCAAGCCGGTGGAAGACGCTGTCGACGCCCAGATCAAGGCAGAGGAACAGCGCAAGGCCGCCGAGAAGGCCGAGCGCGATCGCATCGCCGCTGAGAAAGCCGCAGCCCACCAAGCCAAGATCGCCAAGATCCGCGCCGCCGCCGAGAACGCCAAGGGCATCTCTTCCGAGCGCATCAAGAACGGCATCGCCATGGTCGAAGGCTTGGCCTTCGGTGTCGAGTGCGAAGACTTCCTGGGCCAGTACGAGCAGGCCAAGGACGAAACGTTGACGTCGATGCGAGCCAGCCTGGCAGAGGCCCAAGCCCGCGAAGCAGCCGAAGCCCAACGCTTGGAGAACGAGCGGGTGGCAGCCGAACTGGCGGCCCAGCGCGCAGCCCTGGAAGCTCAAGCCGCTGAGATCCGGCGACAAGCCGAGGCGGTGGAGACGGCCCGTGTCTCCAAGGTTCACGGCATCGTGTTCACGTTCCCGGACCCAGAGGAAGAAGCCCGCGCCCAGCGCGAAGCCCAGCAGGCCGAGGCCAAGCGCACCCAGGCCGAGAACGACCAAGCAGCCGCCCAGCGCACCTCCCTGGCTCAGGCCCAAGCAGAGATCGTCAAGGGCACCGAACTGGCCTGCGGCCTCCCGCTGGAGACGGAGCACGCCATGAACGAAGCCCGCGCCGTCATCGCCACCAAGTCCGATGTTCGCGCTGTGCCGATGGGCCTGCCAGCCACCAACGAACCCGCCACCCTGAAGCTGGGCGCCATCGGTGAGCGCCTGGGCTTCACCCTGACCGAGGCTTTCGTCTCCGAAGTGCTGGGCGTCAAGGCATCCGGCAAGGACAAACGCGCGGTCTTGTACCGCGAGAGCGACTTCCCCCGCATCTGTGACGCCCTGGTGCGCCACATCAACAAGGCCAAGGCCGGCGAACTGCTGGCCGCCTGATCCACCAGTTTCGGGGGCCGTCACCAGCGGTCGCATTGCGTGCAGCGGGGCGTGCGTGCCTCGTTAAATCCGACACACATCTGCACGGATGCGTTTCCTGGGTGGCCAAGCACACGACGGCCTCCCCCTTCACATCCTCCACGGAGAACCACCATGCCCCGCGAATACACCCCCGCCATCGACTGCACCAACGAACAGCGCCAGGCCATCGCCTTGATGCCGGTCACGTCGAACCAGATCGCCGCCATCGGCTACATCCACGAAACCAAGACCCTGGCTGTCACCTTCACCCGTGGCGCCGGCAACGTCTACGAGTACCCCGACGTCGAGCCCGAGACGGCCTGCGCCTTTTTCATGGCCGAGAGCCTGGGCAAGCACTTCGGCCAACACATCTCCAAGCTGCCGAGCCGCAAGTACAGCCCCGACGTTGAAGCCGTCTCGGCCTAACTTTTCCGGGCACCCACCCTAAGGGGGCCGGTTAGCACCAAGGGTGCCCACCAGACAGACCAGACAGGAGAGAGAGATGACAGACAACCATGCTCTGACACGCTGGCAATGGCAACAGTTGATTCTTGCCATGCTCGCCGCCCGCCAGGAGCAACCCAAATGAGCAACGCAAATCACACGCCCGGTCCTTGGTCTTCTTCGATGTGGACCGATGACGTAGCTGGAGCCGTCGGCTGGAGCATCGTCTGCGGTGACGCAGGCCATCTCGTCCCAACAAACACATTTGAAACGGATGATGAGGAAGAGGCTGAAGCCAACGCCCGCCTGATCGCCGCCGCGCCTGAGCTTTTGGAGGCGCTGCAAGCAATGCTTGAGCAGTTCAACTACAGCACGGTTGCGGGCCTTGTCCATGACGAATCAATGGCAATCATGAAGGCGCGAGAAGCCATCGCCAAAGCAACCGGGGAGCAAGCATGAGCCACACCGAACAGATGCGCGAGGCGCTGCTTGACGATCTTGCCAAGTGGGAAGCACACGTCAGGCGCTATGACGTTGATGGTGCCTGCAACCCGCTTGCCAACACGCTTCAGCAAGCCCGAGCCGCCCTCACCGCCCCTGCGGCAGAGGTGCCGGAGGCGATGGGGGATGCGGAGATCAACTCCCTCCGCTATTTGCTTGATGTGGATGACTACGACCCCAAGATGATGAAGTTCGCTTCGGCCATCCTTCGACACCGCGACGCCCAGTGGCAATCCACCCGGCTGCGCGGTGGTGTGCCTGAGGGGTGGAAGCTGGTGCCGGTGGAGCCGACGCCGGAGATGGTGGCGGCAGGTATGGAGGCGCTCTTCAACCGGGGCCCAGTCAAGAAGCCATGGGATGACTACGTTGCTGAGATGTTCGCAGCCATTCTCGGAGCCGCCCCTCAATCTCCTGCGCTGGGGTCGGGGGTCAGCACGGTCAAGGCCGAATTTAACGGGGCGATTGACTTTGCAATACGAGAAGGCATCGGCGCTGCGATTTTCTTGGAAGCGTGGCGGCATGGTGACACCAGCGAATGGCCTGAATTCGCCGCCATGTCCGCCCAGGCGGGGAAAGGCGGTGCAGCGTGAGTAAGTTCATCGAGTTCGTCGGGGTCGTGCTGTTCCTGCTGTGCTGTGCAGCGGGGCTGCCTGTGTGGCTGGCCTGCTGCCTGATGAGTGGTGACAACCCTGGCCAAGCATTGTTCGTCGCTGCGGGCTACGTTTTGCTGTGGTACGGGAGCGCCTGCGCAGCCTTCGGCAAGGCCGATGTCGATGCGATGCTTTCACAGGTCTGGAAGGAAGCGCGCGCCGCCCAGGCCGAGCGCGAGAGGGGGGAGTGATGCTGCTGACCCGTGAGCACTACGACTTGATGAGCGTGTTCGAGCGCCAATTCAAGCATCGCCGCCTTGACAAGGAGACCAAGGCCTTTTGGCCCAAAGGCGTGATCTACCAGGATGGACATGTCAATGAACTGTTCCTTGCCTATCGCAGCGGCTTCGCCTACGGGAAGCACGTTGGCCAATCAACTGCCGAGGATTCCTCGGTAGCTGCCGCCACCCACCCCACCAAGGACACACCATGACCCGCACCGGCTGGGACAACGGCTTGTGCCAGGACTACTGCCGAGGACTTGCGCTGTGGTTTGCCAGCCGCCTCGATGCCCGTGAAGTGGTCCGCCGCTGGTTCGGCGACCAAAGGAAGAAGGACACACCATGACCGAACAACTGAATCTGTGGAAGGCCGCACTTGAAGTCGCCTTCGATCAAACCTGCTCGGTTGGGCGCCCGAAGGACTGGAAGCTCATCAAGGATGCGCTTGACTCGGTCAACGCCGCCCTCACCCATCCCGCCCCGCCCGCCAGCCAGGAGCAGGCGCAGCAGCCCAGCGCCCAAGCATGGGCGAACGAGACAGGTTTGCGGCAGATCGAGTGCCCGTCTTGCGGTGATCTAGCTGTTGCCTATGACCCGCAGCAGCCCAGCGGCGGGGAGGTGGTGGCGTGGCGTGACCCCTCAAACTCCGACCCAGGCCAGGGCTGCACTTACGACAAGGCAGTCCACGAGAAATGGCCTCACATCTACCGTCAACCCCTTTGTGTCGCCACCCCCAAGCCGGAGCCGATGACGTGGCAGCCGATTGAGACGGCGCCGAAGGGTCATGCGGTGCTGCTGTGGCTTACCCGTGGCGGCGCTCGGTGTGTCATTGACGACTGGGGCGACTATGACCGGTACAACCACCCGCGCATCACCCACTGGATGCCCCTCCCACCCGCACCCATCACCAAGGGGGAAGCATGAGCAGCGAAGCGTTGAGGCTAGCGGGGGAGTTGCCATCCGTCGAAAACCTGAAAAAGATCGCGGCCAGCGATTCACCGACAGCGATTCAGAACGGCTTGGTGAACGCGATCAAGTGGATTCAGTCGCTTGAGCGGGAGTTGAAGTTTGAGCGGGCGGCATCCTTCCGTGACCAGATTGCCTCACTCGAAGCCGAGCGCGACCAACTGCGGGCGGAGGTGGAGAGGTTGCGCCCCAATGCGCGGAGGTATGAGTGGCTTACAGAAGACCACCCAAAGCAGGAAACACGCGTGTGGGTGCACCAAATCGCCATGACTTTCAACACGAGGGGACGCGGCCACATAGACGCCGCCATCGACCGCGCCATCGAAGCAGCAAAGGAGGCCTAGCCCGGAGGCTTTGCGCGCTTGATGACAGCCCGCAACCACTCCAGGCCGTGCGCGTCGATCTTGGCCCACAGGTCTGGAGGCAGGTACATAGCCCGGCGCTCCAGCTTCTCGCCCTCAGGTTTCGGGGGGCGGCCCCGAGGCTTCTTAGGTTCGTTCATGGCGCCATTGTAGTGCCACAAAAAACTGTTGACACGGCTTATTTTTGGTGGCACTATAAACACATCGCACAACGCAACACCGAAGGACAGCAAGATGACCAAACAGCGCATCACCATCGACGGCAAGAACTACACCGTTCTGACGCGCGACAGCGGCGAAGTGGAAATCTCTGTGACCTGGGACGCGATTGTGCCGAGCACCGCTCATTTGGCCCATCCCAGCTACTGCCAGCGCCGCGCCGCTGTGCGGACCAGCGGGGCAACCGGTCGCAAAGTTCTCGCGGCACTGCGCGCCGCCTAACCCCACCCCGGCCACCCAAAGGACGCCCCATGAAATTCACCCCAGAGCAAGTTATCGAGATGGCGAACGAATGCGGCCTTGTCGGCTATGGAGAGGACGCAGGAGAGTACCGAATCCCAGCAGTAGCTTTTCACCTCCGCATGGAACGCCTCTGCACACTCGCCGCAGACAGGGCGCTTGAGGCGGCTGAATCTGCGCTGATCGCCGAGCAAGTCGAAGACACAGGTGAGGAAGGCGACGTGGCCTACAACCTTGCCATCGGCCACGGCATTGCCGCCATCCGCGCCATGAAGGAGCACCAATGACCACCACCGACCGAGAGCTGCTAGAGAGGGCGGCGAAAGCTGCGTGCGGCGAGCCTGCGATCAGGGGGCGCAAGCCAATCAAGAGCATCAAAGTGGGCGATTGGGTGCTTGGCGAAAGCCTTATCTCTAGCCGGGTTGTTGGCGTACCGTGGAAAGTGACAAGAATTGGCGGCTCTCGCCTTTACCTTGAGCGATACGCATTAGATCGCAATGGCGAACTTGAGGTGGCAGATCAGCGGCAAATGATGGCGAAGACTATACGCATGGCTTTCTATGACTTTGAAAGCGCCAATGCTGTTTCTCAATTTGCCAGATGCCGCTCCGATGAGTACGAGCGGCATATGAACAATGAGATGAAAAAGCTCAGGACCGCAGTCAATGACTTTGCTGATGCGACAACCGTTGCCGCCCCAATCGTCCGCGCCGCCGCTGCTATGGCGGGGGAGGGGGAGTGATGGACCTCAAAGACAAGATCGCCAACAACGTGTGGGATCACCTCAGCGACGTTCTCCCAACGCTCAAGGCTGCCAGC
>Ga0255207_1000007_pt1 | contig 99028 bp, 89 predicted proteins | sample Miss_Miss_RepA_8_2_FD_183043 | JGI IMG/M metagenome (GOLD analysis project Ga0255207, IMG submission 183043) | Freshwater microbial communities from Mississippi River, Louisiana, United States - Miss_Miss_RepA_8d | ecosystem: Environmental > Aquatic > Freshwater > River | place: USA: Louisiana... | reverse complement strand
ATTCTTCATCATTTTCTGGAACAAATGTTAGTAATTTATTTAAAGTTGCTTTATTAGTCATTATTATAATCATTTAGTACTTTATATTTATTACATTTTAAATATAATAAAAGTAATAAGTATTTTAAATTATTAATTGTAATAAATAAAAAAGGGTATTACCCCATTTTATTTATTTTTTATTTTTGTTTTTAAATTTTATTGTTTTTATATTTTGTTTTTATATTTTGTTATTATTTTTATCATATTTTTTACAGTATATATTTACTCCTTCTTCTTAGTAATAACTCTCTTCTTCTTCTCCTCAACAGGAGCGGGAGCAGACTCAACAACCTTCTCAACTACAGGAGTAGCAACCTTAGGAGCAGGAGGAGGAGTAGATGCTGGAACTTCACGTTCATCATCACTATCCTCAACAATAGTACTACTTACAGCACCATCAGGATCAACATCATCCTCAGGAGGAGGCAAACTCTTCAACTTCTCCTTATCAGCAGGTTTGATTCTCAAGAAACAAGTTCCCTCAGCAATAGCAGAAGTCTTAGGTTTTTGGACAATTGCTTGCTTCAAGTTCCAAGTAATAGAAACCTTTCCGTTGACAAACCACAAACCACCGCATTGAAGCAAACAGATAACATGAGTCTTAGGTTTCAAGAAATCAAGAGGAGTCACATGTGCTGCCGACTTACCCTTGATAAATAGAGGTTCACCATCCTCATCATAAATCTCAGATTGCCAAACACCACTCCAGCAAGGAATCTTAACAGTCAAAGTAGGAGGTTTACTCTCATCCATCTCAACACTTCCCTTCTCCTTCTTAGGATGACGAAGCATAATGTTAAACTTCTCATCCATAACTTCAGCGCTGGTAATATTCTTACCAAACCACTCCTTCGAATAAGTCATAGCATCTGCCTTAACCTTCGCCTCCAAAGCGCGAATAGATCTCAAGAAAGCATCAGTATCCGCATTACTATACTCACCATTAGGGAATTGAAGTGACATAGTCCACTTTCCAGTCATATTGCCTTGAGTATCCTTACCCTCTTGAGCACCCCATGTGAGCATTAATGGAGTTGAAATAGTAAGAGATTCCTTCACATTTTTATTATATAAATTAACAACCTTTCCACCCGAAGCGTGCGCCTTGGGCGAAGAGTATGAAAACACAGAGGTATTAATATTAGTTCCGTCGATAATAGCGTCAGTCATTGTAATAGTATACTTTACATTACAGACATATCTTTAAATCAATTTTTTTTAAAAATATAAATTAAATTAAATTCTAACTTAAAAACGCAAAACCATTTTGGTTTTATTTTTACATTATTTTTATAAATTTTTTACACCGCAAATTTTTAAATTTTAAGAATTAGATAACTTAGATTAAAACAAATTTTCATATCTGATATATAAGTTCATATAAAAAGCATATTATAAAATAAAATACTTCAATATTTAATAAAACAATTCAAAAAGAAAGTATAAATATATATTATATAATGTCCAATCTTGACAAAAAAAATAAACTAAGTAGTTATTCTGTAGATGAATATATGAATAGTATTTTAATAAAGACAGAAAATGTTATGCCAACTGTAAAAAAAATGGTAAAAATTAGTGATGAAAATATAATTATTCCAACAATAAATAACTATAATGATATTTCTAATTATAATTATAATTTATCACAATTAAAAACAATCGCAAAAAAATATAAATTAAAAATAAGTGGTAATAAAACTGAATTGACATCTAGGATTTTTTCATTTCTTTATTTATCATCATTCATAATTAAAATCCAAAAGGTTTTTAGAGGTTATATAGTAAAAAAATATAAGAGATTACATGGTCCTGCCGTAATGAAACGTAGTTTATGTACCAATAATACTGATTTTGTTACAATGGAATCATTAGATGAAATTAGTTTTCATCAATTTATTAGTTATAAAGATGAAGATGGATTTATTTATGGTTTTGATATATCTTCTCTCTTTAATCTATTTACTAAGAATGATTCTGTTATTAAAAACCCTTATAATCGAAATTTGATCCCAGACTTTCTGATTAAAAATATTAAGACGATATTGGTGTTGAGTAAAATATTAAAAATACAAATTGTTTTAAGTATAGAAGATGATACACCAGTTATTTCGGAAGAGAAAGTTGTTGAATTAAGAGCGTTATCGTTATTCCAAAATATAGATGCTTTAGGAAATTATAGTAACTGTAATTGGTTTCTCTCTTTGAACAGAAATCAAATCATAAAATTTATACGAGAACTCGCTGATATTTGGAGTTATAGAGCACAACTACCAATAGAAACAAAACAGGCAATTTGTCCACCAAATGGTGATCCATTTAGGACTTTAAATATGGCATTAATTCATGTTTCTCATAATTTAAATTTTATCAGAAAAATTGTTTTAGAAGTATTAGAAAAATTAGTGAATAGTGGCGTAGATACAGATAGTAAATCTTTAGGAGCATATTATGTTTTGGGCGCTTTAACAATAGTAAATGAAGACGCCGCTACATCGCTTCCTTGGCTTTATCAATCTGTTAGTTATTTTTAAAAAAAACAAGAATTATACTGCAAATAATTTTTGTATTTAGTACATTTGAATATATTATTACCATATTACCGTAACAATATATATTATTTGCGTTAAATCACTTAAAAAGTATTTATTTAGATATAGTATAATAAGATGCCCAAGAAAACATCCACTAAAACTGCCGAGACTGACTCTGTCCCCACCCCTGCTCCTGTTGTTGAGACTGCCGCTGCTCCTGCCGCTGCCGATAAGAAAGTAAAGAAGACCAAGACCCCCAAGGTTGAGGTTGCCCCTACCCCTGCCCCTGCTCCTGTTGTTGAGCAAGTTGTTGCTACCGAGGAGACCCCTGTTGATGGTGAGATTGCTCTTACTGAGCAATCCACTGAGTTCCTCGCTAAACTCCAGCAACTCGGTGCTGTTATCGCCTCTTTGAAGGTTGAGTACAGAACTCTTGAGAAGAAATGGACTCGTGAGCTCAAGACTGCTCAAAAGCAATCTAACAAGAGAAAGAAGAGAGCGGGTAGTCGCGCTCCTTCTGGATTTGTCAAGCCCACTCGTATTTCCGATGAACTCGCCAAGTTCCTTGATAAGCCCGCTGGTTCCGAGATGGCGCGCACTGAGGTCACTCGTGATATCAACAAGTACATCCGCACTAACAAACTCCAGGATGAGACCAATGGTCGCAAGATTAACCCTGACTCCAAACTTGCTGCTCTCTTGAAACTTAAGAAGACTGACGAGTTGACTTATTTTAACCTCCAGAGATACATGTCTCCTCACTTCGCCAAGGCGGTCAAGACTGATGCTTCCGCTTAAATAAATATTTAAAAATGTTGATGTAAATGAATTCACTTTAAAACTAGATAAAAATAAAAAATAAAAATTATATGGTCCATAAGGACTACATAATTTAAGATAAATATATTTGGAATACTTATTATATTCATTTAAATTATAATGAGTCAAGAACTGTCACAGTATAAAGCAAACCGACTTTCTGAGTTAAAAAACATATATAATGTTAATTGTAATAATGTTGTACAATACTATAATAATATTATTAATATTATTTTAAAATCTAGAGCACTGAATAAATTTCAACAAGTTAATACAGTAAAAAATATTTTGGCATCAAATATAAGTAATTTAACATCTAAATATAATGCTGATTGTTTGACAATACAGAATTTTGTTCCAAAACAAATAAAAATTAATAAAAATAAAAAGGCGTTATTAATTGGTATAAACTATGTAGGTACAAATAATGAATTATATGGTTGTATAAATGATGTTAATAGTGTTAAAGAGAGAATATCAACCCAAGGATTTACTAGTATAAATACAATTACCGATTTAACATCAATAAAACCAACTCGTGACAATATATTAAAAGAGTTTACAAATTTATTAGTTAATTCTCAAGCAGGTGATCTATTATTTTTTATGTATAGTGGTCATGGTTGTTATACTCTAGATAAAAATGAAGACGAAAAAGATGGATATGATGAATTAATTGTTACATCTGATTTTAAAGGAATAATCGACGATGAATTAAAAACAATAATTCAACAAAAATTAAAAAAAGATGTTACATTATTTGCTATGTTTGATAGTTGCTTTAGTGGTTCAGTTTTAGATTTAAGATATCAATATTTAGACAGTCTAAATTATGATAATTATACAGAATATGATAAGGAAACTGTAACAGTTGGAAATGTTTTTATGATTAGTGGTTGTACTGATGAGCAAACTAGCGCCGATGCGGTATTTAATAACAAAGCAAACGGAGCAATGACATGGTCTTTATTAGAAAGTCTTAAACAAAAACAAAATGGAACATGGAGAGAACTTATTAAAAATATGAGAGATAAATTAAAAACATCTAATTTTGATCAAATACCGCAATTTTCATCAGGAACATTTGTAGATATTAATACTCAAGTGTTTATTTAATTATGGATGTTTATTTGCAAAAGTCTCAAAGTCCTCAACACTATCATCATCAGAATCGTACAAATATAGACCTTTTAATAACTCGTCTTTACTTATATGCGGTTGATACAAAAATATCATTTTGCTTGTAATTTTTTCATCTTCTTCAGAAAAATGATATTTACTATTTAAAATATATCTTACAACAAATGTCACATCAAGAGTTTGGGTTTTTAATATATCTATCATTTTAACTGCATAAATATGTTGTTTTAACGTCTCTCTATCATATTTATTTTTATATAAATCTATGGTGCTTTGCATTTTATAATTATTATAAATATATTTTTAAATAAAAAATAAATTTATAAATATTTATATGAAAATTAAATTTCTGGAAATATAAATCCTTCTACTTTAATAATATTTTTAACATCTTCCTTAATGATTTGTCCATTCATTATTTTTATATTCTCGAATACTGCTAATTTGTTTAGTTTATTATTTAAATCAAATAAACTATAAATATATAATAATTTTTCATAATCCTTAACATAATCAGTTTTTGTTTTTAACCAATCATAAAACATTATTTCTGGTTTTTCCTTATGATATTTCTTAAAATAAGACAATGTTTTATACAATGACGGATTATCATCATTATCCTTATTATTGTCATTATTATTGTCATTATTATAGTTGTAATCTGTTCCCGAAATAACGCAAATCTCTCTTAATTCTTTTTGTGTAACCCCTAAACTATTTAATATTTCTTTTGTATCATATAAAACCGCTGTTTTGTTGAGTAAACTTAGATACCTTATAACACGAGTACAACCATATACAAACATATCCATGTCTTCACTTAAACACGCCCATACCTTATTTTTGATAACAAGTAAAGCACATAATTCATCTGCTTCACCAGGTGCATCATAATATGTTGCTCCATACGCTCGTATTAATTGTTTTACATTTTCAATGTCTTTTTTACTAATATAAATAAATTTTTTCTTTAGCATATCCATATTACTAATAATCTCTTGTTTTTCAATATCATCCATAGAATTATTTTCCAATTGTTTTTTTAATTTTTTATATTCTTGTTCAGCTTCTTGTTTGTTTTCTTTACGTTTTAATAAAAGATCCTTTTTTTCTGGTGGTGGTTTTCCATCAAATATAAATACCGGTACTATTTCATAATGCCTTAGGGTTGATAACATAAGATACATATTCTCTAATAAAGTACCTTCTGAAGCGTATTTATACATATATATACTTATATCAACTGCTACCTTTTTCCCTGATAATTCTTTAAGTGAAATAAATTTGATAGAATTTTGTGCTTCATCTCTTAAAAATCTGTTTAAATGTTTAATTCCCATAATACTACGTGGTTATAATTATTTTATTTGAATTATTATAATCAATTTTATTTTATATGTTGATATTATCCTTATCTTTTATAATAACCATTAATTCTCAATAATACCTATGGTAATATCATCTGGATTTATCATATTTTCAAATAAATTGCGCAACCTTTTAATTTTGTTATAATATTTTTTACGGACCCATATTAAATATAATATTAAATATAACGATAAAAGCACACCAAAAATAATATAAATTGTATTATAAATATTTTGATTTTCATTTATTTTTTTATTATATATGTAAGGTTTATTGGGTTCTTGAATTATATAATTATCATTTTGAACAGATAAAATAGATGAATTCGCAAAACTGGTTATACCCAAAGTATTTGATGCGGATATTAAATAAGTTGTAAATAATCCTGAATTAACCGAATTTATTAAATTTGTAGTTAGCGTGGAATATAATAATTTTGGATCTATTTGTCCTTTTAATGGTATTATAGTTTTTAAAGTTACAATTATATTAAAACCTAGTATTTTGAATATAGATAACTGGCGTCTTAATTTTAGAGAAGTCCCTATATATTCTATATAAGAAGCGCTTATGTTCATAGAATTTGAAGTTGCTAATATTATAACCTCTTGACTTTTACTATCAAGTTCTAAACTGTCATAGTTATTAAATGATAGAAAAGTATCAAATATTATTACAGATGTTTCTAGAACTGTTGGGATTTTAGTAGGGTTTAACGTAGGAACAAATGTAGGATTTTTAGTAGGGACCAATGTAGGGACCAATGTAGGGACCAATGTAGGGACCAATGTAGGGACCAATGTAGGGACCAATGTAGGGACCAATGTAGGGACCAATGTAGGGACCAATGTAGGGACCAATATAGGATTAAATGTATTAATATATGAAGAATAATATAATGTTGACATACTTTGATATCGAAATGATTCAATAATAGATATATATGGATTAAAACTATTATGTACTTTTGAATATTGATAGACTGATATAAATTTTGATGGCATTGTTTTGATAATAGAGAGATATCTAAAACTCACAGATCTAGGTAATAAACTTAATTGTGATAATGATTGTTTTGAATAAATAATATAGTTTGAATCAAAATAATTACTATAACCATAAGACAAATGATTCGAATTAAAATAGTTACTATAATCAAAGAATCTCTTTGAATTTATATTTGTATTAGATATAAAATAATCAGAATACTTTTTATTATTGGAATAACTATAATAATTTTTATGACTATGTTCTAAACTCTTAACAAGAGTCAATAAATTATATAATAAAATTAAAAATAATAATATACTTTTCATTAAATAGCGCACTATATTATATAAATATTACTATTTTAGGTTTATATTTCCTATAATTATAAAAATTGAATTATATTTTGTATAAAAATATAATTTAACATATTAAAAGATGAACACTAGAAGTCAAACCAAATATAATAATAGTGCTTTGTATGAAGTCAATATTGACTTTGATGAAGCAAGTGCAGCGTGGAGATCCAATAAAAAACCCGTCGGCGATGGAACATTTAAATACATTTGTTTCGGTATCACTAAAACTGGTAATAAATGCGTAAGGGAACCATTACAAAACTCGGAATATTGTAAGATACATACAAAAAAATAATCATAATAAACATAATAAATGAAAAATTAATTAGATTGTTTTACGTGTTTTAGATTTATTTAATTTTTGCCTTCTTTTATTCTTTTTTCTTTTTTTTGTCCCTCCTCTTTTTTTAGCAGACGTTTTTGGTTCATTTTGTTGAATTTGATATTCCTTGATAATTTGCTCAATTTCCACCATTTCATTGCTTACCGCTATGTCTAATGCAGTGTTTTCATGTTTGTCCTTCACACTTATATCGGCGCCAGACAGTAACAATTTACTGACTATCTTAGGACTGTTACTTTCAGTAGCAAGTATTAACGGCGTCTTTCCATATTCATCTTGAAAGTTGATATTTGCCCCTGCTTTAATCAGTTGTTCAACAATATTTAACTGGTCATCTTTATTCATAATGCTATTTTGCGTTACTGTTATTAAAGATGTATCGCCGATTCTGCTTACAGAATTCACATCGGCACCATTTTGTATTAAAAATTCTACAATATCAGGATAACCATCGCGAGAAGCCAACATTAAAGGTGTTTGATTAGATCGATCTATAGTTTCATCAATATTTATTTCGATACCAAGTTCACTCTGAATACGGTCTATAAGTAAAACTATTTTTTCTAAATCGCCTACTTCAGATGCGTAATGTAGTATTTCACTACATAATGCAGTGAGTCTAACTTCTTCGTCTTCATAATCTTCTTCAGATTCAGATTCTCCAAAAGTGAGTAAATATTTCCACTTTCTATCTAGTTCTTTTCGCATCATTACTTTATAATCCATAATAAATTATATGAATATATTAAATTATAGTGTATAAATCATATTTTATAAATCATATTTTATAAATATTTAAAAAAGATTTATAAACATCTTATTAATATATAAGTAAATACCAAATATGGTTTTAAAATTTTTACACATACAATCGCATTTTATTCACCTTTATTTTTTAACAATTTTCGAGGTGATTTTTTATATTTACTACATAATGCCTTATGAAAAATCTATATTTAAACACTTATTTGAGGATGACATTGATATGATACCCCAATTAAATAATATAACAACGTATATGGAAGTAAATGACTGTGACAAATATGAGCGTAAACTGAACAAAGACAATGACAAATTATGGAACAATTGTTTTCTTTACATTATAATAATATCTTCATTGTTTTTTATAATGATGGTGCGTGATATTTGGAAAAACTACGCTAGTTATAAAATAATAACTACTACAACCGCATCTTCATCGCCAAAGTACAATCCAAAATCCGCCATAGTTTCATTTGGAAGTTTTCAAAATTTAGGTGATTATAAAAAAAACGATGACCAGGAATCGTCTGTTGAAATGGTAACGTCGCCAAAAAACACTACACTAACTGATATAAACAGAGTAATTGAGAACCCTACTTTCATAAAATATTATTGGTATAATTCAGGGTTTCTTGCCGAATTGATAAAAACAGTCGAGTTTATAATATTAGTGGGTATTTTTGAGTATCTCTTTTTCGCTTACATAGTTAATAAATATAAGATCGCCAATTCAAAAACCATATTGTGTAATATTTATAAAAAAATTACATAACGTTTTAACCAATCGCTAACGCTTCTTTTCGCTAACGCTTCTTTTCGCTAACGCTTTAACCCAGTTCGCATATGCTCATACGCAAATTGGATAATACATAAGTATCATTTACTCGTTTATTTTTAGAATACAATATATTCAAAAACTTTTGTGATTGTTCTACACCTTCCAACATCGACGTCTTTTTATAGTTTCTCTCTATAAACTTACAATATTCCATTTGATTTTTTAATGTTTTCTTAAACTGTAAGAGAGAAAGATTATTTTTTGTACACCAATATAAAAAATCCTGATAGTTATTCATTAATATTGTTTTAATTACATAATAAGATAAGACATTTGTTTCTTCTTTGTATAATGTCTCTCTTAAAACCTTTCTATGACTATTTTTTGAATATAAATCTGTATATGACAACCCCATAAACCTAAGTGCTTTTGTCAGTTGGAAGAAACTATATGTTCTTTCAAAATTAATAAAAAATTCAGAATTAGAGAGAAATCCTTCAAGATCGTTTTTGTTATTCAACGCAAAAAAACTACAAAAAAGAGCATTTATTATTTCCGCCCAAAATTCTGTATAGGATTCATATAAATTCACATCTGACTGAACTGGGAAAATATTTAATATATATTTTGTACATTCCGTATTATTCATATCCGAAAAATCGAGCGCAAAATTGTGAAATGATTCATGTATAAAAACCTTAAACCATTCTTCCTTTCTATAAATAACAATCTCGGCATCTTTTGGACACGTCGTTGTAAATGCAGTATTGACATTATTTTCATTTAAAACTTGAATATTTGAGTTTGGCAACCTCTTTTCTAATGAGGTAAAATAAAAATAAATTATCAAATTACTAGCGCATTGTTTTGACGCATATTCATTTAATATATATAACCACATTATAATAGAATCAACATGTTTGTTGTATTCTTCCATTTTTAACTCGATATGGTCATCTTCTGTTACAAAATATAGTTTGATATTTCGATTAAAGAGAGAAAAATTATAAGATATTTCAGTTAAAGATAATTCATCAATATGTTTTCTCACTTCTTCTGGAAAACTATTTACACTAAAATTCTTAGGTCTTATTATTTGTTTTGAACTATGTATTTTTTTTATAGTTACATTGTAAAAATTAGCGCCACGTGTTTTTTTTACATTTAAAAGATAGTTGTGTGCATTTAATATATCGTGGTATAATCGTGTAAGAATCTTATCTGTTCGTTGTGTTTGATGTATATGATTTATATACTTGTTTTTTGTAAAAAATGACATAAGTAATTTACTTTTTTTTGATAACTTCATTATTATTATAATGAGTTATTTATTTTTAAGTTTTGTCTTAATATATTTTTACAATTATATTTTTTATTTATAATTGTAAATAAATAAAAATATTAATATTTACTATATGGACTCTACAGTAATAATAGTTTTAGGAATTATTTTATTAGCGTTGATTATTTTAAATAATATTATAATTGTTCCATCTCCTTCACCTGTAGGTGGTTGCGCTGGAACACAATATGGTTGCTGTATGGATGGCACTACTACTAAAATGAATGCGTATGGAACAAATTGTCAACCTGCTCCTTATCCTCCTCCTCCTGTGCCACCTCCTCCTGTTCCTCCACCTCAACCTATCGGCGGTTGTGCTGGAACACGTTATGGATGCTGTCCTAATGGTACAACACCTAAATTTAACCAACAAGGTACAAACTGTCCGAATTATCCTAAACCTTTAATTGGAGGTTGTGCTGGAACACGTTATGGATGCTGTCCAGATAAGGTTACACCTAGAAATCAAAATGGTTCCAATTGTCCAAATTATCCAAAATAAAAATAAAATTAATTGAATATTATTTTTATTTTAGTTTTAGTTTTAACAAAATATTATAAATATTATAAATCTTTGCGTCGAATTTTATCACGAATTAACATAAGATCATCAAATACATCTGGAGGTGAACCGCGAACATAGTGCATCAATTTTGCGTCATTTGTAGCTAATAGCAATTTTTTTAACTCTTCATTCTGAGTAAATTTCGCATATTGCGCATCATACATTTCCTTTTTATGTCTTTTTCCAAAAAAATCGGGATCTATTGTTACTTCTGATGGTCTTAATTGTTTGCCATTTAGTTTACCAGATTTACCACCCGCTGCTTTAGCCATTTGAGGATCCTTAGATAGTTCTGTTCCTGAATCAAGAGAGAAACTTAAATAGAATGTCGGATTGTTTTTCTTAAATTTAGACCCTTGGTAATAATGCTCCACAGACGCCCAATGATGGTTATCGAGTGTAAATGGTCCAACCCAAAAATTAGACAATTTTTTTCTCCATTCAGGTATTATCGCTAATTCAGTAAACTCTTTCATGCGTTCACCAGGTATTTTCTCTCCTGAACCCTTTCCAGGAAGTGGTTTATCATTTGATTTTGAGTAAAACAATAATTCAACTTCGTCATTATATAACCCTCTCAATTTTGCTTCACTTAACTCTTCATATTGCGCTTCCTTAATGACTGTTTTTTGTTTTAATCCTTTAAATTTTTGAAAATCAGGTATTATTGAAAACACACCTGAGTTCCTTTCCATACATTTTTCAGAAATAAGATTTTTAATATCATAAGGTATCTCTCCAAATTTAAATATTAACTTAGTTTTATATCCGATTAATTTATAATGGTCACCAGTATGATCTACCATTATATAAAATTCAGGTGTAAAAATACCTTTATTTTCCAAAACAGTATCATTTAGTTGTCCACAGACCAGAATATTCTTTGTATCTTCCTTTCGATATGCTTCACTAGAGAGAATAATAAACTTAATATTTAAAATTCGTTCTAATGTAGATATTGCCCAAGTGTCCGCCCAAAATTTACATGTTTTAATAATTGCTTTAAATTTTTCAACTGTATCAATACCCTTCATAAATTTATATTCTTGTAACATTCGAGCGGTAACTTTTTTTTCATGTACTAATCTATCATGTTCACCCTTAACCTTCTTTGCATTTTCTGCAATTAATTTTTGCTCATTTCTATCAAAAACACTAGAAAATTTTTGCTGTAAAGATATATATTCGGCTTCTAATTCTTTTATTTTATTGGTATCTTCTAATAATGATGTATTATACATATCATATTGTTCCTTATAATTTAAAAATATACCCTCTGTTACTTCTTTTGATAATTTATTTCTCAATTTTGCAACAGATGTTTGCTGAGCAATATTAGAAAAAGCGTCTCTTATAGTTGCGAAAAGACACTCGCCTCCTCCCTCATTATCAACTAACGAGTAATTTTTATTTTTCATAAATTTTTGTACCCAAATATCATTTGGTTCTTGATGATACTTCTCCTTATATTCCTTCGCTTTTTTTTGTGTTTCTTCAACCAATTCAGCAGGTATACGCGCACCTTTTGTTAAAATAAATATATCACTTCTTTCCTGAGGTATTTCATAGTAAACATTGTAATCTCTATCCTTTTCTTCTTTTTCTTTCTCTTCCTCTTCTTCCAAATCAGAATCAGTAATCTCGCCTTCTTCTTTTTCAACTCTTCGCAAAGGTACATCAGGTTCTAATCTTAATTTATTTAACATTCCAGCAGTGACAAAAGTATAAATCAACGGTTCGTTCATTTTTTCGACATCTAAATTATTATAATCATCTAAATAAGTAATGTAATCAGATGCTTTTATTTCATAAACACCAATTTGTATGACCTTATTGTTTTTTTTAACTAAATAAATAGGAAAATACATAATATTTTCATCTTCAAAAGTATTTTTAGAATTGCCAACAGCAATAATAACATCTACATCAAGAATTTCTAATTGATATAAATTCGCCTCCATTTTTATATCTCCTGGATCGACACTTTTTAATTCTGGATAACTCACGTCTTTATTTAATTTTGATAATACCATATTTATAATTTATTATGATATTTTATATTTATATTTAATACATAATTAAATATAAATATAATTAAAAAAATATTTCACCATATAACATATTTCTTCATAAATTTGTCATTTTTTAATATATGAATATAACGCCACATTTCCCGTCTTTTTGTAACAATATCTTTATTAAACTTGTTATTTTCAAAATCTACCAAATGTAATATTATTATTTCCTTACAACATTTATTAACCTTTAATTCTTTCGCTATTCCATAATAATCACAAATTAATAGTAAATCTTTAACATTATATTTTATTTTATACTCAATAGTCATTGATTCAATAATTTCTTCATATGTTAAACCATTTGTTTGGGTTTCAAAATCATCTAATAAGTTTAAATAATTATTATCATTAGCATCTGTATTCCCATTTTCAGACTCATCTAATGAAAAAAAAACATTTTCTTCATAATTCTCATTTTTATCCATTAATATTTATTATTTATTATTTTTTGTTTAAATTATAAATATATATTTTATTATTTACATATCAATCATATCCATAAATTTAAATATTGTTTTATTTGTTAAACTCTTGAAATCCTTTACCTTACTATTTGCAATCCTCTCAATGACTTCATTAATAGTATATCCTTCAATTAACTCAAACTCTTCATCATCTACATTTTCATAAAACTCCTTTTTATAAAATAGTGCGACATTTTCAGTCAATTCATCAACCTCATTTTTCTTGTTTTCCTCTGAAATAAATTTATATATTTGCGCTAATAATGTTCTTGTAATATTGTATACGGTTAACTTAGGGATCACTCCATTTATACTTAAATTTACAAAGAACATGCCCAACGCCTTTCTTTTTTCATTATCCTTATTTATCTTACAAAATTTATCATAATCTACTTTTGGATCTACATATTCAATTGTATTAAATAATCCTGAAAATTTACTCAAACTATCTTCAAATGAATCCTTCATCATCTCATATTTTTTAATTATTTCAGTGTACAAATCAGCGTATATTTTAGAATAAAATCTATTTGTGGATGCGATATCAAATATTGCCGAACTTACTTGTTTAATATCTTCACTTGTTCCTTTAACAATACCATCAATTAACTCACAAATTTTGCTACATAAATCGGCATAATTCTTATCAGTAATTTTATTTAAATAACTGCGTATATTATCAATTTCACATAAAATACCTTCACGTTCTTCAATTTTTGTAGTTTGAAATGATCTAATTGTTTCCCAATCTCCATCACTAATTTCCATACCTTTATTACCACCTCTTCTCTTCTTTCCTCCTCCTCCTCCACTAGAGCTATTACTTATTCCACCAATAGAACCTTCATTAATTTCTGCTTTCATAGGATTTTCTCTTTTTTGAAATACTGGTGTTTTTACATAATCAGGCGACCCTACTTCTAGCGCCAATTCAGAAATAATGCGAATTGTTTCAGATGGTAGTTCGTAATTAAAACCATTGAACAAAAGATTACTGAAATCGTTTAGTGTATATCTATTTAATTTAGCAGACATTGGATTTGTATATTATATATTATTCTTTTACATTTATATCAATTTTTTTTTATATAAATAATAATAATAAATACACTTAAATAGATTTATTGTAACTAATGTATATAAATGTCAACTGAAAAAGAAGTTAACGAAACTAGTAATAATGAAGAAGTAATTGAACCTTCATACAATATAAATACTTGGGAGGAGTTAGATTTGTCCGAAAATATGTTAAGAGGAATATACAGTTATGGTTTTGAAACTCCTAGTCCTATTCAACAAAAGGCGATTAAACCTATTATGATGGGTAGAGATGTTATCGCACAAGCGCAATCAGGTACTGGCAAAACCGCAACTTTTTCAATTGGAGCGTTGTCAAGAATTGATCTAGAGAAAAACTCAACCCAGGTTTTAATTTTATCTCCCACTAAAGAACTTACATCTCAAACATCAAGAGTTATAACTTCGCTCGGAGATATGCTTGAAAATAGTAAAAAGGAACGTTTGCGCGTTCAGACTGTTTTTGGTGGTGCCGTATACGAGGAGAAATCTAGTTTTTCAAATAAGAATACACCTCACGTTATTTGTGGTTGTCCTGGTCGTGTTTACGATATGATGCGCAGGGATAAAATATCAATTAAAACTATTAAATTGGTCATTCTTGATGAAGCAGACGAGATGTTGTCATCAGGTTTTAAAGAACAAGTATACAATATATTCCAATATTTTAATAATGATATCCAAGTTGCTTTATTCAGCGCTACATTACCCGAAAGTATTACGCCATTAATCGACAAAATTATGCGTAATCCTGTAAAAATTAGCGTCAAAGCAGAAATGTTGACTTTAGATGGTATCGGACAATATTACATTGCAGTAGATGATGATAGACAAAAATATGCGACATTGAAACATTTATTTTCAATCGCCAAACTATCTTGTTGTATAATTTATTGTAATAGTGTTAAACGTGTTGTGGATTTGTATGAAGCAATGAAGGAGGATGAGTTTCCCGTATGTTGTATTCATAGTGGTATGGATCACGCTGCTAGATCTACCGCATTTAATCAATTTAGAACAGGACAAATGCGCGTTTTAATTTCATCAAATGTTACTGCTAGGGGTATTGATATCCAACAAGTATCTGTTGTTATTAATTTTGATGTACCTAAATGTGTTCACACTTATCTACACAGAATTGGTAGAAGTGGACGATGGGGAAGAAAGGGTACTGGCGTGAATTTTGTAACCAGACGTGATTTTGGTAAAATGAAGGAAATTGAAAGTCATTACAATACGCAAATTAGAGAAATGCCCGATGATTTAGGAAACATTTTAAGTTAATTATATTACAATGATGAAACCAAATATAGTTTCTGTGAATTCGTAAAATAATTTTATTATATTTCTTTTAAAAAAATATAATAAATGTTTGAAAAAAATAATAATAATAATTCTGATAATATTGATATTAATAATAATACTATAGTTGATCAAATTAATGATCATTTTAAGTTGCCAATTTTCTATAATGACAAAAAAATGAAAATAAAACAACATATTGTTACTGATTTAGAGTTAGTTAAAACTGTTGATGCGTCAGGTTGTAAACCAATTTATAACTATGTTTTTAATAATGACAACGATATTTCTCAAAAACTTATTGAACAATTTTCCGATTATTACACAACCGATATGGACTTTATTAATCAAAACCAGGACTTTCTAAAAGGTTATAAACGCCTGGACAAAAAATACACTAATTATTCTCCAAACTATAAAAATATTGTAGAATTATGGAATGAAATTAAAGGCGAAACCGATTTCAAGGAAAAATATTATTACGTTGATTGGTCAGCACTAGAATTTCTTAATAAATCAGAACACTTTTTACAATTTATGAGTTTATATAATTTAGCGTCTCCTATTTTATCTCTCCTTACTCCAATTTTTATCTTGATTGTGCCTTTTTTTATTATTAAAATGAAGGGATTAGATATTACAGTAAATGAATATATCGAAGTTTTAAAAGGATTAGCCGAATCACACGCAATTGGAAAACTGTTTACGCAATTCAATAATGTTACAATGAATGAAAAAATATATATGCTAATTTCGGCAGCGTTTTATATATTTTCTATTTATCAAAATATTACTGTATGTATTCGATTTCATAATAATATGATCAAAATACATAATCATTTTAATGAAATAAGTAAATATCTGGATTACACAATTAAAACAATGGATAATTATTTGGTTTACGCTTCAAATTATCCTTCTCAAAATGAATTCTGTAAAGCATTAAGAGAGAAAAAACAAAAACTCGAAGAACTAAAGAAGAAATTTTCCTTTATAACCGAATATAAATTAACAAGTATTAAAAAATTACAAGAAATTGGTCATATTCTAAAATACTTTTATGAATTACATGATGATATAGGTTACAATGAGACTATTCTATATTCATTAGGTTTCAATGGATATGTTGATTGCTTTGAAGGTTTACAAAACAACATTGAAGAGAGAAAAATCAATTTTTCGGCGTTTGTCAAAAGCAAATCAAAATCACAATTTAAAAATAGTTATTATGGTCCTTTGAAAGATGAAAATCCTATTAAAAATACTGTCAAATTTAAAAAGAATATTATTCTTACTGGTCCCAATGCGTCTGGTAAAACTACCATACTTAAATCTACATTGATTAATATCATTTTAACACAGCAATTTGGATGCGGATTTTACGATTCGGCACAATTACATCCGTTTAAGTACATTCATTGTTATTTGAATATACCCGACACATCTGGTCGCGATAGTTTATTCCAAGCAGAAGCGCGTCGTTGCAAAGATATTCTGGATATTGTTAAAACAAATGAAGATGAAACACATTTTTGTGGGTTTGATGAATTATATTCCGGAACAAACCCTGATGAAGCAGTAACAAGTTCTACTGCTTTTATGAATTACTTAATTAAAAACGCGAATGTTCATTGTATCTTAACAACTCACTTTATTAAAGTTTGCAAAAAATTAGAAAAAAATAAGAGCGTTTTGAATTTTCACATGGAAACAGAGAAAAAAGAAAATAAATTAGTATATAAATATAAATTAGTCGACGGAATCTCAGAAGTTAAGGGCGGTGTTGCTGTATTGAAAGAAATGGATTATCCTAAGGAAATCATTGACAATACAAATATATAAAATATAATATAAAATCAAAAATAATATAAACTAATTCGTTAATTTAAATAATTAATTTATATATCCTCTTTGTAATAATATGGCATCTTTAACAGATTTATTTAATTCAACATTTTTTATGTTTTTAGGAATATTAGTACTCGTAGTAGCGCTGCTTGTTGTATATTTTGAAAGTAAATTTAGAGATCAAAATCACAAAATTTCTTCTATGTTGAGTCTTGTTTCTTCTTTAGCGGAAGAAGTAAATGGAACTAAAATGATTATTCATCAATTAACAATGAATCAACAAATGCAACAACCAGCGCCATTTTTTCAAAACAAAGAACCTGTTTTAGAGAGAAAAATTGCTCAAAATGACAATTTAATTCCTGTTTCAGATGACGAAGATTCGGATGATGAAAGTGAAGAATATGAAGATTCTGATGACGAGATCATTTCTGATAATGATGACGCTGCTAGTGAAGTCAGTATCGACGAGGAAAGTGTTGCTGATTCTGATTCTGAACCTGACGAAGAACAAACCAAAGATATTAAGGTTTTTAGATTGAATATTAGTGAAGAATCTGAATCTGAAGAAGAAGCGAATTCTGTCGCAAGTTTAGAAGATTTAGACGAATTAGAAGAGATGGAAGATTTAGAAGATTTAGACGATAGTAGTAGTACTAGTAGTGAATCTATTAAAGCAACTGAAACCACTGATGTTAAAAAAATAGATAATTTTATGGACCTTAAATCAATCAATATTACTTTAGAAGAAACCAAAACAGAACAACCTGTCGATTATAAAAAAATGACTCTACCCAAATTAAGAAGTGTTGTTGCTGAAAAGGGTCTCTCAACAGATTCTTCAAAGTTGAAGAAAAACGAATTACTTAAATTGCTTGGAGTTGAATAAGAATTTAAAGATTTAAATTAATTTAATATAATATACAATGCGTATTAAATTAAGTGAAAAATATAAAAATGAAAGAGAACAATTATGCAAACAATTAATTGATATTATTAAATTAGATGAAACCGGGTCTTTTCTTTTGTCAGAAATCGATGAAAATATTGATAAACAAAATAAAATTATAGATTTAAAAGATAAAATTAAACAAATTTTTGCTGTTTCAACAATATCATCATTTAAACCAAATTTTGACTGTAAAAGACCATACTTAAATATAATTAGAAGTATATTAAGACAACAAGGATATATATTTGAAGGTAAAGATTGTGAATTTAAAATATCAGAAAATATTTACAAAAGAACTATAAAATACAAAATATTTAGGGAATAATTTTTTCCCCGTTATATTATTTAAAAATAAAATCTTTATATAAATTAAATGAATAATAACAAGCTTCATAAAATTATGATTGAGACAGAATGTATTAATTATCTTAAAAATATTCTTTGCGATAATTTTGAAATTGTTAGATTATTTGATGGTTGCAAAGCTGATATAGCAATTAGACCCAAAAATATTTCATCAAATGTAGATGAATGGATTGGAATACAAATTAAGTCAACAGAAAAAAAAGTAAAGAACAATAACTCACAAGCGTATAAATTTGATTTAAGCAAAGATTATGAAAATTATATTATAATTTGTATGTGTTTAGAAGACAAAAACTCTTGGGTATTTGAAAATAAACTGGTTAGTCATATCAAATCAGTACTTACAATTGGTAATAATTCAAAATATAACAAATATAAAACAGAAAATAATATTGTATCTATTTTAGAAAATTATTATAAGAATAACTTAGTAAAAAAATTTTTATTTAATGAATTAGATATACCACAAAGTAAAAATACTAAAACTGAATATGAATATCGCAAAAAAAGAGAAGAAATGATATCTTTTTTAAATTTTATTAATAATGAAATGGAAGGTTTGGTTTATGATTTTAAAATAGGAAATAAAAAAATTCAGGAAAAAGTTGGAGGACATCCACATAAAAATACAGATACGTATCATTTCAGTTTAAGTAAAATGAATGGTAGAGTTAATGGCAAGAAAAAACGTCAGACATATGAAATCGGGGATTGTGATTTTTATTGGTTAAATTGTAAAAATTCTTCAAATTTTTATGTTGTTCCTGAGAATATACTTATAGAAAAAGGATATTTAGGAAATGCTGACGGAAAAATTAAATCTTTAACAATATCTAAAACAAATAAACTAACATTCTGGACAAAAGATTATTTATTTAATTATGAGAATTTAAATAAAGAAAAATTATGTGAAATTTTATTATATCCATAAAATATAAATATGAGCTGGGGTGTTTGCTATAGCGGATCTAATAATATTCATTTTAATTTTCCTCCAATTATGGCGGACGGTAGGAACTTTGCGCAATGGCAACCAGATGCTGTTGTCAACAATAGAATACAACAAAAAGAAGGTATCACAAATAACTGGAATTACCGCCAATATTTACAGCAAAATGGTCTTCAAATTATGAACTATAATACTACAGAAGCATGTTACGAATTGGGACTTGACCCCCATGTTCAAACTGGTAAAACACCTTCTGACAATGTACCTTACACATTTAGATCTACATTTGACACAAGCAAACCTGGTTTTGGATACTGTAATAGTGATTTGAAAAATCCTTACTTGTCTCGTGAACAATTGAACTCAAGATTGATTGCACCATCGATTACACCTCCTACAAATATGAATAAATAAATAGTCTATTAGAAAAACAATTTAATAACAATTAAGTATTTTAATACATATTATGAAAATACTTAGTATAGATGTTGGTATCAAGAATTTAGCGTTTTGCCTTTTTGAAAAACAGGACTTAAATGATTTTACAATTACAAAATGGGATACTGTCAATATTTCAGAACAAGAAACACATAATTGTATTGCCATTGATAAAAATGGTCTATGTAATAAACCATCAAAGTTTACAATGGGTAATGATCAATGCTTTTGTTTAAAACACGCTAAAAAATCAAATTATAAGATCCCAACACCTGACCTAAAATCATCTTTTATTAATAAACAAAAAATTCAAAAACTATATGAAATTGCCGACAAATACAAAATTACATATGATAAAAAAACTAAAAAGGCGGATATTATTGAAATGCTTATTGATTACAGTTCTAAAAATTATTTTCAAGAAGTTCAAACCAAAAAGGCGACCGACGTAGATTTATATAATATTGGCAAAAATATTAAAACGCATTTCGACAAATTATTCTCCGAAGAGGGTTGTATTGATTATGTAATTATTGAAAATCAAATTGGTCCTCTCGCTATTAGAATGAAAACAATTCAAGGAATGTTAGTACAATACTTTGTAATGTGTCCTGTAGAGGTGAAACATATAGAGTTTATTTCAGCAGCAAATAAACTTAAGGATTGCGACATTAAAGACAAAAGTAAATACAGTGACAGAAAAAAATTAGGAATTACCAAATGTTTAGAAACAATTACATCAAATAGCAATTACTCTGGCAAACTTGACTATTTTAACGCACACAAGAAAAAGGATGATTTAGCAGATTCCTTTTTACAAGGTTTATGGTTTTTATCAAGTTCAACTTTTAAAAGTTAATCAAACCAAAAGAAAATATTTTATATAATTTTTATTTTTAATTATAAAAAATATATTTAATACGCGTATGACTTAAAATTATATGTTCTATTTAATGAATAATAATGGCGGATGAAATGATTGAATTATCAGAACTCGAATTTAATGACAACGGTAATAATGATTGGGATAAAAAATCCAGTAATTTTGGCGGTGGTCTAGAGTTTTTAATGAATGATAAAATGAAAGAAGGATCAAGAGTTACCAGTGATATTGATTTAGACGATTTAAATAATTTAGAAAATGAATTAAACAATTTAGTTGATGATATTCCTAGCACAAGTAGTGGTTATAAACCTGCTTCGGATATGTTCTCATCGCCTAGTTCTATGTTTAATGATGACAAACCATCTGTTCGATTTAGTGACGGAGGTTCTTCTAGTATTGGTAAAGCCACATCTGATTTAGCAGGCGATTCTAAATCGTGGGACGGATACGGTAAATTTAATAATGTACCAATTAATCCTGATAGGGGACTACCTTCTCAACCACAATTAACCAAAGAAGAAATGCTAAGAGAGAAGTTCAAGTTCTTGCGCAAGTTGGAGGCACTTGAGAAGAAAGGTGTTGAGTTATCTAAAAAATACTCCATGGAGTCATCATTACAAGAAATGATGGGTGAATATGAAACCATTATGGAGGAGAAAACGAAACAAAACTCTGTTAAGTTTCAGGGTAATATGCTTATGGCGGTTATTAATGGAATAGAATTTTTGAATGGACGCTTTGATCCTTTTGATATTAAACTAGACGGATGGTCTGAACAAGTAAATGAAAATATTAATGATTATGATGACATTTTTGGTGAGTTATACGAGAAATATAAGAGCAAGGCATCTATGTCGCCCGAAATCAAACTATTGTTTCAACTTGGTGGAAGTGCAATGATGGTTCACATGACTAATACTATGTTTAAATCTGCTATGCCAGGTATGGATGATATTTTGAGACAAAATCCTGATTTAATGCGTTCATTCCAAAACGCAGCAGTAAACTCAATGGCCAATACTAACCCTGGGTTTTCAGGATTTATGACTAATATGATGAACCCTGAACCTTCTGTTCCAAGTGGAATGGGACCTCCTCCTCCTATGGCAACACAAGGTCCTGGATCTATTCCACCTCCTCAGGGAAGACCAGGTAACAATAACTATGCAAACCGTCCTGATTTGAACATGAGTCGAAGTAATTTTACAGATGAGGGAATCAGTTTGAGAGAAAATTATGAAAGACCTGACGAAAGAAGTAGAAGACAACAAGGTGGAAGTCGCCCTGAAATGAAGGGTCCTAGTGACATTACTGATATTCTCTCAGGACTTAAAACAAAAACAATTAATATCCAAGAACCATCATCTAATCAGAATGTAAATAATGATAGTAGTACAATTAGTATTAGTGATTTGAAAGAGTTACAAGGTGATGGTAATATGCCAAAGAAAAGTCGCAGAAGACAAAAATCATCTAGTAACACTGTTTCATTAGATATTTAATCCAACATTTTATTACATTATAAAAAATATAGTAAAAACCAAATAAAACAATTCATATTACAATTAGTAATTTTTAATATGAATTTTTATTTTCTAGATCTTCTAGATTTTTTTGATGAACTAGATCTTCTTCTTCTACTTCCACCAGATTGAGGTTTATTCTCGTGTTTATTGTATAAATATGTTAATCCAAGTGCTCCCATAACTCCTACTGTTATCGCCAATAAAGATGATTCATCTAACGCCATTTATAAATTATAATAATATTTTATTTTTATTTTTTGGTTCTTCTTTTTGATTTTGATCTTGATCTTCTTGTCTTATTTCTTCTTCGTCTGCGTGATTTTTTGCCACCAGTTCCAACATTCCAACCATCATTATCATTATTACCAATATTCAAATCAACTGTGCTTGCTTCACTTGGTCTAGATAATTCATCAGTTACATCTTTTGGTTCATCACCAGGTACTTGTACTATTGGTTCTTCTTTTGAACCCGCAGATTTCCATAATAAACCACCAAATATTAGCGCAACTGCTGCTGCTATACCACCTATTTCCAATTTAGTTAACTGTGTTTGTGACATTATACTTATATATTATAATTATATTTTATTCAACCGTAACCACTTTTGCTAAATTTTTTGGTTTATCCGGATTTATACCTTTTTCAACAGATAAATAATATGCTAAAAGTTGTATTGGTACAACTCCTAATAGAGACGCATATGTTTTGTTTTCAGGAATATAAATAATCTCACAATTTTCCGGAATATTTGTATTGTCATTTGTAATAAAAATTATTGGCGCATTTCGTGACTCAACTTCTTGATAACAATTAAGTGTTTTTGTCTTATGTATATGGTGTAAATTCAAAATTATTACAGGTAAATTCTCGTCTAGCAAAGCAAATGGACCGTGTTTCAAAGAACTTGATGAATAACCTTCCGCATGAATGTACGATATTTCCTTTATTTTTAACGAACCCTCCTTTGCTATATATTCATCACTTCCTTTACCTAATAAAAACATACTATGTGATTTTATTTTTTTCGAAATACTCTGTATTTTTTCATTACAATAATCTAAAGCATTTTTAAAGTCATTCGATAAATTATGAAGGTCGCTCATCATTTTGATGCGTTTATTTTCATTAATATTATGTAATTGCGCAAACCAAATTGCCACAAGCGATAAACATACTACTTGACTTGTAAATGCTTTCGTTGACGCCACTCCGACTTCTTTACCAGCGTTGCAATACACTCCGCAATCTACTTCTCGAGCTATTAATGAATCAACAACATTTATTATACCAATGGTGGTTATATTGTTTGATTTTGCGATCTCAATACATCGATGTAAATCCTTAGTTTCGCCTGATTGAGAGATTAAAATAAATGCTGTCTCACCTATTTTTGGAATGTCATAATTATTGAACTCAGCGCCATCAAATACTTGTACAGTATTAAAATTACAAATCTGTTTAAAAAAATACATACCATATAGTCCAGCAAAATAAGATGTTCCACAACCCAAAATAATTAGGTTATTTATATTTTTTAATATATGCGAACATCTTTCTAATCCACCTAGTTTCACTTCTCTCTCACTCTTAATTCTTCCTCCATTATTTATTGCATTCATTATCGTATTTGGTTGCTCATTTATTTCTTTTAAAGTCCAATGATTATATGGATGCGGTGTTAAAATAGATTCTAAAGCAGTTACATTTTTCTTTAAATATGTATGCTTTGTTACTAGTTTTATTTGTGTTTCTGTTTGTTCGATTATACATATATCGTCATTATTTAAAGTAATATAATTACTTACCATATTACAAAAACCACTTTGCTCTGAAGTAATTATAACTCTATCTTCAGTTTGCCCGATTAATAATGGTGATCCATTTCTTACGCAAAACAATTTATTTGGTTCGTATAAACTTTGTATTATTAAACCATATGTTCCGCTTAATTCACTTACTGTTTTCCTAATTGCTTCAAATACATTTTTATTTACTTGTGAATAATTATATTGTATTAAATTTACTATTATTTCTGTATCTGTTTGAGAGAAAAATAAAAATCCTTTTTCAACTAACATACTTTTTAAAATATGATAGTTTTCAATAATTCCATTATGTACAATAATAAAATTACGGTCATTTGATAAATGGGGATGAGCGTTTACGTCTGTCTTCATTCCATGTGTCGCCCAACGATTGTGACCAATTCCTATAGATGATGAGGTATCTGGGTTTAAATCCTTTATTATCCCTAAAACCTTATCTATCGCATTTATTTCATTTGTAGAAGCATATTTAATAATGTCAAATATATTATTGTTTAATACAGATAAACCACAAGAATCATAACCACGATTTTGTAATTGTATTAATCCATTTATAATCAATTTATAAATATTTTCTGAACATTGGTTTATAATTTTGGGTAATAATACAATTCCAAAAATACCACACATTTTTAATTATAATTATATAATATATTTAACAAGTTTTACAAAATTATCTATTTATATTATATAATGAGTAGTAGTCCTCTGAATTCCTTACAACGAAGATCACAAGAAGATGAGTTTGATGAAGAAACCATATCAAAAGAATATGGTAAAATGAGAGAAATTGAAAGATTAGATAGAAAAATGGGAACAAGTATTGATGATGAAAACAATAAGATGCCAAAAACATGCTTAAATTGTGAATCTAAAGGATATAAAAATATGAATCGTCATTTTTGTAGTCCTGAATGTGCAACAAGTTATTATTGGTTAAATCCAAATAATAACCCATACAAATCTAAAGGAGGAAAGACAAGAAAAACTAGATCAAAACAGACAAAAAGAACACGAGGAAGAGGAAAAAGTTACAAAAAACAACAGAAAAAACGTTCTAAAAAATTATAAAAACGATTTAATTTAGATTTTCCTAATAAATTTTTATTATTTTCATCGTGATGTTTATAATAAATATCTTCAATATTTATAACTACTTCTGATTTATTCATATTATTATATTTTATATATGAATTATTTTTATATTTATTGTATTAAAGTTATTATTTAAATATAATACAATATTAATTTAGTAATGAAAAAACTTGGTAACTGTAATACTAATATATGTCCAAAAGGAGGAGTAAAAATACATGAAACTTATAATAATAATACAAATAAAAATGTTAACTCTGATTTAGATTTGGACCCCGAATTATTTTATATGCGACTAAAAAATCAAAACAAACATACTGGTGTCAGAATTACACAAGGACAAAATGAATATAGTGCCGATCCATTTGATAATATTAACCCATTTAGTAACCCTGACGGCGTCAAAGATTTTAAAAGTGTTACCTACGATAACTCATCTTATTCCAAAATGGACTTAAATATGGATAATTATTCAATCGACGACATTTATAACCTATTTGGTATTCAAAATAAAATACTTACTGACGAGGTGATGAAAGAGTCGAAAAAAATAGTTTTAAAAACACATCCGGATAAATCTAGATTGGAACCTAAGTATTTCTTGTTTTTCTCCAAAGCATATAAGCGTCTGTTTAGCATTTATGAGTTTCAAAATAAGACAACTAAAAAGACCGAAGATAAATCCGAGTTTTATGATTCATCTAAAGGTGAAATGCTTAATAAATTATTTGAGAAGGATAAAGATCTAAAAAAATCAGGCAATTTTAATAAATGGTTCAATGAACAATTTGAAAAACACAAGGTGGAGGATAGTTTAGAAAATGGGTACGGAGATTGGTTAAAATCAAACGAAGGCGTAGTTGATGTTGGTAACGTTACGCAGGCCAATATGGCATCTGAAATTGAAAAACGCAAAAAGGAAGTTCAAACGATGACAACATATAATGGTGTTAACGATCCTTACGCATCCACATTTGGCGGTTCATCTTTGATGGAGCATAATAAGAATTTCTCGTCTGGAACGCTTTTTAGCAATGATGGTATGGGTTATACTGATTTGCGTCAAGCATATGTAGAATCAGTAATTCCTGTGACGGAAGATGATTATAAAAAAATGCCCAAATTTAGAAATATTGAAGAATATAAAATGCATCGAAATACTGTTGATGTTACACCGGTTGATAAGACAGTTGCTATGAGGCAACTATATAATCAAAATAAAGAAATGGAGTCGGAAAGTGCGGCGCTAGCATTTCATTACGCCAAACAATCAGAAAAGGCGAAAAAAAATCAGGAAAGTTTTTGGTCTGGATTGAAACAAGTAACAAATTGGTAGAAATCAACTTTTAGAAAAAGTTGAGCAAAAAGCAAAAAAAGAGGTTAAATCCTCTTTAAAATTTTAATTAATTAATTAAATTATATAAATATACAGTCGGACTGATGTCCTTATACAAAATATTATACAGTTGATATAGCGCTCTTATACAGTCGGACTGCGTACTTATATCTCACCCCTAACCCAATTACCCTCAACCTTTTTGTCATTATAATATTCGCCAACCCAAGTTCTATCTAACCGGATATTGTAGGCGGCGCCTTGTCCGTGATACTTACCGTCTTTCCACTCGCCCTTGTAATAGTCTCCATCGCCATAATAATACGCGCCTTTTCCGTTATAGGTATTTCTCTTAAATTCACCTTCATAATATGGTTGCGTCTTTTCCCAAGTTTGCTCGTAAGTCTGTTTACCGTAACCCTCCGCAAATCCATCTACAAAATTGCCATCAATATATGAGTCACTATCGTAGAAATGCTTAATTCCCTTGCCATTTGGCAGACCGTTCTTCCACTCGCCCTTGTATCGACATTTTCCGTCTTCACTTGTGTACCATGTATTGGTATCTTTTTCTAAGCTTGCGACTGCTGCTACTATTTCATTTGCGCTTATGTCTTTCTCTTTTATGTTAAAATACGCATCTGTTCTCATATAATTAACCATACGAATAAACGAATATATCATAATAAAATACGTAACTAAATATAGCATATACATAAATTGTATAGTTGCGCTTGTGGAAATGATATCCTTATCAGCGATTTCGAAATTCTCAATGGTATTAGTGTTCATCTTAAAATTAGTTGATAGTTTTGCTTTTAATGTGCGGTTTATTTAATTATTTATACTTCTTATTTTATTTTAAAAATCATTTCATTTTTTTTTTTGAAAAACTAAAAAAGAAAAAAGCACTTTTACACCATTGAAGATTTAAAATAGGACAAAAAATATTCACATAATTCTACTTCATCTATTTCGTATTCTTTCCATATTCTTGGTGATATATCAAAATATTTTACACTTGGTAGAAAATCATACATTTTATAAAATGTATGCTGTGAAATTCCATCATTGTGTTCTATTTCATTAAATATCTTTTTTTTATACTCATAAATATATTCATCCACGTATTTGTATATTATGTTTTTTATTTCTGTTAAATCATTAGCATATCCATAAATTTCATCTTTGTATTTTTCTTTTTGTTCTTTAGTAGAGAAACTAATTTTGAAAGGATACATGAATAATTAATTATTATTAATGTATTTATATTAAAATATATCCCATTTTAAATATTCAAGGGTGTAAATTAATTAAACAATTATATAAATATACATTCGGACTAATGCCATTATCCAAAATATTATACAATTTTATATTTCACCCTTAACCCATTTATCATTAACCATTTTGTTGTTTAATATCGATTTATAAATATAAGATAACTTAAAAATATACCAAAAAAGTTTTTAGCAAATAAATCTAAAAAATTATAACAAGTGTTTTTAATTTTATAAGGTAAAATAGCAACAACCCCATACAAAGACCAAAAAATAAAAAAGTATATAAATATTTTAAAACCATCTTCACTTAATAAAGCATATTTATCATAAATTATATAATAATAAATTAAAAATGGAATAAATCCTAATGACACACCTAATAACACAGGTATTACAGAAATTTCACCTAGATATCCAAATAAAAGCATTAACCAGTTCAATAATAAAATTGGGACAATCGTATCAATTTCTTGATTTAATAATTCGAAAAAATGTAACTTGTCGCTAGTATTATTATTGAGTTTTTGTAAAAAAATTAAATAAAAAACTAAGTTAATTAACATTGTTGGAGTTGTAATTACCCAATCAACATATCTACTTGGTGTAATGTTTACAACATTATTAAAATTATTAAACCAATATATATAAAATGAACCTTCTATAAACTGTACAAATACTTCTAATAACATCATCTGCTTCAAAAACGCAAATTTAGAAGGTAGATTAGTAAATAGAGAAATTACTTCAATAACACCAGTTATTACTTGTATTATAATAGATGTAATTAAAGATGTATAAACATCGAGTTTAATCATATATAATAATTATAGTAAAAAATAAATTAAGTTAAATTAATTAAACAATTAGACTTATGTCCTTATACAAAATACACAAAACCCTTATACAAAATACATTATTTATTTTTATTTTATATCATTTTTACTTGTCTTCATCATTTAGTTCATGATCTTCCGTTGTTAGTTCTCCATCATACCAAACACCACTATCTAAGTCTCTTTTATCATCAACATAAATACCTACCCAAGTTTTTTCCTTAAAACTATCATAATAGAATCCCTTACCTTCAAATTTACCTTCTACTAAGTTACCTTTGCGATAGCAACCATTTCCATAGTGATATGTTCCTTTACCGTGTTGGTATCCATTTTTAAATTCACCTTCATAATACGGAGCAAATTCTTCTTCGTCTCGTGTTATATCAAAAGTTTGTTTTCCATATCCATTCGCATATCCATTTACAAAATTACATTCAACAACAGAATGGTTAACATCATTTGAACCATAATTTTCTTTAATTCCTTTACCATTTGCCAAACCATTTGCCCATTCACCCTTGTATCTACAAGGGTTACGATTTGGAATAATATACCATTTATTAACATCTTTTTCTTTATGTTTAGTTTCCTTTGTCCAAATATCCCAATCTTTTTCTTCAGATTCTTCTTCCTCAACTTTTTCTTCCTTTTTATTAAAGTATGCGTTTATTCTCTTATAATTAATTGCGTAAATAGCTACATATGCCAAAATATATATAAATTTTACAATTACATTTTTCGAAATTACAATGTCATTATTAGACATTTTGCACTGCTCAATAATAATAGCGCTCATTTTAAAATTACAATTAGATGATTTGATCGTGTTATATTTAATTATCTTAATACTTTTCACTTATTTCAAAAAAACAATTCAATTTTTTTGAAAAACCTTTTATTTTTGGAAAAACTTAAATTTTAAACTTAACAATTTAAAAGTTAAAAAATTATAACTTAAAATATTTTATCTTAGTATTAGTTGTATAATAAATATGGCAATAAATATAAAAACGAAACTAATACAATAATATTTGTATTTGTATTTTTATTTGCAAGATAGGAAGCAATTAAACACGACATTATCATCATGCCACTATCCGCCAAAATTGCTTTATATGATACATCATTCGCATAATCTTTAAATGTATCAAGCATTTTATTTACACCTCTAGGTATATTGCTGAAAAACATATAAAATAATATATCATGAGTAATTTGTACTGCTACCGCTAAAATAATAAATTTAAATATTGAAAAACTATCAAATATATAATAATAAATTGCTCTTGTAATAATTAATCCAATTAATATAATCAATACATCAGCAATAACAGCGGACAAATTATATTGCGAATACCATTGCCTTAAAACTTGTGATTTAATTACTCTTATATTTAATAATAAAATTACAAATAAATCTGTGATTAAAACAGCGTTAAATAATGGTAAATAATCATTTATATTATCAAAATTTGCTATATTTTTAAACATATTATATATATTAAATATAAAATATAAATATTTAATATATTATTATTTTAATGACTGATAAATTTGAAAATGGATTATTCATATTCAGAAGGGATTTGAGAATAATTGACAATAATGGATTAAACTTATTAAATGACAAGTGTAAAAATATTTATACTATATTTATTTTCACTCCTGAACAAGTTGGTTCCGGTAATAAATATAAATCTGACAATTCAGTACAATTTATGATAGAATCTCTCCAAGATCTTGCGTCACAAATTTCAAAAGCAGGTGGTCATCTATACACTTTTTATGCTCATAATGACGCGGTTGTTGCCGATTGTATTAAAGCGTGGGATATTAACTTGGTATGTTTTAATTTAGATATCACACCTTACGCTAGAGAGAGAGATGACAAAATTATAAAAATGTGTGAGCGTATGAAGACTTATATTATGTACGACTATGATTATTACTTACACCAACCTGGAACTATTGTAAATGGATCTAGCGAACCCTACCAAAAATTCACACCATTTTACAATACCGCTAAAAAAATAAAAGTAGAAAAACCTGCGGGTAAAAGACATTTATCATTAAAGAAAAGTGACTCTCATATTTCTAATAAAATTACACTTGATGAAGCGATGAAAAAATTTGTTGGAAATGAAAATCCTGATATATTGGTTCATGGTGGACGTGATAATGCTATTAAACAACTTCATATAGCAGCGAAAAATATAAAACATTATGAAAAATCTCGTGATGAACTATCAAAACCTACTTCACAACTTAGCGCATATATTAAATTTGGAAATGTATCTATAAGAGAAGTCTATTACGCTTTTAAAAATAATCATCCATTTATTAGACAACTATACTGGCGTGATTTTTATAGTGGTATATTATATTCTTTTCCACGAGTATTAGGTCACGCTTTAAAACCAAAATATGATAAAATAAAGTGGCATCATAATGAAAAATGGTTTGATGCTTGGTGTAAGGGTGAGACTGGTTTTCCTGTAGTTGATGCTGGGATGAGACAATTAAATACTACAGGATATATGGTAAATAGAGCAAGATTGATTACTATGTCATTTTTAATTAAAACTATGCTTATAGATTGGAGAAAAGGTGAAAGATATTTTGCGTCGAAACTTACTGATTATGATGTGGCATCTAATAACGGCAACACTTTATGGGTAATGGGAGGGGGAGCGGATAGTCAACAATATATGAGAATATTTAATCCCTTTACTCAAGGAAAAGAACATGACCCAAAATGCGAATATATAAAAACATGGATACCAGAATTTAAAGATATTGATAATGATATTATTTTAAACTGGGAAACAGAATGGGAAAAACATAAAGATATTAAATATCCCAAACCTATTTTAGACTATTCCGAACAGAGAAAAAAAGCGTTAGATATGTATGCAAAGGCATTGTATTAAAAGTCGTTTAAATAAGTCAATTTATTATTCAGTATTATAATAAATGGATTCAAAAATCTTATATGAAAAAGACGGCATGAAATTTACCAAATTAGAAAATAAAAAATACAGTCTTGATTTTTCAATGGAAAATAAAAATATTCTAATAGCAAATATTGTCGACTTTAGTTTAATTAAATTAATTTATGATTTAAATGGCGATATTTATGAAAGCGTCGATTTACAAAAACTTAGTGAAAATCAAGCAGTTGTAACACTCCTTATGAAACATTTATTCGAGGATTTAGGATTACCACAAAGATATTCATATCTTCATATGACTAAAACAATTAGTGATAAACAAATCATATTTAGATCACAATCAATACATTCTGAACGACCGCCTGGCATTCCTGACGACGCAAAATTAATGGCGATGAAAGAAAATATTGGTGTTTGTGAAATTGTAAGTCCTCATAAAGCAGACTTCTCATTTACTGTACTCTTTGAAGACTATGTTGAAATCCCACCATTTGCTGAAAAAATGGTCGGTCTAATTTTAAATAAAATATTTAAACGTGTAAAACAATTTATAGAAAACTTTAGATATAACTAAAATGAACATTATAAAACAATTATGGTTTTTATTTAAAGTATTTTTTATTTTCTCGTCCGAATACTTATATTTATTTTTTCATGTTGATCATTTAAAGTTTGTTGATAGACTAACACAGCGTCTAGCATATGTGAATATTTTATATGTAAAGATATTTCAAGCAATTGCTCTAAACAATAGTCTAATCGACGAAAAAATAAATAATACGCTTATGAAATTTACAGATAACGCGCCGTGGACACAAGATGATATTGATGTGGATACTTTAAATGCGTTAAAGGATGAACATCAGTTAGTAATACGTGATGGTGTCTATCATCCGATTAACTCAGGTATGATATCATTAGTTTTTAAAGCAACTCGCGTTTCAGATGATAGTAATGTAATTATTAAGGTTAAAAGACGAATGATAGAGAGAAAGTTGGAAGACGCAATTGATAATCTATTATTTGGTATGTATATTTTATCATTTTTTCCTTTAATAAAAAAATATCAATTAGCGGAAGTGGTAAATAAAAATATAGATATTATTAAACATCAAGTGAATTTTCATGAAGAAGTCCAAAATTTGTTGACAATTAAAGACAATTGTAAATATTTGAAATATGTGAAAATACCCGAAGTTTATAAGGAGGTAACAGATAAATATCCAAATATTATTTTAATGGAACAGATTGATGGCGTGTCAATTAATCAAGTCAAAGAAGAAGATTATGAGGGATTTGCCAAACAAGTATTGAAATTTGGTTTTGTTACTACTTTGCTACATGGGGTTACACACGGTGATTTACATGGTGGCAATATATTATTTATCAAAGATGACAATGATCAAAAACATAAATACAAGATTGGTGTGCTAGATTTTGGTATAATTTATGAAATTGACTCTCAGTACAAGGGTGTTTTATTTGAAGTATTAACAGAAATGTTTAATAATCCAGCAATAGTAACCGCAGAAAAATTATTAGATTCGGGTATTATCGAACCTTTGGAATTAGTAAAAACGTTGCCAGTTGAACATCGTAATAATATTTTAAAGTTTACTAGTGAAATTATAGAGGATACTATACATAATTCAAAATGCGCGAATCAAATACAGATATACAAGTTTTTATCTGAGTTTAAAACCTATATTAGTAACCCAGAAATTGCGAAATTAGGATTGAGACCGAGTGATAATTTTGTAAAGACCCAATTGGTATTAGCGATGGCACATGGTGTCACACTTACTTTATGTAAAAACGATTATATGTCACTTGCTGATAAAGTGATTAATGAACTATTTCATACTAATATGATAATGTAAAAATAATATATTACTTATTCTAATATATTATTCTATATATTTGTTTTATCTATTACAACATTTTTTGCTATATTTTTTATAATTTTGTCTTCTTTTTCCGCATCGTTGTCACCTTTGCCTCCCATCGCTTCAATAATTAGTTTATCATATTGATTTGAAAATCTAGAATCACTTTTCTCACAACCTGGATGTTTTTGTTTAAATTCTTTGATTAATTTGGAATTTTTGTGTGTAACGTGTTTTATTACTTTTCTCATTTTTGAATTATCTTCGTTTTCCTTTTCCCATTTATCTTCATCTTTTACATATAAAACTTCTCTCTTTGAGTCAGTACAATGAACAGGTCTTTTTGTTTCATCAAGTGAATTTAGATTACTGACAATTATCTTTGAAATACCTTGTACATAACCAAGTTTTCCAACATTTTCTAAATCCGAAAGTTGTATTTTGAGAGAATCTACAAACTCCATTATATTCATAGCATCTTTACAAGTCTCATTTAAAAATACATTTAAATTGAATGACTTATTATGGGAATTAATAGTATTATTACAGTTAATTTGATTTTGTTCCGATGGTTTGCTATTTTTACACACGTCTAATATCATATTCTTAAGTTCAGTATTTTCTTTCATTAAGTATTTTACTAAATCAGTATTATTGTTAGTATCATTAACATTCATTTTGCAATTGTTTTTATGTTTCCATAATCCAGAATTTGTACTATAAACTTTATCACATTTTTCACAAAAATATTTGTCCGGGTTTTTTTGGGTTTTTTCATTTCCAAATATTTCCATTTCATTTCCAAAAACCCATTTTTGATGTTTAGATGTCAATAAATGTCTGTTATAATCATTTTTATGAGACGTTTTAAAGTCACAGTTTTCGCAAATATATTTTTCCGGGTTTTTTTGGGTTTTTGGGTTTTCCATTTATTTCCTTAATATTTATAAACATTTTTTATTTAAATTTAAATTTTTAAAATAATATTTTTAAAAAAAATTTATCGTCACAAAATTAAAAAACTTTTTTTAGTGACCAGACGCTAATTTTTTTTATGGTCTCAGCAATTTTTCAGATTTTCACTGTTTTTAATTTTCGAAAAGTATTTTCATTTTTCAAAAATGGACAAAAATAAATGTCCAAAAATCGATTTTCCAAAATAATCTTGGATTTTTGAAAAATGTTGCATTTTATATAATAAATTGCCAAAACAACTTAAAGAAACAAAATACATATTTTATATAAAATGGTAACAGAAAATAAGAAAGAAAAAAACAATAATTTTGTATGTTATTGCGGAAAACAATACAAATATAGTCAGGGATTATCAAAACATAAAAAAACTTGTATAAATGTTATATCAAATGAAGTCTCGGATAAAGAATTATTATTAAAGTTAATTAAAGAACAAATAGAATTAAAAAATTTAATCCTTGATATTTCCGATAAAATAAAAATGAAACCAGTTTAAACAATTATATTCAAGTATAGTTATATTAAAAGATGAACACTTTACTTGAACAATCACAAAATCAGACATTTATATTTATCGACGGCAGTTATTTCTGCTTTTATCGATACTATTCTTTAATGAATTGGTGGCGCAATGCGTACCCTGAAGAACCACTTGAAGATCCATCTCTAAACGAAAAATTTGTGGAAAAATTCAGAAAAACATTTGTAGAACATGTACAGCAAATAGCGAAAAAATTAGGGTTAAAGAAGTTGGATGTTGAACCAATTTTAATTGTTGGAAGAGACTGTAAGAGAGAAAATATATGGCGTAATGAATTATTCCCAAAATATAAAGCAACTCGAGCAAACGGCGCCGAAGATGGTTTTATGGGTGGACCATTCTTTAAAATGGCGTATGAAGAACAGTTGTTTGTAAAAGGCGGCGTCAAAGCAATAATAAAGCATCCAAAATTGGAAGCAGATGATTGCATTGCTATAACCGTAAAAAGATTAACACATATGAAACCAGATTGTAATATTTACATTATTACATCAGACAAAGATTATTTACAACTTAATAGTCATAATGTACATCTATTTAACCTCGCATATAAAAATATTGCTGAAAATAAAAGTTCTACCGGCAATCCTAAGAGTGATCTTGAAATTAAAATTATTATGGGTGATACGAGCGATAATATTCCGTCGGTTTTCCCAAAATGTGGACCCAAAACAGCGCAAAAATGTATAGAAGATCCCGAATTCTTTAAAAAGAAAATGGCGGATAATCCGGAGTATTATAAACAATATGAATTAAATAAAAAAATAGTAGATTTCAATAATATTCCCCAAGAATTGGTCGACGAATTTTTACAAATTATAGAAATGGTGTAATATATAAATTATCTTTAACGAAATACGCTTCACCTTGTTTTGTCCATTGGACAACTAGCGTAATAATTTCTACGCCGGCGTCTATCGCTAATTTCACCGCTTCTCTGTATTGCGGATCTATAATAGACGGTTGAAATCTGTCTACATCAGTTCGTTGTATAACATAACACATTATACAACGAGTTTTCGATTCTTTTTTTATTAATGTAAGTTCTCTAATATGTTTTAATGCTCTTGGACTTACTGTGTCCGAACTTTTCTTTCTATAACCGTCAGGAAAATATGCGACTTTCGTATTATATTCTCTATCATCGTAACACTTACCCTTTCTATCTTTAGCGCAAATATCTTCGTAATCAGCAAGAGGCACATTTTTGACTTCCATTATAAACGGCACACCATTTTCATCTACGCCGCTAAAGTCGAAACGAGAGTCTACTTTATTTTCAACAAATATTGCTGTTTCGCGTCTATATGCTTTCACATTTTTCAAAATAGACAAATAATTATTGGTTAATGATTTCTCGACCAATTCTTCGGCCAATTTAGGGTGAATACCAATAATTATTTCATTGTTTTTTTCATTAATAACGGCTAGTTGAGCGCTATACATACACTTTGTAGCGTCATCTTTATTTTTCATTGGTGCGAATAAAATAGTCGAACCGGTTTCACATAATCCGCAACAACCGAGTGCAGCAGTGTGGGCGAGAAATTCCTGGTTGTTTATATTCGCATCTGCAACATATGGCGATTTAATTAGTTTAGATGGTCTTTTAATAATTTGACCTTCCGTCAAACCTTCGATTTTTAGAATCAGCATTTTGATTTATTTTAGTTTTATAAAATATTTATTTTTTTAAAAATGTATTCAATTTTAAATTATATAGATATATTGTAACAGTAAATATTATGAGTACTAATTTAACAATAAAAAAAATACCTGAAGCTAAACACCGTGAAATATATGACGATTTATCAAAAAAAAACGAGTCGCTAGGTGATTCACGGTATGTTAACTACCTTAAAAATGAAAAAGTATTAGTTCCTAATGTTCCATATGACAAATCTAAATTAAGACGTTTAGAGTATAGTAAATTTTCATCATCTAAGATTACATACAATAATTGTGAAATATATATTGGACTAGATACTCTTAATAGAGTTTCTTCTGATGATAAAATAGTTATATTAATTAATGAAATAAGAGAATATGACGCACCTGTAATTTTTTTTACTACAATTAATGGTAATTCTTATAATTTTATTGTACTACTTAATAAAAGTCCAGTATTTATCAAAGTAGATTCATCATCGTCTTCATCTTCATCTTCATCTTCATCTTCATCTTCATCATCTTCATCATCTTCTTCATCTTCATCTTCGTCTTCATCTTCATCATCTTCATCCAGAGTTTGTAAGACTCCTATTAGTAAAGACAATATTAAATCGGCTATAGCAAATGGATATTTTGTAGAAGAAAATACCACAGTGTCAAACTATTATCCTTATGATATTACAAATAGAGATTTTACTAAATTATACGCATGTTTTGATGGAAATACATATTATAAATTAGATCATGTTTTAAATATAGATGTTAGAGACATAGATTTCTTCAATATTACCTTTAAACCAAATTTAAATGCTGTAATATGTAAGTCTGATTTGTTTACAAAAACAGGACCTAAATTACAAACACTTGATGAAAACACGATTAATAAACTTTTGAGAGAAAATAAATTGTCTATTTTTAAAGATAATGTTGATTTAGTTAGTCCTGTAAAAAGCACTGACTTTGATAAAACATCGTCGGATTTATTTTGTGTAAATGGTGATAATACATACATATTTCATCATGTTAATAGTATAACAGTAGATACAGCAGTTATAATAATAACATTTGACGACAGTTCGATAAGCAATATAAATAAAAAAAATATATTTATAAGTTCAAAATTTAGTCCATTAAGCGCAAAAACAGATAACTTATTTGTTCCTGATTTTAAATTAAATAAAGGCATGCCTTTCAAATATAGTGAATATAAACCGGACCAAGATATTTTGGTAGTTGATCCTATTGGTGACGGAACACTCGAGGTCGCTAATATTGAACAAGATCCTTCAGACACAAATAATTATATTATAGTTTATGTTAATCCTAATACCGGACAAGTTGTTAGAAATTTGTACCCAAAGAATACTGTAAATAATCTTATAATGATACAAAAAAAACAAACATCAAGAACATTAACTGTATTTACACCATTTGACTATAATCATTATCAAAGTTATAAAAGTATGTATTCTATATATATCTTAATAAACAGTAATATTTTATTCGAAATACCAAATTTTGACTCCAAAGAAGATTTAGATACTTTTACTGTTCAATATAAACCTGTAGCGTTTATTCAAACAGATAAGTTTTTAGGATATTTACCGGATTATGAATTTGATACGAGAAATAATGTAACTGGTTATTATTATAAAGACTACGATTATATTACGGATGTAACCAAAGCAAAAGCGAGCGCAGAAGCAAAATATAAAGCGAAACAGTTAGCAGTTACTCAAGCAGCTCAAGATGTAAGAGATAAATATAATAAATATTATGATTTGAAGAAAGAACTACAAACTGCTATTAGTAATTTAACTAAAGCAGATAATAAATATAGAGATGCACAATATGATTTTGAATCACTTCCACCTGGAACAAATCATCAAGAAAGAGAACGTTTAAATAGATTACAAGCACAAGCGAAACAAGAACAAGATGACGCTAAAAATAATTTTGATACAGTTAAACAAGAGTTAGATGATGCAAAAAACGATATTCAAGCATCTATACAAGACAAAAAAAATGTAGAAGGTGATCTTATTAACTCAGTTTCTCTAGATGAAATTAATATAAAAAATATAACAAAAAAAGTATCAAGAAATCATATATTTTTGGTGAATAAAAAATATTTAAAACAAAATACAACTACTGAGTATATTGTAATAGATTACAAATCAAAATATAAAATAAACCCATTTATTGATAAAAATATTACTAATTTTGATTCTAATATGTATGAATTATATAAAAAACACCCTGAATCATGTAAAATATTTTTTCAAAACTATATTTATCCAACATCATTTATCGGAAAGAATTTAGTAGATTATATACCAATTCGAATAATAAATATAGAACTGGTTTCAAAAACTGAAAAATCAATAAATAGTGTTGTGATAAAAAATCTAGAGGCGAAATTACCAGATTCTCTTGCAGAGTACCCAACTGTTTTTTTTAAATACAATGTTGAACCGGCATTAAGGTCGCAAGACGCTGGAAAAAATTATACAGTTTTGCTAGATAAAGTAACCTCTATTTATACAAAACTAATTGAATTTGAAGGTGATTTTAAAAAATCAATAAAATATTGGGATGACGAAGATAAATTCTATAAAAAGGTCTACAAGGATATAACTCCAAAACGTACGGATCCAATTCCTGCTGTTTTAGCACCTAATACACTAACACCTAATGATTTTGATTATTGGGTAAAACAGGTAGAAAATTTATCAAATACTACAGAACAATCACAAACAAATGTATTAAAAAATACAGATTCGACAACTTATAATACTATAAAGGACCGAAAAATTGTGCTAGTTGGAATAATAAATAATCCCGGATCAACACCTCAAGAAAAAAGTGACGCTCAAACAGAACTTAATACTTTAAGTATTCAAGAAAAAGGTTTTAATGATGTATATTATTTTAATTCTCGATTAATTCCATATATAAATGGTGTGATAGATAATTATATAGACTATAATATTCCACCTTTTAATATATCATTCCTATTTTATAAAATAGTTAGTAAGATGTCAAAATTTATTACTGATAAATATACGTATTTTTTAACACAAGCGATAGAACTTAGAGAACAAGGTATTAATATTGAAAACGAATCTATATATTTTTTCAATGAATCACAAAATGATATAAATAATAAAAAATTATATGAAGACATTGCAACAAAAAAATATTATCAATCGCAGCAAAAATCGGATGAAGCAGACCAATTATTTGATAGATTAAATGGCGCCCAAGATGAATTAAATCAAATATATGCTATATGTAAAATATCTGTGAATTTACTATATAATAACATTATTAACGCTAATATTAATAGTGGTGATGAAACTATGATTATATATTTAAATCTTTTAGAAAATTTAGGTATTATTAGAGAGACTCAGGGTTTAATTTCTGAAAAACTTGAAGAAATTTTGGAGGAAGCATTGAAATTTTATCAAATGGCACAAATTGAATACACTTATGCGGTTACTAAATGGAATAACGCTTATACAAATAATAACAAGTTATTTGTTAATTTATTATATTCATATAATGATAAAGCGCGTAACTATTGTAATATAAGTCGCATTTTAAAAAAACTAGGTTATATACAAACTAGTAATACACTGTTAACTAATGCGCGCACAAATTTTATAGATAATATTTATAATAAAATATCTTTAAACCCAAAAAATATGCTTGCTTCAAATGATGTGCCTCAATTTTATTACGATTATGCTATGTTTCTTATAAGTCAAAATAATTTGGGTGGCGCTACAAAATTTTTGATGAAAGCAGATGACGCTATTAAATCAAAAACAACAGGTAATGTGGTTAAGAGTTATATTGATAAATTACTAAGCGGAACTATGTTTGAAGGTTATGTTGATAAAGAAATGGGACCATACAATTTGCTTGCGATGAATATCAAAAGAGAATTGGATTATATTCTGAAAACAACAACACCAGATAAATATTTTTACTTGTTTGGTAATAAACAAACTACTTATACAATTGAATATTTTATGCCTGGCGCTAATTATGACAAATCTAATTCAAAAAAGGAAGTATCATCTAAATTTTTATTTTTACAATATTCGCAACAAAATAATTACGCTGAAGACAAGACTTTTCCGACACAAGTAAGAAAATTGTCAATAAAAACTAGCAAAAAAATGGATGACAAATTATATGACGCTTACACTAAAAATCCATTATCATATTTTATAGTTTATAATGATCAATCTGAACCTGATAATTTTTTAACAACTGTAATTTTACAGGTTCCATCTGTGATAACTAAACCTTTATTAACAGCGAGTCTTTTGAAACCTGTGATGTATGGTGGGGGTAAAACATATCAAATCGTGTATTTGGATGATTTTGGAAATATTGAAACAAAAAATATAGATGAGAGTTTATTATCTATTATTCAAATAAAACCTGAAGAAAGTAAGATATTAAACGCTATTTCAAATGTGGGATTGGAAATGGGAGGTAACTTATTAAAATATTTATGGTCTAAAGCAACAATATTAAAAAGTAATCCTTCTAAATTAGGAGCAAATAAAATAGATTATCAAGCACCAGTGAAAAAAACAGAAATAGTTCCGAATGAGTTAAAAATAGAATTAAATACGAGCATTCCAGGATTTCAGAAAATACAGTATACTCCTAAAATGACATTGCGAGATACGAATGATACTACAATAAGATTTGATCCATTGACAAAGTTGGATTTATCTGTTATTAATAGTGTGCCTAAAGACTTGAGAATAAAACAGTTTTTTAACAAAGGATTGTTTGAATCTTTAATAAATTTTCATGGAATGGAAAAGGTTAGAACTTTATTAGAAGCGATGCAAGAAGGTATTGTTAATAATAATATACAAGTTACATTAAGAGTGCTTTTTGGTATAAATACTCCGATATATATTAATGGTGAAACATATTATATTGCTGATGTACAATGGACACCAGGTGATTGGACTGTAGACGTAAAACAAAAACCAGTAACTTTTGATATGAGTAAAATAACAAATCCATATGTATATTCTAGTCTTGTAAACGATGATATAATAAGTGGACAACAACAAATAAACAGTTTACCCAAAAATTTATTAACGGGACCAAATTATAAGGGTCCTCCTCCACAGAAATATTCGGTCGCAAGAGGACTGTCACCTTTAACTGGTGGTCCAGGATTAGGATTAGGATTAGGATCACCGTATAATAATTTAAGACCTTATCAAAATATTAATCCTTATCAAAATTTTAGACCTACACAAACTGTAATACCAGTAAATTCTACACAACCACCCGCAACTAATGTAACAAGTACTACAACAGGATTATTACCAGCGTCACCCACGCCTGCATCTAATGTAACCAGTACTACAGCAGGATTATTACCTGCGCCACCTACACCCGCAACTAATGTAACTGTAACTAATGTAACCGGATTATTACCTCCAGCACCTCCTGTACAAGGATTATTGCCAACAACTACTTCAGTAGGATCACCGAATATGATAACTGGAGGACCTACAGCAGCAGCAATAACGGGAAGAACTCCAGTAGCATCAGGATTGTCTTCAACAATTCCCAAACCACAAGATATATTAAGTGATTTGGCGAGTAAAAAATCTGTAACAGTTCCATCTTCTGGACCGCGGACACCATTTTCTCCTCCAAGAATTGATTTTGATAAAGGTGGTAGTAAAATTAACACAAAATTCTTTCGTGATATTTTCGCTCAAGTAGGTCCAAGTTTTTATGCAAATTTTGCCACGTTATTTACAGAAATGACTAGTATGCCTGATAATCAAGTAGAAACTTCCGTAACAGATATAAAACAGATTCAACGTAGTATAACGGATATTACAATTTCAGCGCAAGGGTTGAGTCAAAGTGCATATAATCAAACAGTTGGAGGCACTATTGGAGGTACAAATTATGGATCGATTGGTTTGCGTGTTTCTTCTCCAGAAAACCTTTTTATAACAGTTGCTAAAGCTATAAATCAATACAATTATAATTCTCAACAATTAAATAACCAATTAGGCGTGTCAGAAAACTTAATTATAATTAAGGGGCGAGGTGGATCAGGTGATCTAGAAATAACTCCAGAAATTTTAAAACAAGTATTAATAGATTATTTACAAAGTCACAACGCTATTTTGGGTAATTTGATAGTAAACGCGCAAAATGTAAGCGCTGCTTTAAATCTTGATTTTAATAATCAATTTACTAGAAATATAGATGAATATATGGCACGTTCATCCGGCGCAGTTATGGTCGAAACTGAGGTAAATCCGGCAACTGGAACATTTGATCCAAATTATGTTTCATTGTATAATACCACAGTAGATAGTATATTTAAAAATAATTATACGTTTGGATTAATTAAACCCAAAAAACTAGAAGATATGACTCCTGCTGAAATGGCGAATAGATTAAGTCCATTTACTTCCGTTAATAATAACGCTGAATCAATAAGACAATATATATTAAGTGATAATTATTTGTTACCAGGTGATGAAGTGATACAAGCTTTGAATATTGTGTCAAAATTGGGTATAATTGTTGTTTCGAAAAAAATAGAAAATATTAATCCTGGAGATGCGAGACCTAGTGGACTAATTAATATTGATAATAATATATTTTATGATGTAAATGAAACAAATGGATTAAATTACGGAAAATGGAATAAGGTTTTATTTTTATGTAAAGAAACAACGATTGGTAGTCCATTTAAGGATTACTATGGAATAATAACATTTTCTTATAAATTAAAACCAAATATTCCAGGTGCAAAATCATCCATATTTGTATTTACTATATTTAACAAAAACAGTATACAATTTTCGCCACCGTTATACATATTATACACAGTTTTTTATTTAAAATATCTAGATACTGGTAGATATAATCGTGACAATTTTGTCTTTTATACTCAAATAATGGTCGGGTTTTATCTAGCGTTTATATCTTTATTAGACAAACCTGCGTCGTCAACAAAATGGACATATTTTGATAACGCTTATACATGGTTTAAGACAACTGCTTTAAGAGATATTATAACATCAAGAGGATATGACACTGCTGCTGGATTTATAAAAGGTGGCGCTAGTAAATATTATAATAAATATAATAAATATAATAATAATTATAACAATTATAACAATTATAATAGATACCCAGCGTCAAATAGTTTTTTAAAAACACCTGATTTATCAAAGATAGGTTACTATATTTCGGTAGAATTGGAATTAAAAAAGGGTTCACCACTGACACCAGAAGAGTTAAATCAATCAAAATGTGTACAAAAATGGAATACTGTAAGAAAATCATTTTCTAATTTTACTGGTAGAAAATATACAATACCTCCTGTTTATGATTATTCTAATAAAAAGACTGTGAAAAATCAACCAACTGATAATAAATTAAATAATGTAACAAGAAAAAATGTACCAAATGTTTCTACTTATGTAAAACCTAATAATAAAATGGGTGGAACTAGAAAACAACAAGATGTTAAAAAAATTTATTTAGGTAAACATAATAAGACCATAAGACATGAATAAATATTAGAATTAATAGACATTTTAATATTTATTTATCATAATTAAATCTTTCAAAATTAAATTTAGAAAACGCTTCTTTTTGTTCTTTTCTTTGTTTATCTCTCTTCGCCTTTTCTAAAACTGCCATAGCAGCAGATATTTCTTGATCACTAACAACATTATCATCATTAGTGTCTATTATTTTTTCAAGAATTCTGTATTTTTGTGGAACAATACACATTGAACTTTCTTCATTGAATAAATATTCGGACAAAATAGTAAATACAGCAGTCAACCCGAGTGCCGCATATATATCACGTGTACCCATCCATGCCATAGCAAAGACTAGAAGTTGTTTACTTACTGTCCATTTCATATATTCTTCAGTAGACTTGCTAAATTGAATAGTGATAAATTTGGATCCAACGTTAAGAAGAATCATAATAACACCAGCAAAAAACTTGCTATTATTTAAATACATAATGTGATGATTAACATAACTAAACCCGTTCATCAATGGTGTAAATATAGAAGATTTTCCTCCAAATTGTAATTGAGAAATTTGCTGTTGCTGTTGCATATTTTGTTGACTATTATTTGAATTTGTATTTGCCATATTAAAATAATATATTATTATATTTTTATGTAAAAATTACATTATCCCAAATTTTCTAAAAAGGTTAGAAATATTACTACTATGTTTTTCATATAGTCCTTCAGAAATAATACGCGCATTTCTTATATATGGACGATACAATTCACGTATTTTTGGTGTAAACGCCTCCATTTCGTCTTCTTTCTTAGTATTTATATAAGCGAAAAATAAAATAATACATACAAATATACAATAATACGTGAAATATTTCATATATAATTACATTATACTAAAAAATTAAAATGAGGAATATGAATCAGAATAACTACCGCTAAATGGTGCAAAATTTTCTACACCAGTAGTTTTCGTGGCAGGTATTTGATTTGATTGTTTACCACGTTTGATAGTTTGTTCTGTTCCGACAATATCATGACCTTCCGCAGCAGTTGTTTTTGCCTTTACTTTTTCTTTTTCTTTCTCAACATGGTGAGAAGGAGAAACAGGAACAGGAGAAGCAGTATTGATGTCATTATTTGTTTTCATTTTTGTATTTGTAGTAGATAAATTAGGTGTAAACGCTTCCATGTAACCAATATCACTGTTGTTAAACATAATTATAATAAATAAAATAGTAACAACACCTAAAATTTTGTTCGCATAACTAATAAATATAATAAATACAATCAAAACTGCTCTTCCTAAAGCAGTATCTAGTAAAAAGTTGAAAAACTTTGATTGACTCAAAATAACAACTAATATAAGAGCAAAAACAACTCCTAGATTATTTTTATTCACAATGTTAAGTTCCATAATATAAATAACCGAATATAATTATTTTGAAATAAATAAAAAATATATTAAGACTATTCAACAAATTATTATCTAAATTTTTATTAAGAATGTCTTTAGCATTTAATGCCGCTATATATGATGAAAATTCAAATATCAATAATGATTCTGATAATTATTTAACTAAAAAAAAACAATCAATAACACATAATAAAACACAGAAAAACTATTATAAAGAAAATTTTGATACTGGAAAAGTAAATTCTGTTTTAGAAGCAGTTCACAAAAATCAACGAACCGATGATGATGAAAATAAATCGAATCTAGGAAACTTTAATCCTCCAGCAAAACCAATATCGGCGGGTGTAAATAAAACAATTGCTACTGAACAAATGATGAATATGACAAATCAAAATGACATAATGTTTAGAACATTAGGAAGAGCTCCTCAACCAACTAATCAAGGAAACGACGATTTGGATTTAAATGATTACAGCAATTATGGTGATAGTAAAACGGTTGAAGAATATTATAAAAAGATGATACCTGGATATAATTCCAATAATAATCCTAATAATAATCCTGCTAATAGATTATATCATAAGATGAATTATGATACAGCAATGAATAATGCCGCACCTAGTCAGGATGTATTACTACAAAAAATAAACTATATGATATCACTTCTAGAAGACCAACAAGATGAAAGAACAAATAATGTTACAGAAGAGGTAGTATTGTATTCCTTTTTAGGAATATTTATAATTTTTATCGTTGATTCATTTGCTAAAGTTGGAAAATATGTTCGTTAAATAATATATATGTCTACATATGATTATAATAAATAAATATATGTAAACGATTTAAACCATACTTATTATATATTTGTAAGAATAATGGCAAAATATATAATAGTTCATTGTAGACATGATGGATGTTACGAATTTCCATATTATGAAGACGATAAGACAAGAACAAGAATAACATCAATAACAATTAATCCACCCAAAATATTTTTATTTAATAATAGAGAAGAGGCGCACGATTTTTTTAATGAATATATGAATGATGTTGATGTTATTGACTCGAGATGTAAAAAAGGTGAGGAGGTTGAACATCAAGATTATTGTACTTGTGGTATAATAGAGATGGATGATGATGGAAACCCGATTTTATATTACAATAAAAAGAATCAAATATTCTTATTGGAGAATAGCGCACAAGTTTTTACCCCTCCACAGAATTTAAAAGATGATATAAGTAATCTAAATCTAACAAATCATTTAATAAAGAAGTGTAGAACATTAGATAAGGAACAAAGAGATAGATATATAGAATTAGGTAAGATGTGTCAAGAATGTTCATCTGATGAGTGTTCGACTGATGAGTCTTAAATATTTACTGGTTTAACTTATTATTAAAACTTTTTCTGAACGAAAAGTTGGATATGCGAAATTATAAAAAAAATACGCTGTTGGACTTATTATTAGAGGATTCGTTTTATTTTTAATATTATCGATAATAATATTATTATGAGATATTTCTTCGATTGCCGCGAATCCAAAATAATTTTCAGAAGCAATTTTCCAAAAACTTATTTTGAATCCTTGTATAAATATATTATCATCACAGTCTTTAATAGAAGCGAAACAACTTAACACTTCCATATTTTTTTCGACAAACGTACATGTTTTTCTAAAAAAATACGCACATATAATTTCATCATTTAATAAGATAGTATAAATAAAAATATTCTTGGATTTAATAAGTTCAATCATATTTGTGACTTCGGTATTAATAACAATATCAAATTTATTACTGTTATTTTTAATAAAATCAAATAAAAAATGAAAATTCTGAGGATTTACTTCTAAAAGTTTATAGGATGGATGAAGATCATTTGGTTTCGTCCATTTATTAACAGAAAATCCAAATGTTGAATATACACATAATGGCACAATTCCCGTTAATTCGTCTTCTCTCTTAAATAAAGATACAACTATATTTTTATTCAGATGTCTTTGATTATATTCATGAGTTTGAATAATTTGTGGCGCTATTCCTTTTTTTCTATACATTTTATCAACACATAAGTAATCGACATAATATGCGTCAAAATTTATACCCTTTGGGTTTAAATTAGAATCATTATTAATAATAATATGAATAGGACGTGTAGTCATAATACCAATTATTTTTTTGTCGCTAATAAGTGTATTTGTTTTAACATCCATCATCAATATATCTTCATTATAAAAAGATATAAATGATTTTGTATTATGTCCGGTAAAATATGGAATTATATTTTCTGATTTAGGAGAGAAAACATTATCTTTATTTTGTAAATAATTTGATTGAATAAAATTAACTAGTCTTGTTTGTTTTAATTTTGATAATTCTGAAAACAAAACAGTTTCAACATTTTTAAAATTTGTATATTTGTTTTTTTCTGGTAGCGCGCTGTAAATTATACCAGGTGGATTAAACATATAGAATAAATCATAAACATGAAATACAGGTTGGACCGCCCAAAAACCATATTTGAGGCGAATAAAAATGTAGATAAAAAAAATTGTTAATGTAGTGAAAAATAATATGTATGATAAATATTCAATCATATTATTTGAGAATCTTATATTTTATTTTAAATAACTTATATTTAAGTTTTTATGAAGGTTTAACAAGAATATACAAATATTGATTTTCATAAGCGCAATTAACCATATCGATTTTACCTTGTAAAATAAATCCACTTTGTTGCGCTATTGTTAAAATATCCTGAGTATCTTCCATATACAATTTTTGCTCTTGCTTTCGCACATTACCATTATTAAACTTGAATTTCTCATCAAATGTAGCTATATTGGAATTCTTATCAAATTTAAAATCTGAATTATAAACAAAATCATTGAATGTCACTTTAGTAGTGGTAATGCGTTCCTTAGCATACTTTTGAGGGGATACAATATATAATGGATTACCAGGTGGTAAAATTGGGTCAAACTTCTCTCTATCTACTAAATGTACAATTAAATATCCACCAGGCATCAACCAATCTATACAATTATCAAAGAATTGACGTTTGTCTGGGAAATAATAAATAGTAAAATATAAACAAAGGATATGTGTAAAAACATTATGATTAAATTGACTACTGTTTAAAGCGTTTGCAACTGAAAAATTTTTACCAGGAAAGTTAGCTTTCGCTTTTTCAATCATTGATGGAGAAATATCGATACCTAGAACCTTTAAATTTTGCTGACTTAGAGCATCAACGTGATGTCCGGTTCCACAACCAACATCTAAAATAACACTGGTTTCATCAGCATTAGTTTTGTTAACAATTTCACCAATTTCATAATCGTTTTTAATAACATTAAAAACTAAATAATCATAAATACTAGCGTAAAAATCATCATATACCTCATCACCTGATTTGAATAAAAACTTATCTGTAGTTTGGAATCCTTCTTTATTAAGATTTGGTATTTCTATGGATTTAAAAAACACGATTGTAATCAAAAACAAAGTAATAAATATTAGAACTTTTCCAAAATTTGACAATTTGCTATAAATATTTGAAATTGATTTTAATGGATCCATATTTTTCATCTATATGTATTGTTGTTATTTTTTTTGTATATTTTTTTATTATATGTCCGATTCAGAAATTAATGATATAAGAGGTCCAGGAGATTTTAAAGGAATAACCTTTTCTAATTTCAAAAAAACAGATGTTCGAAAAGAATTGCTAAATAGTTTGACTAATTCTAAAATAGAACCAGCGTGCTATTGGAGCGCTGAATTAATTTGCGCTGGTCATTATACTGAATTATGGGAAATCATTTTATTTTTTTATAGTAAATACATACATTTAGGCAATCCTAAAATAGCAATTTATCTAGAATTGAGAATAAATAATTTTAAGGATATTATTAATAATGGTTACACTGATAATGAATTGAGATTAAGAAATAGTGAGAAAATACGGCGATTATTTTGCGAAATAATGTGTATTTTATGTGACGCTAAAAGAAAACATAGTTTTGATAATATTAAAATAAGAAAAGAAGATTTTGATATGACACAAATGACAGATCGTTTTAAAGCACCTACAATTAATTATGCAAATGATGTATTTTTAAAAGATGATCCAAAGGAACTGTTTGTTTCTATAAATGAATTAGCGTACAATATATCTGCTGATGGAAAAAATATTATTAACGCTTGTTATTGGATTGAATGGATAATAGAATTTGAGACTGTTTGTAAAAATAGAAAAGAAAAATGTAAATGCGAGAGAAGATCACAAATTCCGGTTGATAGTAAGAATCAAATGGATATTATATGGATAGTTTGGGATATATTTTTAAAGGAAGCGAATAAACGATCAAAAATTATAGTTAAGATCATTAACGCATTGTTACAATTATTTACATTAAAATATACAAGTGGTTGTAATAAAAAACGCAAATACATATTGTATTTTGTAGTTTCACTTTTATGTGAAAATATATCAGTTGATGAGGAAATAATAAGAAAATCACAACAAGAAATAGTAAGCAATGTTTTGTCAAAAATTGATATGGTATATAAACAAATAAAAAAGAATGAAGTATCTCCCGGAACAGATTATCTATTTAAGGACCTAAAGTCATCAAATTTAGAAAAAACAATAGAAAAATTAGAGAAGATGAATTCATTTGGAGAGACATTTATTCCAAGATTATAAATAAATATAAATAAATAAATATAAATAAACAAAAATAATATTTAATATTTAATATTTATATAATGCCAAAAACTTTTAGAAGAAGAACAAATAACATTATTTCTCGTAAAAATCGAGGTACATCACTAACTGCGTTTCAAAAACAAATTACAGTTTTATTTCTAGAAATGCTAATAATGATTAAATTATTTCATTGGAAAACACATAGTTACGCAACTCATAAAGCAACCGATGAACTTTACGCTTCTTTAAATGACCATATTGACAATTTTATAGAGGTTCTTTTAGGTAAAACTGGTTCTAGAATTGATTTGATGAATAATAAAACTATTAAATTAATCGATTTAAATTCACAAGAAAGTTTAAAATCAAAAATAATGTCAATTAAAAGCATTTTAGTTGGTCTAGATAATAACAGAGCTTTAAGTACTATGAGCAATTCAGATTTATTTAATATTCGCGATGAAATCCTCGGTGATCTAAATAAATTCATGTATTTACTAACATTTAAATAATGCGCGAATTATAATAAAATAATATATATATTTTTATTATAATGAGTTCTAATAGTTTAACTAATTCAATTTTACAGTCGAGTGATAATTCATTGCCATCGATGCCTAATTTTTCATCATCTAGTAGTACATCAACTATATCATCAAGTAGTGGTGAAGGAATTTTAGATAGTATCAAAAATATGAACGCGACAACATGGTTGTTAGTAATATTAATTTTAACATTTTTAGGTTTTAATATATTTCTTTATTTAGCGAAAGGAACAGAACAATTAAATAATATTTTGGGTCCAGTTGTTAATTTTATTTCTAGTTTTTTTGGTAAAGTAACCGGTCAGGTTATTGATGTCAGCGCTGAAGGTGGGAAAGCAGTCGTAGATACAGGTGCCAGTGCAATTAATACCGGTTTAACTGCAATTCAGAATGTTACACCAAATAGTAATATTACACCTAATAAACCCAATACGTCAGTTTCATCAGTTCCTGTTACACAAAATCAACCGGATGTGATGTCTAATAATAGTTTAAATAAAGCGTTGAATTCATCCCAAAATAAACAACAATCGAATAATGATTATGAAGCTGATGAGGCGAGCAGCAGTATTCAGAGTGGTCCTCCTAAATCAGGATGGTGTTATATTGGTGAAGACCGAGGTTTTAGAACTTGCGCACAAGTGGGTGTGAATGATAAATGTATGTCAGGTGACATATTCCCTAGTCAAGAAATCTGTATTAACCCTAATTTGAGATCATAATTATAAACTTGTTAATTTAAAATTTAAAATACATAATCCATTTCCACCGTTACCACCATAATTAGCGCCATAATAAGGGGGAGTAGTAGAATTTTGTGCTCCACTACCACCTCCGCCTCCGCCTCCGTATGTGCCATTAGAACCAGCACTTCCATTTGAGTTAGCGCCAGTTCCTCCATAGAGTAAACCTCCTATACCACCAGCAAAACCTGAACCTCCAGATGTGCCACCACCACCACCACCACCAGCAGTTGCTATTAAACCAGATATTACATTATAAGCAACTCCGCCTCCACCACCACCAGCAACATTTCCAGAACCGACAGGTGCAGTTGTTGCTCCATTTGCTCCACCACCACCTCCACCTCCACCATATAAAGTTCCTAAATTTATACCTGAACCACCATTACCATTTGAATATGATGGAGTCGCAGTTGGTTCAGATACCGCACCGCCATTTGTTCCAGATCCACCTCCATCTCCACCTTGAGATGCTTGACCTCCTTGTCCACCTAATGCTATATATGTTGTAGTAAGATTTAAACTAGATTGATTACCATCACTACCATTACCACCAGAACCGCCCAAAGGTAAACCACCACTTCCACCATTACCAATATTAATATTATAAATAACATTATTTGTGTAACTATTTGTTGTAAAAACATGTGTTTGTCCACCACCCCCACCTCCACCTCCTTTTATAGTTGTATTATATGTATTAGAACCACCAGAACCTCCACCTCCACCTCCAATTAATACAACACTTATTGGATTATTAGTAGAATCTTGACAGAAAAATTGGATTGTTCCTGAAGAATTAAAAACTACTGTATATATTTCAGTTGAAGGATCATATGTTTGAATACCACCTATTACTACAAATGTCGCTTCTTTATGACCATTAACAATATTAGATGGTCTTGATTCAATTTTTGTACTAAGTGCTGTAACATAAAAATTATAATTTATACAATCTGTTAATAGAACACTATAACTAATAGTTGTATAAGGAACATTTGCTATTAATTTGTCATCTTCATAAATATTAAAACTACTAATAGGAAGACAGTTATTAGAGAGAAGTTCCCATGTTAAAATTGCTATATTACCACTAACATCAATCATTAGATATGGAGGATTCGGAGCAACAGCGCTAACCAAACCCTTATATCCTTCAGGCCATTTGGTTCCACTTGTAGGCATAATATAACGCTGTCTAGGATACCATGTATCCAATTTAGAATCCCAGCACAATTCTTGAATAGGTCCAGGAACATCAGAACTAGAAGTAGGATAACAATTTATAACTCTAGTTCTTTCAATTACTTCATCAGTACAAGGATTAACAATCGTATTACAAAGTAAACTACCACCATCTTTAATTGTATTATTTGTACAACCATATGGCGCCGGTATATTAAAATTAAAAGGTCCTGGAATATAGGTTGTATTCCCATTTGTAGGAACGCTTGTAAAGTTAACTTGCTGTAAATTAGACGTATTTGGATTCGTATATGTTTGTGTTTGTGTAGCGTAAGATTTGGTTCTATTTGTCCACATACCTTTACAAATTTGTGTATATCGTTGATTTTTTGTTAGACTTGAACTATTATTTTTATATTGTAAAATATTACCTTTGCGCAACATTTGTAATTGATACTCAGCTTCTAATTGTGTACCAGTTTTACCAGTTAAAGGTAAAAAAACTGAATTATTTGTGCCGTTATCAACAAATGTACATCGATTTTGTACTCTAGACCATACTCTTGGTGGTTTAGGGTTATATGACATTATTTATATATAGATTAATTATTAATTATTTAATAAATAATAATTAATAAATATTCAAGGGTTTAATGAATACTTGGATTATATGAATCACCTGCTCCATAAAAGTACCATCGCAATGACAAATAATTTGTAAGTTTATCAGTCATACCACTGCTGCTTCCAACAAGTGTAGTATTTGGACCATTATTCATTATTTTTTGTATTTCAGATGTTCCTAAAGCGTAGTCATAATACCATAAATTAGAAATATTGCCGTCAAAACCACCATTCATTCCAACGTAAACATCACCATAATTTTGTTTTGGTACACCGATTAAATTAACACTTCTAACAATAGTTCCGTTGACGTAAACATCAAGAGTAGTATTTTTACATCGAATAATAACATTAAACCATTTATTAAGTGGAACATCAGGAATAACGACTTCTTCATTAATTACATTGAATGTATTCATCATAACAATAAGAGAGTTTGTATTTGGCGCTAAATATAATCCAGGTGCGTTATTAGGGAAATTTAATCCATTTTGTTCTAAATTACTATTTCCTTTGTAAAAAATATGTTTATATTGACCTTCAAGATATTGTAGACTATTAATAAAAATCCATACAGACCATGTGAATTCAATACCGTCTCCAGCGTTAACTGACCTATAAATAGTAACAGCGCCATTACTACTAGGATCTTGTGGAAAAATGATCATTTGTTTAGCATCAACCATACCATCAATTAAATGGGGTGAAGTAGATGGAGCAGTAAAATAAGTTAGCGCTGAAATTCCAACTCTTAACAATATAACAAAAGCGAAAATAACTAAAAGTAAAAATGCGAATTTAGCTACTAAACTATTTGATTCCAAAAAAGATTGAGAACCATAATTTCCATTACTTGTAGAAAATGATTTAAATGTGTCGTTTTCACTCATTATATATAAATAAATAAGAAAATTTAATAGTGTTAAAGTTCTAAATAGTAACACTACTTTGTGTTTGACCATTTTCAACCAAAGCAATTTGTAATTGGTATGAACTTAACATAGAAGACCAACTACCGTATCCTTTTGAATAAATATTCCACGCTTCTTGAGGATTAATTGAATTTGGGAAATATTGAAATTTTGATGTCCATCCATCAAATCCACCTGCAGGTGTTACATAAACATTTGAGTTATTATTAACACTCGCTACACCAGGCAATAAACATGTTCTTACCAATTTACCGTCAATGTAAAGATCCATTGATCTACCATAAACACTTAGGGTTAAATTGACCCATTTTTGAATTGGGATATTAGTTATGTTACAAGTATGTAAAACAGTAGTTGGTGTAGGTGTAGAAGAAGTTGAAGTAGAAGAAGTTGAAGTTGAAGAAGTAGCAGGTGGTATTGGTTCTTGATTAGCGCCAGGATAACAACCTAAAGATACAGAAAGGTTATTCTCAACTGCACCTAAAACAACCGCCGGGCATGGATCAAGACCGTTTATTCCAGATACTGAACCAGAACCATTTGTACTCTTGGATCCCATTCTACCAAAAATAACCTTGGGTTCTCCATAACGATAATTCCAGTCATTAATGTAAAACCAAATAGAGTACGCAAAATTACTAGAGGGAACACCTGTACCATTTGTTGCTAAAGAAGACGCTGCAATTGTAGACGCAGTTTGTCCGTTTTGCATCGATTGTAAAGTAAACGGATCAGATAATACATATTTCCATATAATAACCAATAAAACAATTATTAGAATCATAACGACAATACTAAGAGCGCTCATTGTATAATATAGATTTAGAAATTTTCTAGTTTTTATTTAATTAAATCAAATAATTAAATCAAATAATTAAATCAAATAATTAAATCAATTATTTTAACATTTGCTATTTAAAAAGTTTCTTTATAAGAACTACTTGCAGTTGTATAATTATTTTTCATAATAGTCAAATTAGAATCATTTATTACTGGAGGGGTTTTGTTTTTAATCATATTATATAACAAATAAATATTAAAGGCGGTTAGCGGTTTCTTAAAGTAGACTACATTACATATTCCTCCATTAATACCACCATCTTTTCCTATTGTTAAACTATCTAAAGTATAATATGGCACTACACCTATATCTGATTTTACAAGTTCACCATTTAAAAAAATATCTAAAATACCTCCATTATAATTAATTATGATATTATTCCATTTTTGTAATAAGACACCATGTTTTATATAAAGAATTCGATTACCTTCTTCGTCAAAATCTAACAAATTATTTGTTGTTTTTTGTTTTAAATCTTTTTGTTCCATAGTTACCATCAAAGAATTTGTGCTACCATTATACAGTATATTAGGTTTGCCTCCAAAATTTAATAAAGTTGTATATTTATTATAAGATTCATTCGTATTTGGAGCATCGGAATTTATAAAAACCCAAGATGATATAGCATATTGATAATCAAAATTTTCGCTACCATTTAACTCTTCATATGTTCCTAATGCATATTCTTTATTAGTATTAACCGGATTATTTACTAATAATTTTCCACCCTGTAAAAAGATTTTATTATATAAAATGGGACCAAAAATATACAAAAGTATTAGTATAATAACAGAAAATAACATTATAAATGAATTTTTCTCTTTTGTAAAATAACCTGGTGCTTCAGGAGTACCCTTCATTTTTTTACCATAATTCATAACCGAATCAAATGTATTTAAAAATAAACAAGGTATGTAAAAAATTAGGTTTATAATCATATCAAAAAATGCATTCTTTTTAGCGTTTGTATTAGTATCAGGTATTTTTACATTCATTGTTCTGTAAATCAACGCCAAAACAATAATTACAATTAATAAATTTAATATAAAACTTGTAATACTTGACTTGCCTGATAAATTTTCTATATTATAAACAAGCCAAAAAATCAATAAACCTGAAACAATTAAACCTGATAAATATAATAACGCCTTTTTAAATAAGTCTATTTTACTATCGGTTGTTGCACTACTTGAACCGTCAAATAAATTAGAACCTATCATTATAATCCATAATAAAACAATAAAAATAAAAAGGATGAACGCCCATACGGTATTTTTTTTAGTGATTTCAGCGATTCCACCTGGATACGTTGATATTATAATAGTCATTACAACTAAAAATATAACAAATAAAATACTACTATACACCGAAAAGTTTGTAAAATTGCTCAGTAAATTTGTTGCTCCAATTCCAATAGTATCAGGCAAAAATAAAAGAATTACAACATATAACAACGCTAAAACTGCCAAAACAACAGTAAATATTAATGAAGATCCGAAATATTTAGTTATATACCCACCTGGATTAAAGGAGTAAAATAAGATTATTATTGTTATAAAAAAGAATAATAACAACAAGGACTTTATTCTTTCATAGTTGACATTAAAACTATAAATATAATTGGTTACAATTGCTTTATAAAAAAGTGTTAATCCTATTAATGCTGACACTATAAGAATGATACTGGCATATTTATTTATTATATCAAGAGGTGTTAATCTAAAAAATAAAATTAAACCTAGTGTATAAAATAATATAAAACCAACCCATTTAATTTGAGAGAAAAAATCTATTATTTTGGAACCATCTGGTAAAAGTCTAATAGATATTGCTACAACTAACAATAAAATAAACATTACTATCAAGACATTATATGTTATTTGTTCATTGGTTTTATCCATCGCTGGAATATTACTCGGTGTCTTAATATTATATAGAATCATAAACATACCAATCATCATAACAGCAATAATAAATGAAAGAATATATAATGTTTTTGATGTTTGAAAAACTGGTAACATATTGTAACTTGAAATTGCTGGTTGTGAATTCATATATTAATATTATACAATAATATTTTTTCTATAACTTTTTTGAGAATCTACATATTTTCACTGGCTGTTTTTTTTCCATGACAATTTCTACATAAAGCAACCAAGTTTTGGACATCATTGCCTCCACCATACTCTAAACGTACTCTGTGATCAATCTCAAATGTATGGTCGAGTTGAGATTGACAATGTCCACATTTCCAATCTTGTTGTGACGCTACATATTTCTTTTTAGTTTCACTAACAGAACGTTTTGTACCATTTTTTCCTGAATTTACTATTCTTTTATCTGAATTACACAATCCAGAGGATCCCATTAAATTACTATCATCAATATTATTAAATGATTCCATAAAACTTCTGTCACATGTTGATGTAAAATCGAAAATAGGACTAATCATATCCATAGATGTTTTATCAATTGGCATAAATTTAACAACATTGTTAGCGTATAACAACATATTACGTCCTTGGTTTGGATTTCTCTTTAAAAGTACGTAAATACCAACGCCTAAAAGTGCGTAAAAAATCATCTTGTAATATTTCTTAAAGGTAAATAACATTTTTGTATATTTGCCGTCATTATACGCATTATAAATAAAAAATGCCGTTAATCCTAATACAAATATCTCTAATCTCATTATATATATTATAATAAATAATAATAATAATAATAATAAATAATATACTAATATATTATAAAAATGAAATTGGCAAACATTCTTTTTGGTATTGTTTCATTATTTTCTCTCGTGTCTTCATTTGAAATTCCTTATACAATCGAGGCGATAAATGATCAAATAACACAGTTACCTGGTCTTAATGACGCACTAGATTTCAACCAATTTAGTGGTTATTTGAACCTTGGTACCTCCAAAAAACAAATCCATTATTGGTTTGTAGAATCGGAACAAAATCCTCTTGATGATCCGCTTGTATTTTGGACAAACGGTGGACCTGGATGTTCCGGATTAATCGGATTCTTAACTGAGCAAGGACCCTTTAGACCTGATAATAAAGGTAATCTACAAATCAATGAATGGAGATGGAATAAAATTGCAAACATGGTATTTTTAGAGCAACCTGTTGGTGTTGGATTTTCTTATTCTGATAATAGTGATGACTATAGAATTGGCGATTCGCAAGCAGCGCAAGACAATTTAGAGACCATTTTACAGTTTTTGAAAAGATTTCCTGAGTACGCCAATTCGCCTTTATATATTACATCTGAAAGTTACGGTGGACATTATATGCCCACTTTAGCTGACGCTATTGTTAAGTATAATGAACAAAATGGTGAAAATAAACTTAACTTTAAAGGTTTTGCAGTTGGTAACCCTTATACTGATTACTATTCCGGAGTTGGCGCGGAAATGGAAACATATTGGGGTAAACAATTATTGCCAAAACCATCATGGGATAAATATGTTGCCAGTGGTTGTTTAGATGTGAAAAATCAATTTAATAGTTCTGTATGTAGTACATACATTCTTGATTTTATGAAGAAAATTGGCAATTTGAATCCATATGCTCTTGATTATCCTGTTTGCGTTTCTGCGCAACAAGCGTGGACTACCAATATGTTTTACGATATTATTATTGAGAATAATGACGCTGATGTCATAGCAGCGTTTACTTCTATATTTGACTCGGTGCCATTAAAAGATAATTATCAACCTTGTGAAGATAACTACGCGTCTGATTATCTAAACAAAGTTGACGTAAAAGAGGCGCTACATGTGAAATCCGATATAACATGGGACGAATGCTCTAGAACTGTGAAGTATGAATATTTAGACAAAATGGTGCCAATGGAACACTACTATAATGAACTATTGAATTCAGTAAGTGACAAAAACTTGCGCATTCTTGTTTATTCTGGTGACGATGATAGCGTGTGTGGAACAATTGGCACACAAAAATGGATATGGGATTTAGGATATCCTGTTAAAACAAACGAAATGTGGAAGGTGTGGCAAATCGACGGTCAAACTGCTGGATATATTACGCAATTTGACACCCCTTTTTCGAAAGAATCACGTCTAATATTTGCGACGGTACATTTTGCTGGACACGAGGTCCCTACATATAAACCCAAGGAGGCGTTTTATTTGTTTAAAGCATTTTTAGACAATGATTATTCGTTTTAGAGTAATAGTTAAAATATAAAATATTTTTATTCAAATTATTAAAATATTTTATTTACATCATCATTTGCTGACTTGCCGAGGGAGGAACAACCATCATAATTTGAGACTTGGAGATATCCTTTGATATTTTAAAAAATACCAACAACATAACAATGTAAGGAAGCAAAACCAAAAACCAAGAAATACCAGTGAATCCTTTTCCGCAAATCCAACTCAAAGCAGCGGTCCATAAAAACGCGATTATCAAATTAACAGCGACGTGCATAAATCCAACACCGTTAAACAATGCGATTATACAAGAGAGAACAGCCAAAACAAAATATAATTTTGCCGGAGTACAAAGTTCTTCAAAACGTTTGTTCATTTTATATAATAAATAAATATAATTTTATTTTATTTTATTTTTTTAGATAAAAAATATGGATTCTTAAATCTTCTCTTTTTAGGTCCACGTCTAAATGAAACGCGTGTTTTTTTATTGTTTACTAAATTATTTTTTCGGGTCTTTTTATTCAGACCTTTCGCTAAATATTTTTTAGTATCACTTTTTGGAGAAATTGATTTAGGGGGTGTTATTGGTTTTTTACCAGTTAATTTAATATGTAATAAATCTCCTACAATTTTCAAATCCGAAAATAATGTATCCATATCAATTGGTTCGTGTCTTGGATTATACAAATATTCAACAAAAATAAACTGTAATTGCTTAAATATTTTCAGTTCTGTTTTTGTTAAAGATTGATAACTATTTGATAGTAATTCAATAATAGGAACATAAATCATAATAAACCCCCAAATATCTACAATTTCAATAAAAACGTTATCTAAATATTGTCTTAAATCTAATGAACCATCTTCTTTAAATTTTGTAAAATGTAATAAAACATCTACAATATAATCTACAATATATTCCATTGTTATCTGTGTTTCAATCTCTTGTGGTTTGTCTTTTTCATCAACGTCTATTAAATCATTACTAAATAACATGAACATTACTTCATTAATATATTTATAATGACCTGCTCCCCTTTCATCCATCCAAAATTTAACATAGTCCAATACAAATGGTTTTAGTTTTAATTCAGTCAATTTGTCTTTATCGTTGTCATTTACAACGCCATTATCTTTTAAAAATTTGGTATATTTCTCAATAAACGCATCTGAAAACAAAATTACAGAAAATGGCACATTAAATTGTAAGGGTCTGTTTCTCCAAGTACTTGGAAATGGATTATTTTTAAAAGGAATATATTCACATGATAATCCCCAATCAATTAGTCTTGTTTTTATTTTATTAGATAACGATGTATCAACCAAAACATTAGCGTCTTTAATATCACAATGATATATATTTTTATTATTCATTTGTACAACACCATTTTTTAACAAATTTACTAAAACTACGTGTAGATCGTACATTTTTTGGAATGAACCGTCCTCATATAAATAATCATCCACAGGTAAACCTCCATTTGGCATATTTAATGTCATAACTTTGTCGAGTGAACTATTTATGTTTTGTTTTGTAATATTTTTTTTAGGCAATGCAGTACATTTTTTAAAATTTTGTAGATCCGTTGTAGTTAATTTCGCTGGTTTACAAATGCTTATGTCATAAAGCATGTAATAATCTTCATAATTAGGAACGGTTTCTAGAATTTTTCTATATTTATTAATTTCTTCATATTCTTGTAAAGCATATTTCTCAATCATAAGTTTTGATATTTTGTTTTTCTCTCTACTTCTGCTTGTAGAACCTTCGCATTTTAAAGCTGGAGTAAAAACACAACCAAACCCACCTGAGGCTAATACTTTTCCTCCTTCTTTATTATTTTTATACATTTCCGTATATATATATCTTTTAAAAAAAAGTATTATTTATCATATAAATAATATATTGTTCCAGCAATTGTTAGAATAATTCCACAAAATATTATCTTCTCTCTAAACTTATAATATTCTACCATTTTTACATTTTGAGATTTATATTCTTCATAATATTTTATGTAAAATTCACTCAATGATATTTGCGGTTTTTCCAGTTTCTGATTTATTTTGTTATGAATAAAATGCGTCCATCGTATTAATGATTCTCTATTGTCCAGATAAGGTGTTACTGGATATTTATCAATTAATTTACTAAATTCTCCTGATATATTTTCAACAGGAATAAATAATGGCAAATTCTGGATAAACTCGTAATACTTCTTTTTTGTAACAGCGTTGGGTCTAACTGGATATGTCATCGCTACTGTATGTATAAAGAACCAATAATGTGGTCCCCATATTTTTGGGTCTAGATAAGTCATTAATATTTTCAATTATAAAAATATTAATTATTAAACTATATTACTTTCTTTAAATTTATTTTATTATATCCACCAAAAGGAAATAATTTATTTATTTTAATGATTTGTAAATCTTTTCATATTGTTTCTTGTCATCCTTAGCAACCGCAGTACTTATCTCAACAGAAATCTTGTTAAATTCTTCAGGTGTATAGTTTCCATTGTACAATTTAGCTACAATGTTAGTAGGATCTAATGTTTCAACAATTAGATTATTCACAATCATCTTACTATGCTTATCTAGTAAAACATTGTAAAGAACCTCACCATTATATTTCTTTAAGTATACACCATCTACTTTACTTACTAAATCTCTAGCGCGCTCCATCTTACCTTTATACAAGACACAATGGTTCATACTAATAAAAGTATTGCGACTGGGCATATTCATATCTATCGCATCCTTTTCAATTACAACAATATGCTTTTGAGGTGTTATTGTTTTAGTAATAGCAACAATCTTATTACCTCTAATTGTGTTAACCTTAGGATTGATTTTTTCAATTGCAATAATACCTTGGTCAGTTGTAACAGGTGTACCAGCAGGGAAACAAATACCAATTGTTAAAGGTACTGTAATTTCCGCAGCATAGAAATTATTGTTTTCGGGTTGAGAAATTGTCATTGTTGTTGTACCTATTCTGTTAGGTGTAAATAATCTTGTATTTGAATTAATACTTGCTATACTAGAATTTGAAATAGAATAAGTGACAGGAGCATTACTTGTTGTTTCAAGCGCTGGTGCAGTAAATGGAGCGTCAAAATAACGTAATGGATCTTCTGACAAAATATATGGACTCAACACAGGATGTACTTTTCCAACTGTTACTAAAAATTCAACACTTGCGGAAGTATAATTATCTGATTCTGCTTGACTTATAGTTATTGTGCTTGAACCACCTCCAACTATTGTTATCAAACCAGTCAGAACACCTACTGTCACCGATGCTGTATTAGAACTACTATAACTAAATGGAACATTACTATCTGATGCTATGGTAGTAACAGTAAATGGAGCATCTCCGTATTCTTTTATTATATCCGCAAAACCAGTTATTGTTGGTGTTTTCTTATTGATAACAAATGAAGTGGTTGTTGTAGCAGTGGCATATTTTGATGTTATTGGTAAAACAGCAGTAATTGTAATTGTTCCAGCAGCTAAAATAGTAATAGTTGTACCATTAATAGTAGCGACAGTTTCATCACTACTTGTAAAAGTCCAAGATCCATCACTATCAGTTTGAGGAACTGTAAGTGAAAATGGCGCGTCTCCAAATGTTGCAGGTTGTACACTAAATGATCCAACTGTGGGTGTAGCTCTTAAAATTAGTAATGATGTACTAATAGTTCCAGAATTGAAATTATTTGTAGTAGATTCAACAGCAGTTAGAGTAATGATTCCTGCTTGTAAAATAGATAATTGGTTGCCACTTACAGAAGCAATTGCTGTATTACTACTTGTATAAGTAAATGTACCTGGATTGGCAGAAACTGGTTCAGGAATTGTAATTACTAGTCCAGGAGCATATGTTAAATCTGGAATACTCCATCCATTAGGATAAGTTGTATTAATGGGAGAAATAGTCACATTAAATGTAGTTGAACTAGATTGATAGTTATCAGATTCTAATAGTGTACAAGTAATTACAGCAGTGCCAGCGTTTACAAATGTTAAAACATTTCCTGATATCGATGCAACGGTTGTGTTAGAGCTAGTATATGAAAAAACATTAGTATCTGTGCTTGTAGTAGTAGGATCTTCTAATGTTACTGAGGAAGAGTCATAATTGACAGATAAGTTAGAGAAAGTACTGGTTATTTGAGAAGGAGCCTTCGCTACACTAAGTGTACCACTAACAGTCTCAGAATAATAGTATATAGTTTCATCTTGAGTACATGATATAGTAGTTGTACCAGCACCTGTAATAGAGACTACACCAGTTGTTTCGTCAATTGTAGCTACACTTGGATTAGAACTGGCAAATGTAAATGAACCCAAACGACTTGAAGTTGGCGCTAAAATACTGAATGGACTACTCAAATAATTTTTACCAGTTGGAATTGTAAGATCACCTAATATAGTAACAATTTTAAGTATGTTTAAGTCAAAAGTAATAGATGTCTCACTAAAATCTTCTGTTTCGGCTTGTGTACAAATAATATCAACATGACCAGTAGAAATAATTGTAACGGTTGCGTGTTCATCATCTATTCTTGTAATAGTTGCTTTACTAGGATCTGAACTAGTAAATGTAAAAACACGATAAGGATTTGTTGATGTAGGAGCAGTTACTGTAAAAGGAGCGTCACCATATCTCTTAACACCAATTGTAAAAAGACCAAAAATAGGAGCGGGATTGGTAACTCTGAATGTTGTTGAATTAGTTCCCTGTAAGAAATTAGCAGTTTCTGCTTGTGTAATACTAATTATTGTTTCACCAATACCATTAAGTGTGAGTTCACCTGTTGTAGCGTTTACACTAGCAATACTACTATCAGAACTACTGTATGTAAAAGCACCTGTACTTGTGGTTCCAGATATAGCATTTGAGTATGGAACTTGTATAGGATCATTAACAAACAATTGCAAACCTGTCTTTTCAAAATAATTTAAGGGTCTTCTAGGAATATCCCAATTATTATAAACAGTCGCCGCTTTTGCAACAGTCATTGTTGTTATAATAGATGATGCCGTATAAATACCATCTGCCGCTTGTGTTGCTTTAACTCTTACTGTACCAGCGCCAACAATTTCAAAATTTGATCCAGATTGAGATAATACACTAGTATTTTCATTGTCATCAGCAACATTTAAAAATGTATATGTAAATGCTCCGGCACTTAATGTAGTTGGAGGTATAATTGGAAAAGCAGCGTCACCATATGTCGCATTAGCAACAGAAAAATCTGCCAACTCAGGATCTAAAGGAGTAATAGAAAATGTAGTAGAGGTTGTAGCGGCGTCATAAATACCACTATCTTCCAATGAAGCAGTTACTGTAACAACACCTATTTTACCGGTTGTATTAAGGGTAATTTCACCAGTTGTAGAATTAATAGATGCCTTGTCTATAGGAGAAATACTATAGGTAATAGCACCTGATCCCAAATGGGTTGGCAATATAGGAGTAAATGGTAATGTACCATATGGTTTATCATCTACAGTGAAACTAGACAAATTGGGATTTTGTAAAGCATTTACTGTAAGAGTTGTTGTAATAGAATCGCTAGCGTAAATACCATCTGCTGCTTGAGTTGCTGTAATTGTTGAAGTACCAACACCAATAATTGATATAGCATTTCCAGAAACAGTCGCTACTGATGTATTAGAACTGATATAACTAAATAAACCAGCGCTTAATGTAGTAGGTGGTGTAATAGTAAAAGGACTTACACCTAATGTTCTAGAGAGATACCATTTTTCAATTGCGTTAAAACCGCCTAATTGTGGAGGAATCGGTAAAACTGTAAAGGTGGTCTCTTTAAATGTTGTGTCAGTATAATTTTGCCATGGTTGTTGTGTAATTCTAATAGTAACAGTTCCTAATTTATTATTACCGTTAATTGTTATAACACCAGTTACAGGGTCAATAGAAGCGATACTGGGATCGGAACTTTCATAACTAAATGTGCCTTGACTTGTAGATGTGGGAGGAGTAACTGTAAATGTTTTTGTCTGTGTTATAGGATCAGTATAATCATATGTCTTTGATGGAACACTAAATGGTCCTAAAGCAGGAGCAGTAATTAAAATAGCTTGGGCGTCATTTAAAGCATATGCTGTTGTTAGAGTACCAAATGTCGTAACGTTTTTCATAGGAGTAAATGAATAGACAGTAGAAGTACCACCGTTTCCTAAAGTACCATAACCACCATAACCAGTAACTAAAACACTACCATCAACAATAATAGAAGTTACTCCTGCTCCACACAAAACGGTTTTAGCAGGAACAGGATTTTCAGGTGTTGGACCATAAGATTTAGTCCAACTACTGGTTGGAAGATTGATTGGTGATCGGTTGTTTCCAAGACCTAATTGTCCACTTTCATTAGATCCAGTAACCATAACACTTCCATCTGCCGCAATAATTGCTGACCAAGTAGATCCACAACCAACCAAAACAGCACCTAAACCATTGTTAAGTTCAGGTCTATATGTTCTAGTAAATGTTTTCAATCCATTTACTCTATTTATTTTAGGAGTTGAGTTTTTATAGTATGTAGTATAAGTAGGATAATTACCGCCTGAGAAATTGTTATTATCAGGAAGTACTATAGACGCTCCTGGAAATAAAGCGTCAAAATCTGCGTCAGGTAATGAACCCAAACCAAATACTGAATAAGGATAGTAGTTACTATATTGATTATTTCCGAAATTATCAATTCCTCTGAACCAAACTGAACCTTCTGCAGTAACTACACCACAATGGTTCTCACCAGCGTAAGCATATATGGCAGGATATTTATCATTAACATCTGTTGGATTTAAATCAGGTGCATAAACAACAGCAGGTGGTTTATTATCATTATCACAAATATATACTTTACCATTTCTCAATACAAACAAACTATACAAGGTACCAGCACAGCATGTAAATGCTTTTGTGTTTTCATCATTTGGGTCGGGTGTGTAGATTTCGATAAGACTTGTTGATTCTGCAATAACAGGATTGTATCCTGCTTGACCGAGATTATTTCTACCACACGCTAAAATTCTACCATCTGATAAAATAACCATTAAATTACCATATTGCGCGCCACCAGGAATATATCCTCCACCCATTGAAATATATGATATTTTAACACCAGCAGGTGGTGTATACGCTAGTGTATATGTTGATCTATCTATTTTATCACCTAAACCTAATTGACCAAAATTATTTTGTCCCTTAGTGTATAGTTGATCAAGATTATTTACGATAGCAGTAGATAAACTGTTAGAACTAACTAATTTAGCGTGTATTCCCAAATCAACAATATAATTTGTATTATTATCTCTATAAATACCAAAACTATAGTTATCATTTAAACCAGACGCCCAGATAGATCCATCATTTTTAACAATTAAAATTACATCGCCTACTCCAGTAATTACACTTATTATTTTATCACTTTCTGAAGTTGGTGTATAAGCAAGTTGTAGAGTTGAGTAAAATGCATTTATTGGAAAAGAAGCGTTATTGCCCATTAGACCATTGTAATTTTTACCACCCATCCATAATTTACCACTCTCTGTCCTAACAACAGTTATACCATAACTATCATTGATAAATTGACCGCTAGAGTTTACAGATACGAACGAACTAACTTCGACTGCTTTGTCATTACCGTTAGAAGGAGCGTCGTATATTTTAACAAACCCATTATTACCTTGTGTATAATCTCCTAAATAATACCATACATTTCCATTGGTATCAATTAAATATAATCTACCATATCCATTTGATATAAAATTAAATCCAGTAACACCAGTAGGTAACTGAACAAGTTTACCAATAGTAATATTACTATCTGAAGGAGAATAGTTGTATGGACCACTAATTGAAACGGTACCATTTTCAAATAACATAAATATTCTTTGGTAATCAAGACAAATTTGCTTAACAGGACCAGGTAAACCAGTTATAGTAGCGTGAAGAATATTATTTGTATATCTTCTGTATGCAACAGTTCCATCTTCATAAATATAACTAAATCCATCATAGTCTCCTATACCTAATGCTTTTACCTTTCTACCACCATATTGTGATGGATCATAAAACTTAATAAATTTATTAGTGTTTATACCGTATCCATTATTTATACCAGTAATATGTAAAGAACCATCTGATAATAAGATTACAGTATAGGTAATTAGCGTTAATAAATCGTCAACAGTCAAACCATTTGTATCTAAATCTAGTAAATCATTTGGTATCTGTCCCCATATGGGGCGAGCATTTTTATCATCTGTTCCTAAATTTCCATAAATATTACTACCAGCAACATAGAGTTTGCCATTGGTACCAGTATAAAATGAACCTGTAAACCATCGTGTGTATACTTTTGAAGCACCAGAGTCTACTGTCTTTACAGAAGATGAAGGATAATGAGAATTAGGTACACCATTAGGATCACCATTAGTTCTACCAATCCAAGGCAAATCTGTAACATTTAAACCCACACCATATAGTTTAGAATTATCATAACCAGTATCAGTAACTAATTGAGTATCAGGATCAGTTTCAACATCAGTAATTATATAAGTAGCGGGACCATTACCGCCAAGAATGTGTCTATATTGCTTAATATCATTACTAAAATAACTACCAATAAGATTTATATTACCTTCCTCCAAAATCCAGTTACCACCTAAACTAGCGTCACCTGTATAGTCAGTAGAGGCGTTAATATTAACACCTAATGTAGTTTCTAAACTTCTAATTATATATTTCCAATCATTATTACTATAAATGCCACAACCCATTAAGTCAAAAGTAGAAAAATGTGTTTTGATTTTAATATTAGTAAATAATTTGATAAATCTATCCCAAGTATAAAGATTTTTATCATAAATAGCAACATCTTTTAAAAGGGAAGACATAGAATTAATAAAGTTATAGCATGAACTATCTTTATTTTCTTGGAACAAACCAATAGATGAATACACCTTACTATTAATTTTACTGAGTAAACTATCAGTAGTTTCTTCGTTGAAATCAAAGACAACTACGTCTACATCGGGTAAAACAGAGCGCTTAATAGTTGCAATGTCAGCAACACGACTATCCACTAATAATAGCTTCATTTATAATGTAACATTATATAAAAAAAATGTTAAATTATTAAATTATTAAATTATTAAATTATGATTTTGTTAAATATTTGACATTAATTTATTTAAAATTCTAAATTTATTTTACATAACGTAATATAATAAATTTAATAAATTATATATAATCTAAATATAATTATCAATTAATTATTAATTGTAATAAAATTATTTAAGCAGTATAGATTATTTTCTCTCTTCTTACAATAATTAAACATTCTTGAAGAAGAACCGCGACCCTTAGTAGAACCTAAATTAATAGTAGAGGCAGTTATTTTATGATTTCCACCTTTTCCTCTAACAAATAACCCCAAGTTGAACTCTGGTTTCATTTATATTATTATATTATTATATAATTTATACTATTAGAATATTAATTTAAAATAGTATAAATTATTATTTAAATATAAAAAACTATATTAATTAGTACTATGAGTAAAAATACAACTATATTATGTAATAACTGTGGTAAACAAGGTCATCTATTTCATCAATGTAAATTACCTATTACTAGTTATGGTATTATTTTATTTAGAAAAAATGAAAATGGTTATAAATATCTTATGATAAGGCGAAAGGATAGTTTTGGATATATTGATTTTATTAGAGGAAAATACTCACCTTATAATATTTACCAAATACAAAAAATAGTAGATGAAATGTCTATACAAGAAAAAGAGAGAATACTTGTGGAACCATTTGAAAATTTATGGATACAAATGTGGGGTGAAATAATGAATGCACAATATAAAAATGAAGAATATACATCATCAAAAAAAATGGAATTAATAAAACAAGGTGTTACTATAAATGATGAGATTATTACATTAAAAGATATTGTTGAAAATAGTAAAACACGATGGTGTGAAACTGAATGGGAATTTCCAAAAGGAAGAAGAAATAACAAGGAAAGGGATTTAGAATGTGCTTTGCGTGAATTTGAAGAAGAAACTGGAATAAATAAAAATAAAATTAGTATAGTTGAAAATATAATGCCATTTGAAGAAATATTTATTGGTACAAATCATAAATCATATAAACACAAATATTTTTTGGCGTGTATGAATGAAGAACTAGAAGATTTAGATAATTATCAAGTTACTGAAGTGAGTAAAATAGAATGGAAGACAATTGACAATTGCTTAGAATCGATAAGACCATATAATTTAGAAAAAAAGAAATTAATTACAAATATAAATAAAGTATTAGAAGAATATAGATTATATTCATAATATATAGTATTATGTCTGAAAATAAAAGTAAAATGAAACAATTGATTATAGAAGATTCATCTGATAATTTAGAAGAGGATAAATCATTAAGATATTCGGAAGAGAATATTGGTGATTATGATTTAAAAAGACAATTTGAAAAAATAGGCGATTGTGACGATGAAAATTATTATTCAACAGATTGTAATAAATTTTTACTTAAAAAGGAGTTGATTGAAGGTAATCATCTAGAAGCAAATCCTTATTTAGATATTGAATTATACCCTAATTTAAGTGATACAAATTTTAATATAAAAATAGCGAACAAAAAGGAATTTAATGATACAAAATATGAAGGTCCTGATTTTAGTAAAACACTTAAGGAACAATCGGATATTTTAGCAAACGCGGATTTTGAATTACAACCACATCAAGCATTTGTAAAAAACTTTATGTCTTTTCAAACTCCATACAATAGTTTATTACTTTATCATGGTTTAGGTTCGGGAAAAACATGTAGTGCTATTGGTGTTTGCGAAGAAATGCGAGACTATATGAAACAAATGGGAATTAGTAAAAGAATAATTATTGTTGCTTCTGAAAATGTACAGGATAATTTCAAATTACAATTATTTGATGAGCGCAAGTTAAAACTAATTGATGGTATTTGGAATATAAGAGCGTGTACAGGTAACAAATTATTACAAGAAATAAATCCAATGAATATGAAAGGAATGCCAAAGGAAAAAGTGATTAGTCAAATTAGAAATATTATAAATACATACTATATTTTTTTGGGTTATGGTCAATTTGCGAATTATATTATTAAAACAATGAATTATACTGAGGAAGACATTCATAAAAAATCGAAACATAAAAAAGGTGAAGTACCTAGTAAAAAAGGGGAAAAAACAAAAATACAGATGTTAAAAGATGTTAATATAACTTTAAATAGTAAAATTATAAGGCGTCTTCGCAGTGAATTTGATAATAGACTAGTTGTTATTGATGAGGTTCATAATATTCGTAAAACGGACGATAATGAAAATAAAAAGGTTGCGATAAATTTGGAATTATTGGTTAAAGCAGCGAAAAACATGCGATTTTTACTTTTATCAGCAACCCCAATGTATAATAGTTATAAAGAAATAATATGGTTGTTAAATTTGATGAATATGAATGACCGTCGTGCGCGCATTGAAGCGAAAAATGTATTTGATAAAAATGGTAATGTTAAACCAAGTGGAGAAGAGTTGTTAATTAGAAAAGCAACAGGATATGTTTCATTTGTTAGAGGAGAAAACCCTTATACATTTCCTTATAGAGTTTATCCTAATATATTTGCCAAGACACATACATTTAAAAAAATTAATGAAGATAAAATAGGTTTTGGTTATCCTTCTTATCAAATGAATAATCTTAAAATATTAAATGAGGATAAAAAACGTATATTAAGTTTATATCTAAATAAAATTGGCGATTGTGGTGATTGTGGATCATGTCAATATTGCGCTTATAGATATATTATCCATAATTTAAAAAATAAGCGTTTTTCGATTACAACAAAAAAAGGTCAAGTTAGGGACATGCCCAATTTTGAAAATATGGAGTCATTTGGTTATACTTTATTACAAACGCCTCTAGAATCATTAATTATTTCATATCCATATGATGGTCTTAAAGATGAGATTGATTTAATACCAAAGGAAAAACCATCTACTAAGTTTGATGAGGAATTTTCCAAAGCATCTGTTGTATCTAAAGAAGATACAAATCAAGATAAGGATGAGGATTCAGAAGATGAAGTACCAGGTTTTGTTGAAGAATCTGAAGCAGTTGCCGAATCAGAAGAAACTGAAACAAAAACAAGTGTCAGTACTGAAGAAAGTGTTGTTTCTAGAAGAGAATTAACAATAGATCCACATTTGTTGACAGGAAGACAAGGTATGGAGCGTATGATGAATTTTGTAGATGAAAAATCACCTCCATCAAAAGGTAATTATGAGTATAAGAAATCTACTTTGGAAAAATATGGAAGGATTTTCTCTCAAAAGTTGATTGGCAAATATAGTTCTAAAATTAAATGTGTTTTGGACAATATTTTTTATCCAAAGACAGGATTTGTATCAAGTGGTGTAATTTTGATATATTCCCAATATATTGATAGTGGTTTAATACCAATGGCGCTTGCTTTAGAAGAAATGGGTTTCACACGTTATGGTGAAAATGTCAAACCTTTATTTAAGGATAGACCTACAGAGGTTGTAGATGTAAAAACTATGAAAGTTCCCGAAAATAAAAAGAGTTTTACACCTGCACGTTATTCAATTATTACTGGTGATCCAAGAATATCACCAAATAATGATTTTGAGGTAAAAGGGTTAACTGGTGAAGATAATAAAGATGGTCATAAAGTAAAGGTTGTTTTAATATCTAGGGCAGGTTCAGAGGGTATAGATTTGAAATTTATACGTCAAGTCCATATTTTGGAACCGTGGTATAACATGAATCGCATTGAACAAATTATTGGTCGTGCGGTTCGTAATTTCTCACATAAAGATTTGGAGTTCGAAGAGAGAAATGTGGAAATTTTTATGCACGGAACAATACTAGGTAATGAAAATAAAGAAGAGGCGGCAGATTTATATGTATATAGAGTTGCTGAATTCAAAGCAATACAAATAGGAAATGTAACCCGCATTTTAAAAGAAAGTGCTGTTGATTGTATTATTAATCAAGAGCAAAAGTTTTTTACACAAGAAATAATGGAAGCAAACTTAAAAACACCTGTTAAGCAAATTTTATCAAATGGTATGCACTTAGATGATTTCAAAGTAGGTGACGCTCCATTTTCACCAGCGTGTGATTATATGGCAAAATGTGATTATTCTTGTAGATATGATAAATCTATTGATGAATCTAGATTAAAAAATTCTGATACATATAATGAAAATTTTATAATGAACAATTCTGAAAAAATATTACAAAGAATTAGAATGCTTATGAAAGAAAGTTTTTTTTATATTAAAGATAATTTGATAGCATCTATAAATACACCAAAAGAGTACCCTAGAACACAAATATTTGCGGCGTTAACAAAATTAATTGATGATAACAATGAATTTATTGTTGACAAATATGGTAGAAATGGCAGACTAGTTAATATTGGCGAATACTATTTATTTCAACCAATAGAACTGCGAGACAAAAATATTTCGATTTTTGATAGATCTGTTCCCATAGATTATAAACACGAAATGATAAATTTTGAGATAAGAGAGAATATTCCAAAACAAGGTGTTACAGATAAAAAGAAAAAATCTATTGAAAAGGTCTCTAAAACAATAGCAGAATTAGAAAAAGAAGATTTTCAATCCGAGTCAGAAGAAAAAGAAAATATTGAAGGTAAAAAAATTATTGACGAATTTAACGCTAATTTTGAAATTACTGATAAATATCAGAAAAATAAATTAGGTAGGGTAGAAAGAGGCGATGATAATTGGTATAAACATTGTGGTGTTGTGATAAAAAAAATGAGCAAGGTATATAATATATCCAATCAAAAACTAATTGGTTTTGTAGTAGCGCACATGATAGAATCGTTATTATATGAAGATAAATTGAATATTATGGATTATTTATATTCTCTTGATACAATTGTAGAAAATTCGGTTGAAGGATATGCAAAAAAATATTTTGAAAAAAATAGCATTAAGACTGAGCATTTTCAAGCAATCATTTTATATAAATTAAATAAAAGAGTTATATTAATATTAAATCAAAATAATAAATGGATCGAAGCAGGTCCTGAAGACCAAAGAGAGATTGCTATGTCAGAAGAAGCGAAAAAAGAATTGGTTTTTGATAAAACTAAATACAATAAAATTGTGGGTTTTATTGGTTATGAAAAAAATAATAAATATCTTACTTTTAAAACAAAAGATATTGAGTCATCACGAGACACAGGTGCTCGTTGTGACGAATCAGGTAAGGAAAAAACTCTGAAGAAAATGGATTTGTTTTTAGATAAAAGTACATTTAATAAATTAATATTTAGACCTAAAATAGATAAGGATAATGCTATTGTTGTGGATAAAGATGAAAATCCTATTGAAGAAATGATAGGGCATTCTGAAATGTGTGTTTTATTAGAACTAGTTTTAAGATATTTAAATGATATCGAGAAAGACAGTAAGAGGTATTTTTTAACACCTGAATTGGCAATATATTATAAATTTTATAAGGTTTTATAAAACTATAAATAATATTAGATTCTTTTTTAATTAAATAAAAATTGAAAAAGAATTAAAAGATAATATGTATATAAAATATATACAATGGAATCTGTCGTAGCTAAACAAAAAATTAAAAGAAAGGAATCGAAACTCACTACTATATATTCTAGATGTTTAATCACTCGTAATATCGTTTTACCAATTACTAACATTGGAAAAAATATAAAGGAAGTTATTGAAGACAATATTAAGTCTAATTTTGAGGGTAAATGTCTTGTAGAAGGTTTTATTAAACCGAACTCGGCAAAAATTATTACATATTCTAGTGGTATCATTTATCGTGGTAGTTCAGTATCATTTGAGGTAATTTTCGAATGTGAAGTTTGCTTTCCTGTGGAAGGAATGTTGATTTCGTGCGTCGCTAAAAATATTACAAAAGCAGGTATTCGCGCCGAAAGCGCAACCGAAGTACCGTCACCTGTTATTGTGTTTATAGCAAAGGATCACCATTATAACGTGGCACATTTTAATGATGTAAAAGAGGGTGATAAAATTAATGTCAGGGTAATTGGTCAGCGTTTTGAATTGAATGATAAATATGTCTCTATTATTGGTGAACTTGTTAAACCTTCGGTTGAAAAGGAATTTGCTCCTATGGAAAGCAAAAAAATGCCCCGCATTGTTATCGAGGATGAATAAACTTAATCTATTTATAATTTATGTTTTAAATAATATACCGTTTTCATAATAATTCTTTGTGTAAGTATAAGTACTATTTTCGGTTTCTATTAAAATATCAATATGACAATTATTTTTTCGTGAATACTCTATTGCTTTTTCTTTTTTAAAAAAAATTATATAATTACCATTTGATTGTAAAAATATATAGATATATTTTGTTTCATTATCTTCATTTTCATAATTTATTGTTGATCGCTCTATTCCATCTTCCATTTTATTATATTATTATATAATAAAAATATAAAAACAACGTGCTATATTATTTAAAAATGGAGATAACTATGTCTACAAATGATGTCAATAATTTTTCTGTAAGTGAACTAAATTATATTCGTGATTCTATTGAAAATATGAACAAGTTTAATCAAATTGAAGTCCTTCGTATATTAAATAATCATAAAGATGTGACTATTAATGAGAATAAGTATGGTATTCATATTAATTTATCAGATTTGAAAAAGGAATTGCTAGATGAGTTAAATTGTTATATTAAATATGTTAATACACAAGAGGTGACCTTACATCAGGTCGAAAAGGAGAAAGAGGATTATAAAAATACATATTTTACAAAAGATATTAAAGATAAAAGCAAAGTTAAATAAAATGACCGAGATGATGCAAAATATAAATATGAATACAAATACAAATTATAATCATGTAATTAAAAATTTACAAGATTATATGTTAGATGAAACTAATATGAAAAGAATGTTGGAAATGAAAATAGAATCAACAAATAAAAATGGATCTTCTATAAAAGAAAAAAACAAAGATAAATTTTGTAAAAATAATATTGAGAAACCCTCTATATTTATTCCAAGAGAGAAAGATACATTATTTTGGTGTTTTTATCTTATGAAACATGGTGACGTAAATTACGAAATGCTTGAAAACAAAAATATACTTACAGAGAAAAAACTCAAAATCGAATATGTTGAAAAAATCCGAAAGGAAAAACAAACTGTTAAAACATATAAGTTTGCTACTCTAACACATATTGAAAATAATTTAGCAAACGAGAATCAATTAGATGTAAACACATTTTTAACTTTATGTGCCATCGAAAATTTGAATGTCTTATTTGTTAAAAACAAGACGTATTATGAGTTACTGATGAATGACAGTAATGAATTACATACAGTACATTTACTACAAAATTATAAATATGGTCACGAAATAAATCCATCAGGTTCCGAGCAAATAAAAACAACTCTCTATAAGTTAGATAATATTGATAAACCAATAAAGTCAATGTCAGGATATAAACTTTCCGAACTAATTGAAATATGTGAGAAATTAGCGATTGATGTTATAAATAAAGAGACAAATAAAAGCAAAGGTAAAAAAGAATTATACGAAGCAATTGTACAATATTTTTAAATAAAATTGAACTATAATTTAAAAATATGTATAATAATATATATAACAATGAGTTCCAGTGAAAAATCAGACACGCCTAATTTTAATGATGTTGATTATGGAGAATTAGGTAATGAATATAAACAATATAATGATATATTTAAAGGTTTAGATATTGAAACAAAGAAAAAACTATTTCACGATTTTCCAAAAGACAAACATATTCATATAGGAATTCTTAAAAATATTTCTGACCCTAAAATACAAAGATTATGGAGTAGTTTATCGGAAAGTGAAAGAGAGAATCTTGATAGTAAGAATATTCGAACAAAATACGTTATGTTAAGAGAAATGCTAAATAGAAAAATACAAGAACCAGAAATATCTAGTTCGTCTTCATCTGAAGAAGTTAAACTTAAAAGACCTAAATCGCCGGAAGAATCACCACCTCCTATTTTGCCAAAAATAATACCTAAATCACCGGAAGAATCACCACCATCATTTCCATTAAGTTTAAGACTAGAAGAATTTAAAAGAAAATTAGACCCTGATTCTAAAAAACAGTTAGAGTTTATTGCAGACCCAATCGAACGTGAAGAAATGTTAATGCTTAAATTTAACGTTTATGATAATCTTGAAGATTTCGGTTTAATACTAAAAGGTTTAAAGGACCCAGATATTGTAAAAATATATGATGCTTTGCCATCTAGTGAAAAGACTCGTATTGATGCATTAGAAGAAAAGGAAAAACTGTTAATTTTGAGAAATAGGTTATACGATGATCTTTTACTTAAAAGACATATGAGACCTAAGTTATCTGTAGATACGCCACCTGAAATACCGCAATTATTAAAAGATGTTCCTCTAGATATGTTTCAAGATGAAATTGTGGAAATACCAAGAGAGAAAGTAAAAGAAACACCTCAAAAACAATTTGATAATATAGTGAGAAAATTCTATAACATGAATCCTTATGTCTTTTCAATACAATCTTTGTACGAATTAGAAGTAAAATTTGGTACAAAAGGTATTAAACCACTGACACGAAATGATTATGATAATGTTATAAAAAAACTTAAATCATTAGGTTTTGTCACTAACAACAATATAGGTGAATACTATTTGCGTATGAATTGCGAATTTCTTGATCCCAAAACTGGTAAATTTAAACTGTCAGATATAAGAACTGAGATTTCAGGTTTACATAATATTCAAGATTACTGTAAAAATAATGATTTAAAAGAAATCTATACAAAAAACTTTACTACGATCTCTTTTATTAATAAAAGAATTGCGACAATAGAAAAAGACAAAATGAAAGAAAGGGTATTTCCGGTAGACATGAATGACTTTAATTTTAGGGTTACATTTAATACTGAAGAAGAAGTAAAAACAGGTGTTAAAAACTTTATTATGGAAAATTGGAAAAAATCAAAAAAGACGTTCCGTTACTTGAATCGTGTAACATTTAAGCATCCTGAATATCCTGTGAATGTTGATATTAGTATTGTTAAAAACGGTGATAAGGAAGAAGGATCACGCTGGGGTGATCAAATGAAGCGCGTTTATACAACAACTGAATCAAATGTATTCAATAACCAAGAAATTTATCAAATAGAAATTGAGGTCGATAATTCAAGAATTGGTCCTGCAACATCATTTGACACACCTGAATTAATAGTTGCTTCTTTAAGAAAAGTCATTAAATATGTACTTTGTGGATTACAAGGAACAAATTATCCTATTTCATATCCTGAACAGAGAGAAGTTATGGAAACATACATGAAAATGATTTGGAAGGATAATTTTGATCCAAGTAAAAGAATCGAAAATAAGAATTTCATTGGTCCCAATTCGAAAACATTACAGCGAACCAATATCGCTACGATCGATGAGAATTCAACATATCCTAATATAAGAAAGGATTTTGTTGTTACAGAAAAAGCAGACGGAGAACGTCATTTAATGTTTATAAATGATAAGGGTAAAATATATCTTATAAATACTAACATGGATATTATATTCACTGGAGCAAAAACACAAAATGAAGAATGCTTTGATTGTTTATTTGATGGTGAATTAATTTCACATGATAAAACCGGGAAGTTTATAAATTTATACGCTGCTTTTGATATTTATTATTACAAAAAAGATGATGTCAGAACATTTCCATTTATGTCAACTGTTGATGAAGATGTTAAAAAATCGCGTTTTTATATACTTCGTTATTTATTACATATTATAAAACCGGTTTCCATAACAGATGTATCTGTAAAAGATGAAACAACCGTGAAATCATTTTTGCAAAGGTATAAAAAGAGTGGCGACTTGATTTCACCAATGAGAATTATGTGTAAGGATTTTTATCCAATGAGTCCTAAGCAAAGTATATTTAATGGTTGTGACCAAATTTTGTCAAAAGCAGAACAACATAGATTTGAATATGAAACTGACGGTCTAATATTTACGCATATGTATTTTGGTGTTGGTTCTGATAAAATTGGTGAATGTGGACCGAAAACAAAGATCACATGGGATTATTCATTTAAATGGAAACCACCTCATCAAAATACAGTTGATTTCTTGATAACTACAGTAAAATCTAACAATGGTGAAGATGAAATTACACCATTATTTGAAGATGGATTAAATACTTGTTCTGCTATGGCACAGTTAAATGAATATAAAACAATTGAGTTAAGATGCGGTTTTGATGAGAAAAAAGACGGATATATTAATCCTTGTCAAGATATAATTGATGATAAATTACCAGAATTTAAAAAACATGAGGATAATCGTCACTCAAATGAATATATGCCTAGACGCTTTTATCCAACTGAACCATATGATCCAAATGCGGGAATTTGTAACATTATGTTAAGATATGATGAAAATGGTGTAAAGCAAATGTTTTCTGAAGAGGGTGATGTCTTTACTGATAATACAATTGTAGAATTTAGATATGATTTTGATAGAGAAGATGGTTGGAAATGGGTTCCATTAAGAGTTAGATATGATAAAACATCTCAATATAGAAGGGGGCAAAAACAATATGGTAATTCCTTTGAAACTGCCAATGAAAATTGGAAATCAATACATCCTGTAGGTATTATCACCGAAGATATGATAAGAACAGGGCAAGGTATACCAGATGTAATTGTTAGTGAAGATGTATATTACAATACTCCAACAGGCAAATTAAAAACAGAAGCTATGAAAAACTTCCACAACTTATATGTAAAAAAATTGCTAATTAAAAGTGTAACAAAACAAGGTGATACTTTAATTGATTACGCTTGTGGTAAAGCAGGTGATTTGCCCAAATGGATTGCTTCAAAATTATCATTTGTATTTGGTATTGACATATCAAAAGACAATTTAGAAAATAGATTAAATGGCGCTTGCGCTAGATATTTAAACATGAAAAAACAAAATAAAACAATGCCTTACGCTTTATTTGTAAATGGCAATAGTGCGTATAATATTAGAAATGGTGACGCTATGTTAAATGATAAAGCAAAAGTAATAACTTCTGCCGTGTTTGGTTATGGACCTAAAGAATCTGATAAAATCGGTAAAGGTGTAGCGAGACAATATGGCAAAGGTGAAGATGGTTTTAATGTTTCATCGTGTCAATTTGCTATGCACTATTTCTTTGAAAATCCAGACACACTCCAAGGATTTTTGAGAAACGTTGCTGAGTGTACAAAATTAAATGGTTACTTTATTGGCACTGCCTATGATGGTAAACTTGTATTTAATATGTTAAGAAAAATAAAGACCGGTGAAAGTGTGAAAATTATGGAAGATGAAAAGAAGATTTGGGAGATAACTAAGGGTTATGGTGCGGATACATTTGATGATGATTCAAGTAGTATCGGTTACAGAATTGATGTTTATCAAGAGTCGATTAACCAAAATATACAAGAATTCTTGATTAATTTTGATTATTTAGATCGTGTTTTTGAAGCGTATGGTTTCAAAATAATTGACCGTGTTGAAGCACAGGAACTCGGATTACCAGAAGGTTCTGGGTTATTTAGTGAATTATTTAACAATATGTTAGAAGAAATTAAAAAAAATAAATATAAGGAAAAGGATTTTGAAAACGCAGCAAATATGACGGCGTTCGAGAAGAAAATTTCATTCTTAAACAGATATTTTGTTTATAAAAAAATCAGAGAAGTAAATACTGAAAAGGTTGAGTTAGAATTGGGAGAATATGAAGAATCAGGTATTACTAGAAATACACAAGAAACTAAACACGCAATTAGTGTTGCTGTTGCTGCTAAGGAAGAAGTAGTTAGAAAAGAAAAGAAATCTAAGGTTCGTAAATTGAGTAAAAAATTATTGCTTGTTGCCGCGACTGAAGCAGTTGACGAGTTACCTCCGGTTGTAATTGAAAAAGTAGCGAAGAAAACCAAGAAACCCAAGGAAGATAAACCCAAAAAAGCGGTAAAATTAATAATTGAAGATGATGACGAAGAATAAATTTTAATCACTTAAATAAAAATTAATAATTACTTAAATAAAAATTAATAATATATAATAATCAAATGAGTTATTATTTATTACCAAAAATTTATAATTTTTTATATGTTAATCCTCAAGATGATATTAATGAATGTCAAATATATAGATCTTATAGTTTATATAATTTTTATAATAATATTAAAACACAAATAGATAATCTTTGTTCGAAAGAGGATAATGCGTTATTTAATAATTATGACGAATTAATTAAAATAGTTCATCCATATGAGTATATTTTTAATAAAGTTCCTGGATCAAAATATTCTGTTAGTAAATTAAAACCCCAAACTAATGTGTTTTATGATTTATTAGAAATATTTGTAACTTTGAATATTTTTGATTTATATAATGATAAACAAATTAAGACTCTACATGTGTCGTCAATCTGCGAAGATTCAAACGAATGTATACAAATGATGCGTGATAATATTTTTGATGATATATTTTTAAATTATACTGATAACACCGATGAAATGTATAAAAACATAAATAGTTTAAAATTTGATTTTATTTTTTTTAATAAACCACAAAAAGATATTAATTTATATATAACTAAGTTAATTGAATTTATGATGACTATATTAAGATATCAATCTATTGGTGGTACAAGTATGATAAAAATAGATTATATATTTCACAAACCAATTGTTGATTTAATATATATATTATCTTCATTATTTGAAAAAGTATATATTATAAAACCAAACACAAGTAATATAACTAGTTTTGAAAAATACATAGTGTGTAAAAATTTTAATGTTGTAGATGAAGCAAAATTAGAAATACATAAATCTAATTATTATAAATTACAAAGTTTTATAAGAAATTTAAATAATAGAAATATTATATCGATTATTGATTATGAAATACCGTGTTATTTTACTAACAAAATAGATGATATTAATATTATAATAGGACAACAACAATTAGAATCTCTTGATCAAATAATTAATATTCTTAAAAATAAAAATAAGGATGAAAAAATAGAGACTATTAAAAAATGTAATATACAAAAATCTGTTTATTGGTGTGAAAAATTACAAATTCCCTATAATAAATTTTCCGAAAAAACAAATATTTTTTTACCTATAGTAAAGGATGATAAGGATAATAAGAATAATAATGATAATAATCATGATAATGATGATAATAAAGATAATAAAGATTTAGAAGATAATATAGAATTTAATATAGAAGAAAATATAGATTTAACTATAGAAGTATTTGGAGATAATGAATTAATTGAAACGATAAAGGATGTTATATAAGTATAATAATCATATTTTGAGTAAATATAATTATTTATTTATCAATTATAACCTCTTTGGCAATTTTTTTTATAATTTTATTTTCCTTTTCATCTGTATTATCACCTTTACCTCCAAACGCTTCTATCACAAGTTTATCATATTTATCTGAGAACCTAGAATTACTTTTTTCACAATCTGGATATTTTGCTTTAAAATCCTTTAATAATTTAGAATTTTTATGTGTAATATGCTTTATAACCTTTCTCATTTTTGATTTATTATCATTTTCTTTTTCCCATTTATCTTCATCCTTTACATACATTACTTCTCTCTTTGAATCTGTACAATGAACTGGTCGTTTTGTTTCATCGAGTAAATTTAAATTATGTACTATTATTTTTGAGATACCATCTACATAACCTAGTTTTCCCACATTTTCCAAATCAGAAAGTTGTAATTTGAGAGAATCAACAAAATCCATGATATTCATTGCATCCTTACACGTTTCATTTAAAAATAATTGTAAATTAAATGTCTTATTATGTGAATTTGTATGTGTTGTATTATGTGTCCCATTTTTAATAACTTCCATCATCATATTTTTAAATTCACTATTTTCTTTAATTAACATTGCATTTTGTTGTACTACCATCATCATAAGTTCTTTGTCTGTTGGTCCTTCATTTTTTTTATCAATGTCATCATTATTTTTACAAATTTTATTATGTTTCCATAATCCAGAACGATTCTTAAATTTTTTTTCACAATTTTCACAAAAAAACATTTTGGGCAGAATTGCGTTTCCTGGCGTTTCCATTTGTTTACTTTTGGTTTCCATTCTATGTTTTGCTGACAAATTGTGGTCGTCGAAACTACTCTTTTTAGACGTTCCATAGTCACAAAAATTACAATAATATTTCAGAGCAGAATTTGGCAGAATTGCGTTTCCTGGCGTTTCCATATAACTAAAATAGAAAATAATTTTAAATTTGTATTTTTTCATATATATTTTTCAAAAAAAAATTTATCGTCACAAATTTGTAAAACTTTTTTTAGGTGTGAGACGCTAATTTTTTTTATGGTCTCAGTAAAAAACTCAAAAATTCACGTTTTTCAAATTCCCAAAAGTATTTTCATTTTTCAAAAATGGACAAAAATAAATGTCCAAAAATGACTTTTCAAAAATAATCTTGGATTTTCGAAAAACTTTGCATTTTATATAATAAATTGTTAAAACAACTTAAAGAAAAATATATAAAAATATTAATGGAATATCAGAGTCCTTTTCAATTATATAAATCAAATAAATCCGAGTTCTTAAATAAATTATGTTCTGTATGTTTATGTACCTTATTTTATCCAGAAAATCAAGAAAACAACAAGTTTATTAGTTGTTCTAGACTTAATTGTTATCATATGTTTCATAATGATTGTATTCATAAAATAATGAATTATAATCATTTTAATTGTCCAGAATGTAGAATACCTATTGAAAAAATTACAAATTTAGATAAGTCATTAGAGATAACCATACGTGACGACGCATTTGATAACGGAAATGTAGACCCAATTTTAACAGAAGAATTTAAACATTCGGTTTTAAAAATTGAAGACTATCCCTACCACAAAATAGTGTTTGAACGTTGGCGAAATGAGAGAATAAATGTAGAACTAGACAAATAATTTATTTATAAGCAGCAGATCCTGATGTAGTATTATATGTATTTGGTGATTGAGAGAAGTGATTAGAACTAAATACAGCAGTAGGATAATATCGGTATGGACTTGGTTGTGATTTGGGATTCTGATATTCAGGTAAAGATTTATAGTAACATAGTTTCTTATTTTGAAATTGAAATATTGTGGGACTATTACAATTTGGCACCTTATTTTTTTCATAATTGATATAACTATTCTTATTATGTATAGCAGCGGCATTTGTTGATATAGTATCAACATTCAATTTAAGCATTCTTGTAGAACTTTCAACAGCACCTTGAACTGCAAACTGAGGATTATTTGGTTTATATACAGTAAGTTTACAACCATTTGGATTTGATGGTCCTGCAAATGGTACACCCCAATAAGGATTATTAATAAAAGCTTCAAATTCAGCAATTGCTCGCACCTTTTGATTTTCAGGTAAAGAGTTCAAATAATTAAATAATGTATCAAAGTTATACGCATTTTCAAGCGCTTCATAAGCGGTCACTTGCGCTTGTGTAATTATTCCCATATTTAATAAAATATTCAACAATTTTATAACTAATGCATCTTCAGTAGCGTCATAAATTTCAGCGTTAGGATAACAATTTGCTACATATGTATTGCTTGTTGCAAGAGCACTGCCAGGTTTGGCGTTTGCTAATTCAGATACAGTAACACCTGATTGTAGTAGTGCATCCGTAATTTCAACAGGACGAGGTTGTTGAAAATTAAACACCTTTTGGTCATATGTTTTACATCTATTTTGTAAATATTGTTTATGTGTTGTGTAATAGTTTTTCTTTAAATTTGTATTAGCGTAAATTGCTCGCCTTTTAGCTTTATATTCTTCATTACAACATAAAACAGGATTCATTGTATTTGGTTCAGGGTTCTCTGTTAAATAAGTATTATTTGGGTAATATGAAGAAATAATACCTACTCCTTCACATGTTTTACAATCTTGTTGTAAATCATTAAATTGTCCGTTAACATTTAGTGTATTTTGTTTAATAATAAAACTGCCTGGATTATCAAGCATTTCATTAAGTAAACCACGACCGCCTGCGCCACCACCCAATGATGCGCCTTTACTAGATGCGACAAATCTATTCATATTGTAATTAATTAAATCCGCTTCATTGATATTAATATTAATATTACTATTATGCGGGTCTTTACCAGTTAAATTATTTGCGGTCACAGGTTCGGAAGGAATAACTCTACCCTTTCTAAAATGTTTAATTGGTCTCGCCAATCCAAAACCTGTTTGAAATACGTTGCCAGGATCATTATTTGTTAAAGGTCGAATATGTCCAGGAGCTGTTCCAACAGGATTACTTCCAAGACCTATTCCCTTCCATGGTAAATATTGTTTAGTAAAATAAGTGCTTTTATGGTTATATCCTGATGCTGGCATTGATCTCATTCCTTGTGGATAATAAGCGGTTGACATTTATATTATTATTAAAGAAAATAAAAGTAATATTATATTATATTAATGTTAACATTGATAAACATATTGGTATTATTTTTTTCCTTTTTAATTATTTATCAAATACTTTTAGCATATTTTGGGGATAGCGTTATAGAAGGATTAACCAATAATGATTCAGAATATAAACCTTATGGTAAAGATCCAATGATATTAGCCCAACAAAACGCTGGGAATATTATTGTATTAAAGAAACAGGTTGATGAACTAACTGGATTAAAACAACTATTTCAAGATTTAAGTGGTAATTACGCTGGTTTACAAAGTCAGGTTAATAGTTTAGTTCAAGCACAAAATGATTATACAAACCAAATGACTGGTGGATCGGAAGCACAAATAACTGGAACTACAACATCTGATTCAACATCTGATTCAACATCTGATTCAACATCTAATTCAACATCTACTACAACAAATTAAATTATATAAAATAAAAATATTTATATAATTTAATATAATGTCTAATATATTTCAACAAGTATTAAATGACGCCGGAGGTGTTCAAGATAAATTACTAGGTCCTACCTATCCATATTATAAAAATATCAAATCGCCTTCACAAATTGGTATGAGTGATAAAGGTACAATACAACAATTATCAAATAATATAGATGGACTAATTAATTATGTAGAATTATTGGTTTCAGGAAAAAGTAAGGCGTCAGCAACAGGTGGACCTTTAGGAAACAAATTTTTTCTAAAAACTGGCGCCAAATGTGTTGATAATTCATCGGACGCTTCAAATAACCAAGTTGATAGATACATTTATATTAATAATGTTCCTAATGGTGATATTCCTTTTATATCAAGTGGAATGGGTGTAAACTTTTCAGATTTTGAAGGTTTAATACCAGGATCAATGGGAAATTTAAATGCACTAAATCCATTCGCAATATTGCAATCTTTTATGTCCGGTGCAACACCACCATGCCAAGAAATAACTATGCAAACAATTAATAACAATAATACAAAATCAAGTGAAACACATTTTGTTACTGTTGCTGACATTCAAAATATAGACCCTTGTAGTTTTCCTAATAAAACAAATCCTATAACAAAAGCGAAATGTAAAGAATCGTTTCAGACAAGTATTGCTGAAAATGCGGCACCTGTTGAAATGCCAGATGATATTATTGCGCAATTATATTTTGCAGGATTAGCAGTAGTTGGGTTATATATTTTACACCGTTTTATTGAAAAATCACGTTAAAATACTTAGTCAAAATCTAATAAATTTATTGTATGATGATTTGAATCTTTTAACGCCATTTGTTGAGTTAAATAATCAATTGTTTTTAATTTTATATTTATTTCCTTTTCTAATTTTGATATTACTAATTTTTGATTATTTATTGTCTCTTTTAATTGAACATTCTCTAAAAAATAATTTGCCTTATTCATATTTAAGTCTGATAACCATTTTTGATGTGTTTTTGATTTGATATGATTTGAGAAATAGGATGTACAATCATATGTTTTATCTTTTCTAGTTCCACAAGGACAACGTAGACCATTCTTTATATTGTTAAAAGATGGTATTTTATCTATATAATTTCCTTTATCATCAATACTTGGACTATATATATCTGATTCAACTACTAATTCCATATTAAATAATATATTACAAAAGTTTTATATTATTTTATAATTTAATGTTTTCTATGTTTACACGATTTACCATGTCTATGGCGACGTCTTCTGGTTCTTCCACCAACCCATGTTTGTGCCTTAACTGTTTGCATATTAGAAACAGGAGATGCACTAGACGCTAAACCAGTTAGCGGCATATTTGGTGTAACACTTCCTCCACGCATTCTTCTTCGTTTACCTCCGTAACTAGCAGCTCCGTAATTAGCAGCGCTATAACCAGAATTCATACCGGCAGCACCATATCCGGAATTCATACCGGCAGCTCCGTAACCAGAATTCATACCGGCAGCACCATAACTAGAATTCATACTAGCAGCTCCATATCCGGAATTCATACCGGCAGCACCATATCCGGAATTCATACCGGCAGCGCCATAACTAGAATTCATACTAGCAGCTCCATAATCATATGTGTTATCTGTTTTTTTACCAGTAAGTTTGTCCCACAAACTACTCATTGATGAACCATAACTACTACCAGTTGAAGCGCTATCAAAAGGCCACATGCCTCCTTTCCTACTTCTACTTCTGCTTCTATTTCTCATTCTATTACTTTTAGGCATTTTATAATATATTAAAAGAAATTATATTATAATTTTATGAAATTATTTACGCCTTGTTAACAAAATGTTGGTACGCATAAAAAGCAGCTAAAGCACCTAAAATTTCAACAATTATATATGGTAGCACATCCGATTGAGATAATTTACCAGCACTATAAAGCGAAATGGTAACAGCAGGATTAAATGAACCACCCGAAACAGGACCGCCCAATAAAACACCAACTGCTAAAGCAGCGCCAATGGCCGCCCAATTTCCTGTAACAAAAATAACAAAAACTAGAAGCATAGTTCCTAAAAACTCAACAACATATTTGTTCATTTATATGTATTATGTATATAATTTTTTATAAATTTTATAATTTATATTTTATATTTTATGTAAATTATAAAATAAGTTAATATTTATTTAATTCCAAACAAGTCTGCTACCTTGAATTATATAAGGACCGAGACCACTAATATCTCTCATGTATTGCAAAGCATAACTCTTGCCTTGTGTGGCAGCGACATAGTTATATATTCTATTAGCAGAACCAACTTTTGTACGAGGACTGCCAAGAAGAACAGCACCTACAGTACGAGATTGTGATCCTAAACCATACATGGGTGTCAAAGAACCGGATGAACGCGTAGACATATTATACATATTGTAAATATAAAAAAATATAAAAATATTAATAATTCTTAATAATTCTTAATAATTTTGACGCACTATTGCTCCCCAAGCACAAACTTGTCCATTAGATAAACTTGTATTATAAATAGATCCCTTCTTCTTTGGTGCGGTACATCCACCTGAACGCGCTCTTCTTAAACTACTTCGAGTACTACTTGGCATATAGTTTTTGGTTGTAATAGGCGCGGCAATTGGTAGTCCAACTTTATACGCACTTTGTCCGACTGCATTTGCTTTAAGGGTATTAATATATAATGACCCATCAATTGGAGGAATATAATTTGTATGAGACGATACAGGGACTTGTCTTTGAGACGAATTAATGACATATGTTTGTGGCGATGACGCTTTTGCTAAAGCTATTTGTCGTTGCAACGCTTGATTACTTACAGAAGTTCTTAAATAATGATATCTGGCATTTGTATTCATATCAGCGTAAACAGGTTCTTGAGAAGGGTAAAATTGAGGTGGTGTTGGTCTGATTCCAACTAATGTTCCATAACTATGATACGGAATTTGCGCAGGTGTTTGATTTGTGCTTAATGGTCCAGTGATTGGAGCATTTACATAATTATTATAGGACATAGAACCAATATTTGTAGATACTGCGTATGGAGTTGTCATTTATATATATACTTTTAAAAAAAGTAGAGATCTAAATTACTTTTTCATAACATAATTTGGATTTCCGCAAAAAAGACAATTTTGGACTGGTGATTGAATAATATTGTTATATTTATTACACCTTGAACATTTGAAAATATTAATAAGATTTGAAATGCTTATATTATTAATATGCTGATTTGGTATAGTGGTATTAATAATACGTGTTGGTCTTTTCTTCATATATATCCACTGTTTATTTTATTATTTTCTACTCTTCCTCTTAGTCTTTCTACTCTTCCTTTTACTCTTCCTACTCTTCCTCTTAGTCTTCTTCCTTTTAATCTTCCTACTTTTTCCTCCGCTACTTTCGTAATTTTCATTTCCAACACCTGCGTAACTTTCATAATATTCATAATTATCTGTGTCACTGTTAGAAGAATCGTAATCTTTTTCTGTATGATTATCATACAAAGTAAAGGTTATAATGTCATCTATATGTAAATTTTTATATATACATACTTTATTATTTTGACTACTTTTCTCTAAAATATCATTTAAACTGTTATATTGAGAAAAAAGGTGATTTTTTGCGACTGCTTTACATGAAAATTCAGCGCGCATTGATTGACATTCAATATCTTGAATTGATAAAATACGTTCATGAATATTTTTTTTAGTAAACATTAATGCATTATAGCAAGAAGCGTATTGAAAAAATAGATAAATACCATTAGCATTTCGATTAAAAAAATGATTTATTTTTTCACCTGTTAAAATATCATCGCCTATAACTATTTCTGATTGGTGACCTAAATCTTTAATTATAGGATTACCATGACCAAAAATATAACAAAAAGTATTTTTATTAAGATTTGGTATAATATTCTCTAAAAATTCTCTTAATGTAAAATTAAATATAAATTTAAATTTGCTATAATTTTTAAACTCATCATACAATTGATAAATTGTAGTATCAATTTGTTCGCTACTCTTACTTTTATCATGTATTAACATTTCTTCTGGAATAATAAAAAATATGCTAATAGTTTTTCCTTCATCTAAATAAATATCATCCTTTATATGAATACACGCTAATATGTTAAATACTTCTTCAATTTCATAAAGTTTCTTAAAACCTACTAGAAATATATTGTCACTAAAAGTTATATCTATATTTTGTTGCATAATTATATTAAATAATATATAAATAATATAATAAAGAAATATTGCTAAAATTATTTTGATATAATTTTTACAACTTCATAAGAAAATTGGATTTAGTAGCGTCTAACTGCTCTTAAAGCAGATTGACTTGATTTAGAATCATCACCACCATATGTAAGATCATTGTAATTCTTGTTGACTGCGCGTTGTTTCAAATATGTAGTATAATCAGAACTATCATAAACATATTTAACGTTACACGCCGCAGCAGGAATATTATTAATCAATTGAAGACTGTTATATGATGCGGATGGTACACAACTTGCTTGAATAGCACCAAAACGTTGTCTTAAACCTTTAAGACCAGGTCTGCTCTGAAATGACTGACAAGTGCCACCACAAGAATAATTTTCACGACTTAAAAGGTCGCCGGCGTTATTAACCGCCCTAAAAGGAGTTGTAATAGATTGTTTCAAATTATTTCTTCTTAATTGACTGGGATAAGTTGTATTCCACGCATCCTTCAAAATCCAACGTATTTGCTCATATTCAGGATATCTTTTATCGACATTTTGTGTTTGTTGAGGCATCCATCCACGAATAGCGCCTCCAGAACTTGCAGGATCTTTTACAAAGATACTAAAGGCAACATTACTTCCACCAATTGGGTTACTATATCCTATAGACATTTATATATAATACTATAGTAAAAAAAGTTTATTTAATTAGAACTTTATCTAAATCATTCATTTTTTATAAATTATAAAAAATATTAATATAATATATAATGTTTGATTTTTTAATGTTATTAAGTGCCATAGTTATGATTTCACTAGATTTTGTTTATTTAAACGTAATGAAGGGTTATTTTAATAATCAAGTAAAACTTGTTCAAGGTACACCTTTAAAGATAAATTATTTTGGCGCCGCTATTTGCTACATATTTTTAATAACTGGATTAAATTATTTTATTATTAAACCTCGTAAAAGTGTTACCGATGCATTTTTATTAGGTATTGTTATTTATGGTGTTTATGAAACAACAAATTATGCTCTATTTAGTAATTGGTCTATAATATCTGTAATTATAGACACATTATGGGGTGGATTATTATTTGCTAGCACAACTTATGTAGTAGAAAAATTAAGATATATTTTTATCTAGAATTAAATAACGCCTTAAATATTTTATATATATATATAATATATATGTCGATTGTTCTAACTACTGATAGTAAAGAATTACTTGTTAATAAAAAATATGTTAATCCTACCGGTTCAATTATATGTTACGCCGGTCACTCCGCACCAGATGGTTGGTTAATTTGTGATGGAAGTCAAGTGTTAAAAAGTATTTATTCAGATTTATATAATATAATAGGTAATACATATGGTAATGCTTCAGACTTAAACTATTTTGTTTTACCAAATTTGAAGGAAAAGGTTCCTGTAGGTAAATCAAATGTAACTAATTTTAATTTAGGAAATACCGGTGGTAGTAAAACAGTTACTTTAAGTGTAAATCAGTTACCATCACATAATCATACAGGAACTACAGTATCAGATGGTTCACATACACATACAGGAACATCTGACTCCGCAGGAACACATAATCACAGTGCATCTGATAGTGGTCATACACATACATATGCTGACGCATATTTTGCTGAGAATTTAGGACAGGGAGGAAATAATAATTATGGTACAAGTGGTGGTACAGATAGTGATAATAATTTTATTTATCGTTCAGGACCTGTAACTAATATAGGATATGCGAATATTACAGTTAATAATAATGGTGATCATACACATACATTCACAACAGGATCACATAATGGGCATACACATACGTTTACAACTGATTCAACTGGTTCAGGTAATGCGATTAATGTAGTAAATCCATACATAGCATTAAATTATTTAATTAAGTATTAAATTACGTATAAAATGTATTATTCGTCTTCTTTTCTCTCTCTAAAATAATCCATAATGTCTTCTTTAAAATCACAAGAAAACATTTTTGTAGGAATTAATATACCTTGATTGTCATAAGTTAAATGTTCTATAGGGGAAAACTGGTGTTTCATTAAGAGTTTCCACCTTTCAGTATATTGCCGATTCTTTTTTGAACCATGATAATGATGTCTAATAACTCCAGGTACATATCCAAGACGTAACTTACTCGCTTTTATTTGATAATCTAACATACTATTATTATAATCTTTGTTATACTCATTATTATTCATTACATCACATTTATTAATAAATGATAACGCCATTATACTATCCCCTGAACCTAATACTCCTTTATCATATAATCCGCCAATTTTTTCGTACGCTTTTCTTGTTATCGCCCAAGCATATCCGGGATGCCAATAATCATTTCCGGATGTTGTATATTTCTTATTTTTGTTAAAACTATATCCAAAACTATTAAAAATAGTTAAGTTTGTATAATCAGCGCTCATATCTACACAATGACTAAACAATTGAACAACATCTTTACAACCATTTAATATTTTTAATGTATCTAACGCCCAAGAATTATTTTCAAATTCAATGTCGGCATCAATCCATGCGAAAGCTTTATAATTAGAGGGCAATAAATTTTTGACTGCTAGGTTCACCATATTTTCTTTATGCCATATAGGCGTCTCTGTTTTAAGTTGTAAATGATTTTTGTTTTTTTTATCAGTAATAATAAACTTTTGGTTTTCGTATATCATTTCAACAATAAATAAATTTACATGATCTTCTTCTTCTTCTATTCGTTTAACAAACTCCTTTAATAATATATATCGCTTAGCATATAAACAAGGATTCGAAATTACAATGATTACATTTAATTTTTCTTCAATTGGGTCATTATTAGCGATCGCTAATTTAATATCATTTACTTTATAATTAATATTATCTATTTCAATTCCATTAATTATCGTCATTATATTTTAATATAATATTTTTTATTATATTTATATCGTTATTTGTAAATATAATAAAAATGTTACATATAAAAAATTAGATCATTATAGATCAAATTAATCTAATTTGATTTATTTTATTTTAATTGTTCAAAATATTTATTTATCCGTCATTAATCGTGGCGCAATATTCATTGTATTTAATTCTTGGAATAACAATTTACACGCATATGGTATTTCTACATAGGAGAAATCTGTGCGATTATCACATACTCGGCAATGATGTATATGTAGTTGATCATTATATGAAGCAACTAGTCCGCACTTTTTACAAACGAATACAGAATATTTATCAGACGCATCATACATTCGCCCTTTAGTAAATCTAGCAGCACCATGACTCACCATACAATCACGTTCCATTTCACCAAATCTTAAACCTCCATCACGAGAACGTCCTTCGGCAGGTTGTCTAGTTAGATTTACCATTGGTCCAATGGAACGACTATGTGCTTTGTCATTAACCATGTGCTTGAGACGCTGATAAAAGACTGGACCGATAAATACACTACACTCGTGTTGTTCACCTGTTAGTCCATTATACATCAATTCATTACCATTGGATTCGTAACCAAGTTTTATCAACTCTTTGCAAATGTCTTTAATGTCAAATTCACCGAATGATGTACCGTCACCAAACAATCCTAATTGGACCAAGACCTTGCCTAGCAGTGTTTCTTTTAATTGTCCAATAGTCATACGAGATGGAATTGCGTGAGGATTAATAATGATATCAGGTTTGACACCATCTTTGGTAAAAGGCATGTCGCACTCAGGAATAATATTTCCGACAGTTCCTTTCTGACCATGACGCGAACTAAATTTATCACCAATTACTGGTTTTCTCACAGTGCGCAGTCTAACTTTGGCGAAATTATAACCTTCACCATTTCTATCAATATAATTTTTATCAATATAAGTCTCCTCAACAGTCTTATATTTTCTACTTTGGTCTTCAAATTTAATCACCTTCGTGTGATCATTTCTATTTTCTTTAATAGGTGTGATTTTTGAAATAATAATATCGTTATTTTCAACAAGAGTATTTTCAGGAACAACACCTTTTGAGTTTACTTTATTATAATTTCCAAACTTCATCCCCTTAGTTTTACTAGCGTCTGGTTTACAACGGATTTCTTCATCACCATTAATCTTCTGTTTGTCTTCATCTTTTTCAGTATGATAAACAGTTACTAATGCCATACCACGATCGATTGATCCTTGATTAATTAACAACGAGTCTTCCTGATTGTAACCTGTGTGAGTCATAATAGCGACGATCACATTTGTACCAGATGGAATTTTATTAAGTTGAATCATATTCATAATGCGAGTGTCTACTAATGGTCTTGTAGGATAATTCAACACGTACGCAGTTTTATCCATACGATTTTCGTAGTTTGTTACATAAACACCCATTGCTTGCTTACCTTGTGCACACTGATATGTGTTTCTAGGAGACTGATTATGTTCAGGAAATGGAATACAAGACGCAAGAACTCCAAAAATAGTTGATGGATGAATTTCACAATGAGTATATTTATGAATTGTCGAAGTATTATCTTTATTAACAATATCTCTAGGTTTTGTGGCGATCATAGACCAACTTTGTTCTTCAGGGTCAATATATTCTAAAATAGATTCATCGATTTTACTACTAGTCAATAAATTATCCCATGTCAAATCTGATTTTTTGAGTTTGTCAATAATATCATCATTAACTAGAATATTTTTATCTTTAATTCGCAATAAAGGTCTAGTTAATCTACCTGCGTCATTACAAACACGAATTTCCTTTAATTTGTAATCAAATACAATTGAAGTATAAATATTAATAATACCCTTATATTTTTTATCTTTTAACATCAAATACAATTCTTGAGGACTATCAGTAATTCCAACCCAAGAACCATTAATAAATACCTTTACCTTTTCATATATATCTTTTGATGTTAAAGATTCATCATCTAACTTAATTATACTAGGTGTAATATATTCATATAATGATAATGAATTCGAGTAAATAGTAATATGTGTCATATAACTTAAATTTTTAACAACACCAACGCTCTGACCCTCTGGAGTTTCTGCGGGACATAAATAACCCCAGCAGGTATTATGTAATTTACGAGGAGGAATTAACTTACCACTCTTATCAGTTGGAGTTGAAATTCTGCGCGCATGACTTAAACTAGAAACATATGTTAAACGATTTAATACTTGCGCAACGCCAACCTTATTTGAGTTTGTATGTTTAATTCCAAAATCACCAGTTGACAATGCGCGTTTTAATCCATTTTCTATTGTTGTTGACTTAATAATTTTATAAATATTTGTCAAATTTATAATGTTTTCATAATCATCTGTAGATTTCCATGATCCAGTATTAATTTCCCTTATAATTTGTTTCTCCATATCCTTAACCAATTTGTTAAAATAATTTCTGAAAAGATTATTCAAAAGAGTTCCTGTTAAATCAACACGCTTATTTATATATGAATCACGATCATCTTGTTTTACAATTTCAAAAGAAGCCATTAGTAACTTATTAGTCATGTATCCAAGGAAATAAATCTTTTGGGTTTGGTTATGACAATGTGGGAATAAATCATTACTTAAAATGTCCATAGTAAACTCTAATTTCTTTTTTGCGCCGGTTTCCTTATCCATATTTATAGGAGTATACATCGCAAAACTAGTAATGTATTTGATACATTCTTCTTGTGATAAATGTTTGTTCGCTTCAATAATAGACGCTTGTAATGTTTCTAACATTGGTTTATTTTTTTCATTTGTAATATCCAATAATATTTTGTCGCAAATATCCTTATCTGAAATAACACCTAACGCTCTAAATACAATAAATAATGGGATTGGTTGTTTTACACGTGGCATCTGAACATATATAGCATTTCCAAAACCATTATTTTTTGAACTAATCATCATATTGATTTGCTTTGGCGAAATACATTTAAAATCTGGAACCGATTTAATTTCAGCAATCCAAGTATACTTTGTATTATTCTTGGAAACATTGAAACAATATACGCGATTTTCGGCAGCGCGCTCTTGTCCTAGTACTGTTTTTTCAGAACCGTTAATAATAAAGTATCCACCAGAATCAAATTTACATTCACCTGTTTGCGTATTTTCAAAATGCTTATATTGATTTAATACGCAAATGTTTGATTTCAACATAATAGGCAACTTACCAATATGAACCTTTGGAATGGTCTTATAAAATGTTTGCATGTTATCTAGGTTTGCTCCTGATCTTATAATATATTTTATATTAATATCAATGGTCATAGCAGACGCGTATGTGAAATTACGCAAACGCGCTTCTTGAGGAAACATGAGTTTAATTGCGCCATTATTTTCGTGAATTTGCGGTCTATAAATTTGGAAGTTTTCAAATGTAACGTATATTTCTAGTGAGTGTTTTTTTGATACTGGATCAAAATCCTGCTCAGATACAATGTGAACCGGATTAAACATTTCTATCGTTTTAATAATTTGGTACCCTACGAAATTATTATACGATTCCAATTGATGTCGAACTAATCTTTCCAAGTGTTGTCCCTTGAAATAAGATTCAATAATATGCCAAGGGGTTTCAATATATTGGTCATTTTCGATATCAAATATATTTTCTTTTTGATTAGAAGAAGAAGCGGAATTAGAATTCATTTTTGCTATATCTATGGTTTTATTTATGTTCATTATTGTTGCGGTTATTTTACATTTCAATTTATTTTTAAATTGTTTTAATAATGTATTTATTTTTCATTTTAATAAAATATTTTAAAAAGATATAAATGAAAAACAATAATATAAAATAATGTTAAATCGTAAAAATAAACTCAAGATGAAAATGGACCCTATGCGGATTCATAATTACAATAAATTTTTAATTACACTTGATAAAAGTGAACCTTATATTAATAAAGAAGAAAAACAAGAATCTACTATAAATGAAGAAACTACACCTCTTAATACTAGTATAGGAAAAACCACATTTGCTGAATTTAAAATAAACTCAATTATTGACAAAATAATAAAAAAATATGATGAAAATAATCATGATTCAAGTAATTTTACAGGTCAGAATACTTGTCAGAATACAAGTATAGATATGGATATTGATGACCCAAATGAATATAAAGAATCAATAAATGAAAAAGAAAGACCAAAAGAAATAATTGTTAGTAAATTATTTAAACCTTGTTCTAGAAGAATAGATCCTTATATTGATTGCGCAGTTAAAGTAAAAGAGAACCCTAACTCTATCAAAATTAAGGAAACAATAAATATCGAAGCCGAAATCAATAATATTGATGATATTATTCAACTAACGGAAAAATATAAATTAGATCCTGAAATTGAATATAATATCAATATGAAAGCGCTACATAATATTAAAGAACCATTAAAAGAATTGAATAATATGATTGGTATGACGGAATTAAAAAACAACATAGTTGACCAAATTTTGTATTTTACTCAGGGTTTACATAAGAATAAAAACTCAACAGGTGATTTCATGCATACCGTTATTTATGGACCACCTGGCACAGGTAAAACCGAAATCGCGAAAATGATGGGTAAAATATACAGCAATATTGGCGTATTAAATAAAGGCACGTTCAAAAAGGTCACTAGAAGCGATTTAATTGCCGGATATTTAGGACAAACTGCGATGAAAACCCGTGATGTTATTAAAGAAGCGTTAGGTGGTGTGCTTTTTATTGATGAAGCGTACGCTTTAGGAAATTCCGATAAGAAAGATAGTTTTTCAAAAGAATGTATTGATACATTGTGTGAGGCGTTAAGTGATAATAAAGAAAATTTAATGGTGATCATTGCTGGATACGAAAAAGAATTGAAGGATTGTTTTTTTAGTTGTAATCAAGGTCTTGATTCACGATTTACGTGGCGTTTTAAAACAGATAATTATAGTGCCGAAGATTTGTATAAAATTTTTATTAAAAAAGTTAATGATATAGGTTGGGAAATACATGAAGAATCAAAAATATCAGTTGAGTTCTTTAAGAAAAATTACGATTATTTAAGATTTTTTGGAAGAGATATTGAGACAGTTTTAGCGAAAACTAAAATAGCTCATAGCAAACGTGTTTTTTGTAAACCTAATTCCGAAAAGAAAAAAATAACACTTAAGGATCTAGAAAAAGGTTTTGAAATGTATTTAAAAAATGATGATATAAAAAATAGAAAGGAAACGGAAAATATGAAAAAGTTAGTATATAGTTCTATTTATTCATAATTATTCCTAATGTGTTGTTTATAGAAATAGTTTTTTGTTTATTATATTAATACAATACATGTCAAAAAAAACAATAGATATTAATCCGGATTTATTTAGTGTTGGGAAAACAAGAAAAAAACGGGAAAAAAAAGAAAAACCTACCAATGTTCCTTTGATATCTCCAAATGTTTTGAAAAATAAACTTTTAAAAAGGATTAAGGAACATAAAATAAAGGAAACCGAAGGTTTAGAAAATAATAAGAAAAAACTATCCGAACCTTCTAACAATAGCAATAGTAAACCTAATTTGATTGATTTAGAAGAATACACAGATGAA